>Ga0075327_1000009_pt1 | contig 38163 bp, 67 predicted proteins | sample MayberrySE_Catta_2_FD_120056 | JGI IMG/M metagenome (GOLD analysis project Ga0075327, IMG submission 120056) | Natural and restored wetland microbial communities from the San Francisco Bay, California, USA, that impact long-term carbon... | ecosystem: Environmental > Terrestrial > Soil >...
ACCTTGTACGTAGTCGACCTGACCGTGACCTCTACCTCGGAACCGACGATAACGGGAATCGAGTCCGTACCCGTATCGCTGGCGAGCTTCTGGCCGTTGGAGATGCCGAAGAACTTGTCGGCGAAGATGGCCTGGTTGATTGGCTCCGTGCCGCCGTCAGCTTGATTCGACGCCGGGTAAACCGTGCCGGCAATCTCGTATAGCGCGTCGCCGGGCTCGATGCCGATGCTGGCCGCCGTGGGCATGTAAATCAGCAAATCACCGTGCGGTCTGGTGCGTGGTGCAGCCATAGTAGTAGGTTCCTAAACGGAATTGGTGTTATCGGCGGGCGTGAATCAGCCGCGGGGTTTTCTTGTCGGCGGCGCCGTTGAGCTGGGCCGCAGGGCGATTGGCGCCGCGTAGCGCGGGGGGCCAGCTTTCAACGAGCGTCTTCATCGCCGCTTCGTCCGCTGCCTCAAGCAAGGTCTTGAACTTCTCGGCGCCGACAACGGCCGGCGAAGTATTGAACGATTCGAGGAGCTTGCGCGCGGAAAGCTCTTTGCTGACCGTCGCCATTTGTTCGGTAAGCGGAGTCAGCTTGGCGTCTACCGCGGCGCTGACGCTTTCCTCGAACTTCTTTTTCTTTTCGGGGTCGGTGAACATTTTTTCGTCCTCGTCTTCGTCCGGCTCTTCGCCGTCTTTAGGTGCTTCGCTGCCGACTGATTTTTTGATGATGTCCAAGACCTCATCGAGCGTCAGACTGCCGCTATCCATCAGCGCGTTCATGGCGGCTTTGAGTCCGGCGAGTAATTGCACTTCGCCTTGCTGAATGCCTTGCTGCATTCCCTGCTGTGGCATGGCAACCGGGGCTTTGGCCATTTGCTGACCGGCCATCGGATCGGCGACGAACGCTTCAAGAATCGGCAGGGCTTTTGACTCGCTGCCTTTGTTCGCTTCGATGATCTCGGAAACAGTTGCCGATTCGCTCTCGAATAGCGAATCGCTTGTTGCCGGCCTGCTGACTAGGTCGACGCTGTACGCTTGTGCTACCGACTCGACAATCTTCTTGCCGCCTCGCGTGGCTGCGTTGCCTCGGGCGTTGTGCGATAGACCGATGCGCATCCCGCGCTTGACGCGCTCGATAATGACTGGCGTTTGGGCGTGCTCCTTGAGGTAGTGCAAATCGCCGTAAGCGCCGTCCGTTCCGACGTGTACGTTTTTTAACTGGCCCCAGCCGTCGGCGATGTCACGAACCTCCGATGCGTTACCCTTCGGATGATTCAGATTGACTTCCAAACCTTCGTAGAGTTTGGCCGCTTGCTGAATGGCCGATTCGCTGTACTCGTGACCCTTCTTGGATTGCCGGCCGAGAATCTTCACGTCACGAATAACGCCAGCTTCCTCGTCGATCTTGAGGCTGGCCGCTTCGGTGAACTCTTCTTCCCGAAGATCAATCGTGCTGGATGATTTCTTGAAGAGCGCCAATGAAAAATGCCTGCGCTAAGGGTGCTGCCTCAGCACAGGCATCGCTTCAATGACGACGGTAGCGAACCGCTGTCGGTTAATTGAATCCTAAACCGTTTATCGCCTTATAAAAGGCTGGATTTACATTGGCTGTAACGAAAGCAGAAGATAGAATGCGTGCAAGTGATGGCTTATCCCAACTGCGGCCCGCCGGCGCTTCGGTTGCGGGGATAATGGACTTCCGGTCGCCGCCATCCTAGTTGCAATGGGCGAAAGCGTTTCTAGGGCGCTGAGTTGCCGCGCAGCTTGAATCCGGCTCTATCGCTTCACGCCGTTCCACTTGCGGTTGCAGTCGAGGCACTTGTACCACCGAACATCTGCCGGAGATGATGTAACTATCGTATTGTTGCTATTGCAACCTGGGCAAACCGGGGCAGGCGGTCGCTTCTTTACCGTTCGCTTCTCTTGGCTGGCCATCGGTGGCGTCATGCGGGCCTCAATCAGCTGGGAATTCACTATGGATTAGCGCTGCGGTTTCCCTAAGGATCATTATCAGTCGGTCGTGTTCTGGATTGTGGTTGACGTTGCGTGGGTCGTCATGGAACACGCTGCGGCGGTACTCTAGCTCGTTTTCTATAACGCTAAGTAGCTCCTTGATCGTCATGCGGCGGGTTCCTGCTCGTTTACTTCAGAAGTTGCTTCTATTGCCAGTCGCAGAATGCACGTCTGGGCGGCTAGCACGCAGAGTGGGTTTAGCCCATATTTCAGCGCCCATCTAGCAACTTCGTTGTATGCTGCCTGCGTATCGCGTGGATGAAACCTAACGACGAGCCACATATCGTCCTCGATTCTGGCGGTATAGACGCACTGAATCTTCATGCGGCCTCCGATTCTTGGCGACGTTTCGCCCAGTCGCTTACTTGCTCGTTGCCGATGTAGCGCATAGCGAGGGCGGCAACAACCATTTCTTTGGTCCATTCGCGCTTGCCGTCATCCCAGCGTTTGCCGACTTGCTTCTCTACTTCGGCGTCACACCATTGGTCTACTTCTGCTTGTGTCATGCGGCCTCCTGATTCATCGCTAAATCTCCTGCAAAATCGCAGCCCAGCCCCCGTGCTCATGCTGCTTCGTTTTGACAACTTTGAATTTGGCGTCTCTCGGAAACAGGACTTCCTTTTCCGCCGCTCCGTGAAGCGATAGGCTTGAAATATCCACCCCAGACTTGCCGACAATTTGCAGGGCTACCGTTCCCTTTGGCACAAAGGCCGGCTTGTCCTTGCTTGTCGAAATAAACGCCTTATCGCTGAATGTCTTGCCGACTTGAAGCTGCGCAATCAGCGTGTCATCAGCATCAAACTTTCTGAATACCGCACCGCCTTTGTATTTGGGTGCCTTTTCGAGTGCCGAATCAATCCGGCTAACAATTTCCTTTGTCTCGCCTTTCAGCGGTCCATCGTTTCGTAATGCTTTGTTGACAGTCTGGAATTTGTCAGTTGTGTAATCCTCGATTGCGTTCCGCTCATCGTCATCTAGGTTGTCGCTCGTCTCGCGGTCTTTGTCTTTGTCGGCTAATTCCATGCCTTTCATCGGGCCAGTCAATACAGTGCCATTGTCGCTAATCTTTACTGGATTTCCCTTGATCGTGATCCAGCGGCCTTTCGCCTCAGACTCCTGAGCAGATATTGATACGACAACAACGGGCCTGAGACTGCATCGGCAGTTCGGATGCGCTTCTGGCCCAGGTCCATTGGGAAACACTCGCCCCCAAACTGATTCCGGCTGATCGTGCAAAGGCGAGCAACGGGGACATACCCTGTCATCGAGTTCGGTGGACCAGTACTGCTCAATCTCTACTCGCTGCCCCGTCTCCGTCCGTGCGCCGTCGCCCCTGCCTGCGGCTTCACGCTGGCCTTTGGTGAGCGCTACGGTAGTCTCGTCCGTAGCGATGCCCTTGCGCCTGTCCTCGTCGAATACAGCTTCAAGCGAATCGTCAATTCCCTCGTCGGTTAGTTCCCCTACGCCACCCGGTCCCGTCGTACGTGAATCTTCGATCTTGCGGGCCAATCGCTTGCGGATCGTATCGACGGTTTGCGATGATGTCTCGCGGAGTTGATCGTCGGCCTGTCTTGTTGCCTTGTTGCGGTCTGCCTTGCCAACTACGACGCCCTGCTTTCGTAGCTCGTCAGCGGTCCACTCATCGCCTGCAAGAATCAATAAGGCGATTGCTGCTATCTGCTCTTGTTCGATCTCCCTTTGCATTTCGACCCAAAAGATTTCGGGGATATCCTGAACGCGCCCGTACCGCTTGATCGCAGCGCGCAATGCTTTCTTGTGCCGCTGGTCCAATGCGGATAATAGCTTTTCCAAGCCCGCTTCGGCGCGGGTACGGATATCGTCAAGCGTCGGCATAGACCGCCCCCAACCGTACGACGGCAACCGATCCGTGGCGCTCTACGATTCTCGCCCCGGCTTCAAGCAATTCATTCACGGCTTGCGTTACACCAGCATCCCAGCGCCCGTCATGCTCGCCCGGAATCGTACGGTAGTCGTGGAACACCAGCAGCCCGCTAGGTGCCAATACATTACGGGCGTTGTCGATGTCCGTAGCAACCGACTCGTAATCGTGTGCCCCGTCGATGAACACCATATCGAACGTCTCGTTGGGCCAGTTCGGCCAATCGGCAATCGTTACTTTATCGGCAACACCGTAGTTGCGCAGGTTGCGATTGAAGTCGTTAAGCGTATCCCGACTGTCCGCTGTAGCACGCCCGTCAAACGGATCGAATACCGTAACCGATTCGGCGGTCTGGGCCATGCAAATCGTTGACTTGCCGCAATAGCTGCCGACCTCCAGCACGCACTTGCCTTTAGCCAATCTGGCTAGCGCTACGCCCTCAATATCGGTTAGCCAGCCTTCCACGTCCCACGGGAACATCAGGCCGTCCCGATCTTCTCCCCATGGCTTGGCCGTACTGTAGCTGGTTCGCCCGTAGTGCGTTGTCGGTATCTTGATTGCGCCAGCTTTCAATCCACGCTCCGCAAGCCAGTACCCTAGAAGCCAATCCTCAGAGACGTTTTCGGCCTTGTGCTTGCCGCCTCGTTTTACAATCCGGTCGATTATCGTGAAGGCCGGGCAGTCCTTTAGCCAATCGCCGCGCAATAACATGCAACCAGTGTTCGGCAGCAGACAATAAACATCACCGAAGATCGGACGTAGCGATTCTGCGCTAAACACCATCGGCAACCGCTCTAGCTCGCGTGTTGTAATCCGGCGCTTCGGCCCCCAGATATCACGCGAGAAAGCCACGGCAGTTGATGTCAACCCTCGATCGTCTTTGATACCGCAAGGGGCGTGGAGTAAGTCAAAGTCCGTTTTCTCCATCATGGCGACCATCGCCCCGAGCCAGCCGGCGGGCGCCGATACGTCCGAGTGCAGCATGGCGAAGTAGTCGTAGTCGCCGTCACGGAACTCGGCTAACAGCAAGTTAAATCCCTTGGCGGTTAGGCTACACTTTGCGGCTTTCCGAACGACGTCCAAACCAGGCGCGCAGTCGACGGCCGCTACGAGCGATTCAAGCTCGATAGTTCCGGCGTATGGCTGGCCTAGAAAAATAGTTGTCATCTATCGGCCTGCTCCAGGAGTAAATCCATCGCCCGAACCGATATTGATTCGTACTGCTGGTCCGGGTACTGCTGGCCACGCTCGCCTGCGTCGTAGTTAAACGGATTTCCCGGTATCGGCTGACCCGGCATCGCTATGATCGGCTCCGGTTTCTTTGGTTCCGTCGTAATGTTGGCCTGCTCCTTGTCGTGGTCTAGCGATTCCTGCTCGGACCACGTACGAAGGGAAAGCAAGCCCGCCTCATGCTGCTCCTTGCGAATCGTGTGGTCCTTTTGCTGGTCGCGCACCTCGATATCGGGAGGCGTGACGTCGATCGTCACGAACTGGCGAAGCGTCTGGCAGTCGTAGCTAAGGCGCCCGGCCTTGCACGCTATGTCAATTACACGCCACAAGAGTTGCCGATCGGCCTCAGCTTCCTGGCCCTGCACTCGCTTCATTTGGATGGCGAACGGCGTATGAGCTTCCAGGATCGAAGCGTAGTTGGTGCTCGATGCGTTGCCCGAGATCATATCCTCCGGGAAGCCCCAGCGGCGGCCGGCGTGGCGTAACGAGGCGTCGACTACCTGAACCAGTACCGGGCCTACAGGCGTTCCCATGGGGCCGTACATCGCGTCAAACGAACGCATGTCAACGATCTTGCCCGGATACCAACGCTCTGTCGGGATGTTCCTGGCCGACGTGTCGCCGTACAAGGGAGGCAGCTTCGATTGAAACTCTACAACCCCATCCGCCATCGAGTTAATTTGGGCGTTGGTTGAACCCTTTTGGTGCTTGCGGATGAGCGCAATAGACGCCTGAACCCCGGCCCCCTTGACGATGTTTCGCAAGGTCTTCTTGGCTTCGGTCAACCACTCTTCGCTGCCGCCGTAGAAGTCCGATAGTCCGCGCTTTACGCCGCGGTCGACGTTGACCTTGACGTGCAGCATTTCGCTTTCCGGTATGAACTCCCAATCGTTGCGGTCGCCGTATCGGCAGGAAAAATAGCCGTATACCATGTGCGGGCGACTTGGCAGGGAGGCTACGCCGTATTTCCATTCAAGGCCCGGAAAGCCGTAGTAGTCTTCAATCTGCCGTGCGTTAAGAGGTTCGGTTATCCAAGACGGTTCGTGGACTTCGGCATCCGCGTAACCACCCCCGATATCCTTGACGCGAACAAATCGCTCCCCTGCCTTGCGAGTACGGCCGAATAGCTCGGCATCCAAGGAATTGCGCCAGCCGATTCGCTCCAGGAACTCGTCGACAACCGCCTGGCATTCGGCGGCGATTTGCTCTGCCTCCAGACCGGCTTCCGGCTTAGGCGTGACCTCGTGCTCCATCCCGTTTGCAATGGCGTAGCTAGTAAGCGTCTGGACAATATTGATTCCGGCCGGGTCGGTTTCTGCGATAAACTGCCCGGCGCCGCGAATAAACCCGAGGGTAGCCTCGTCCGTAAAGTGCGGAGAATAATCCCCGTAGCGCTTGGCGTCGGCCCGATCCTGCCGCCCGCCGTACGGGTTGCCGAAAAACGAAGGGTCGGCGCGCAAAGACTCCATGGGGTCGATCAAGTCACCCCAGCCCTCGATAAGCCGGTCCTGCTCCTTGGCCTGTCGCAAGCGGGTTTGCAGGGCGTGGACCTGCGATTCGAGCAATAACGATTCCGCTTGCTCGCGCAGTTCGGTTAGTTGCTGTTTTGCATCGGTCATGTTAGTACCATTTCAGGGAGGCGTGGCAACGGATTGCCCATTTCACGCCCTATGCGCAGGGCCATTTCCAAGGCGTCGGGGCCATCATCAAACTTGTGGGAAGGGAAGCCTTTTAGCTGCTCAACTAATAGAGCCGTGCCCGATGACCGCCTTTTGAATCTCAACATTTTGCGGGCTAGATAATCGGTTAGCCCTACTTTAATTCGGCCGATCTTGTTCTTGTGCTGGCGGATCGTAGCTATCGGCGGCATCATCCCTAAAGCCTTGTGCCGTACTAGCGCCTCGATGGCTCCGAATGTATCGACCTCGATAGCCCAAACCTGGGGCTTGAATGTGTCGCAATAGTGCAGCCCGCGATCGACTTGCTGAACGATGTCACGCCGTGCAATATCCGCGTCGATGTATACGATCCCATCCTTACTAAGAGCCCCGAAAATAAACGCTGAGTAATCAAGTTTCTCGGATGATCCACCGCCCAGCGATGGGTCTAACGACATGACGCGCCATACCTGCTCCGAGTCGTCCGGCCATTCATCAAACCAAATATTGTCGAAGTATTCAGGCGGCCACTCCGCATCGAGTACGTCGGGCGGGTTCTGCTGATACAACGCTTCCCAAATCCACGGGTAGCCCGAGGCGTACTTTTCCGAGCGAATCTTTTCTAAGAGCGAAGCCGGCCATACCTCAGGCCATAGCGCAGCCCCATCGTCGCCAAGGGCAGGGAAGTTAACTACGCGCCACTTCTCGCCCGTCTGCTCGGCTGTATTGAGTATCTGGCCGATCAAGTCCTTGCCGTGCCAGCGGGTCGCCATGACCACGATAGCGCCTTTGGGGCTTCGGCGTGTGCCGGAGGTCGATAGATACCACTGATAGAGCTTCGTTCGCATCGTCTCAGATAAGGCATCCTCAACGTCTTTGAAGTAATCGTCAATGATGAGCAAATCCGCTCCGCGGCCCATGACGGCACCACCGACACCGGCAGCACGACAGATTCCCCCTTGCTCTAGCTGCCAGAGGTCGCGGGCTGATCGGTCCTTGCGAACCTTGACACCGAACATCCAGCCATGCTCCGTCAACAGGTCGCGGGCCATGCCTGAGAATTCGAGAGCCAAGTCTGCCGTTGCTCCGCACATAATCACGTTGCGTTCGGGGAACATGCCTAAGTAGTGGGCCGGGAAGTAACCGCTTGTCAGGAACGATTTACCGTGGCGTGGGGGCATCTGGACAATCAGCCGGTCATTCGCTCCCGTTTCGATGTCCGTTAGCTCCCGGTCCAGCACCGCCATGTGGCGTGCCATTTTCCACGGGCTTGCCGTTCCCTGGCTCACGTATCTGGCAAATAGCCCCGGAGTCACAATCTTCGTGGCTAGTTCTGTGACGTAGGTATCCGACATAATCTGTTTGCCCTAAGAGGGCTTCAAGACTGTGCTTGTGTGTAATTTCACCGCTTAGCTCTACCTTGCCATTGACGTTCGTATCCATTCGCTCGCGGTACTTATCGGGAGCGGCACCCTTGAGCAAGAAAATCATCAGGGTATCGCTGTATTGCAATTCCTCATAAGGTTCGCCTGTTGCTGGGTCGATTAGCACATTGCCCTTGCCATCGAACTTTAATCGGCGGCAGCCTTCATATGCACGTCTGCGTGCCTCCTCCTCTAATGACTTGACGCTAAGGCGCTCGGCTTCCTCGAATGCTGCAACATATTCGGGGTCGCTTTCGAGCCAGCGGTAGTGGCTGGTAGTCGATATCCCTGCTGCCTCGGCCGCACGACGAACCGTCGCACACTCGGCGTATGCACTGAGGAAAGCGGCCTTTTTAGCGTTGCCATTTGTATCCATCTCAGTCGACGATTCTGAGCCTTCCTTTAGCCACAATCGGCGTCCCCGTATCCGTCTCGAAGCTGAACTCGGCTTCTATCGGGTCGTCATCCACGCTGCCGCCTGCGAAGTCCGCATAGATGAAGTTGCCTTGCTTGGCGATGTTGGTAATTGTTACGCCCGTGGCCGTGACGTCGATATCTGCCAAGTCGCCGATGACTTCGTTTTCGCCTAAGAGTCGGGAGACGTCGGCCCATAGGGTTACTGTCTCGTCGTCGGATTTGTCGATGATTGTGCGGCTGCCGACGAACTCTGCGCTTCTACGCATGACCCATGTTCTATCGGGGTCGTTTTCTACGGGGAGGAGGCTGGAGACGAGGTTCATCAAGTCGGCTAAATCGGCGTTATCGAATGCAGAGCCGGTCCAATAGCCGTCGCCTTCGGCAATCGGTATGTCGGTGGCTGAATCCGGCGTGGCGTCATCTGAGGCGTCTTGGTAAATGACCCAGCGGATGGACTTGTTGCCTATCGAGGGCATCGTGCCTAGGAAGTTGCCCGTGGTGCTCACCTCCGTCATAGCGATATCGAAGGTCGACCAGGTATCGGTCAGGGGCTCCCAGCTGTCGCCATCCCATGCCCCGCCTGCGTCCGCTTCGCCTGCGCCCGAGAATAGCAGTACGTAGAGCGTTTGGCCGCTTAGGGACTTGTCTAGGAGTTGGAATTCGCCGGCTGCGAAGGTGGGGGCGCACAAGATAAGCCAGCACAGCAACGAATAGAAAAGGCGTTTCATTTGATGCTCCGTGCGGTTTCAATCCAAACGGTCGCTGATATCTTGCGGAAGCTGATTGTGCTGTTGGCCGTCAGTGTTTGATTTGCTGCCCCAGTCAATAGCGTGTTGGCCGTGTTGTTGATTGTGGTGTTGCCGTTAGTTGCCCGGATTTCGATGACCTGGTTTATTACGCCGTCGTCAAAGTTGGTGATGACTGTCGCTGCGGTATTGGCGGCGACGAATTCCCGCCGGCTCTTGACGCTTGGTGTCGTGTCCTGGTCGGTGAACGTGTGTTCTAGACCTATGCTCGTTGTGTAGCGGTTGCCGGAAATCACTGCATCAGGTGGGTCGATCCGAAGATCGGTTGTTCCGTTACCCATGCAATGGTTGCCAATTACAGTGAACTCCGTTAGGTCGCCAACTACTGCATCAGTAATAAAAACCCCGTTGGTTCCGTTGTCTACACAGTAGTTGATTTCAACAGCTACGCCGGCGATAGTGCCCGAACCTGAATTTGTGATTGCGATTCCGCTAGTTAAATTATTGGGGCAGGCATTTCCTGTAATTGATATATTTTCTATATCGAGCGCTGCCGCTGCCGCTGCCATTCCAATGCCGTTTGTTTGTGTACGACTTCCGCCAGTTCGCGTGTCGTAGCATCGATTACCTATGAAAGTTAACCCCTTGCCAACCGCGCAGGTAATTCCGTTTCCGCTGCCGCTAGCGTCTGCGTTGTTGTCCCAGCAAATGTTGCCTTTGATTACGCTGTCGCGGAGCAGTGTTACGAAGATTCCACTGCCGTCGTTTTCGCCACAGAAATTGGTGCTAATATCGACTTGCTGGTTATAGACTGGGGCAGTTCCGTCTGATTGAATGCCGTGGAATGCATTCCCCAAGCAGTGGTTTAGCGCAATGATGAGTTGGCGCGTATTTTCGGGGCTTCCAGCACCAGCGCCAAAATTGATGCCCGAACCAGAGGAGCCAATTGCATAGTTCTCGGAGATGGTTCCGCCGTTGAAATGGCCCGTGATGGCAGAGGCCGGTGCATCTCTGACATGATTGCCCTGTATCAGGCAGTCATCCTCCAAGTCGCTGTTCGAGTTGCCGATCCACATGCCGCGTGTCGTGCCAGCACCGCCGTTGATCCGGTTGTAGAGATAGCGGTTGCGCGTGCCGTTCAGTGAGAAGATGTGGGCCGTGGCGTTCCCGTCGTAGATTTTGCAGTGCGAGATTTCGCATTCGGTCGAGTCGTGCAGCGCGATTGGATTGTGCGCGATCTCATCATTGTCAATCTCTAGTCCAGTAATCTTGATGTTGGTGCAGGCGTCCAACAGGATCATCGACGCGCCGGTGCCGCCCGTATTGAGTGCGGAAACACCAGTTGCTTTGAGCTTCGCCCCAAACCCTCGAATAGTCAGATTGGATTTCGACGATAGCGAGATACCAGCCGTACCAATCGCGTAGGTGCCTTTGGGGAGAATGACCTCGGAGAAAGCCGGGGCGCGGTCGATAGCCGCTTGGATTTGTGGTCCTGCATCCGCCACGCCGTCTGTCGGTGCTATGACTACGACGTAGGGTACAAACGGAATGCGTCGACCCTGGGCCTGTGCAAGCTGCGCCACGGCCAGAAAGAGCACGAGGTATAGTAGGGAGCGTTTCATCAATCAATAATCCGCAATTCGCCGCGAGCTACGTTCGGGTCGCCGCCGCCTGAGTCGTCGAAGGTAAAGACTACTTCCGGCGTCTCGCCTACCGTTCCACCAGCAATCTTGCAGTAAATGAAATCGCCTGCGGTTGCTACTTCGGTAATCGTGCAGCCCGAAGCCATAACAGTTGGCGTGCCTGTAATGATTTCAGTCGGTCCTAACATCCTTGATACGTCGGCCCAGAAGATAGGCGATTCGTCGTCGCTCTTGGCGATGATGCGGGCGGTTGTGCCTCTGCGCATGACCCAAGTACGGTTCGGGGCGTTGTCGGCCGGCATTAGGCTTTCGATAAGGTCTATAGCCAGGTCGTAGCCTATTTCTACAATCTCAGCGCTTAAGTCAAAGGGCTCGGCGTCGTTAATGTCGTTCATTACTTCGCCCATCGAGCCGGTCAGCGTATTGTCGACGAGCAGGCTTGACCACGGATTGCCAGCCGAGCCGGCGTCTACAAGGGCTTGGCCCGCTTTGCCGGCGCCCAAATGACCAGAGAGAACTTCCTCCCAAACCGCATCCGCAATCCCAGCTTCGGTTAGACCGCTGCCCCCTGCGTTGTCGGCGATTTCCTTGACCACGGAGCCAGCCACCGCAGAGGCGTAATCCGTGCCGCTATCGACGTCGAAGAAGTCTGCTACGGCGGTTGAAGTCAGGCCGTTGATCGTGCCGCCGACGTTGCCTGTTACGCTGCCGACGGCGCCAGTGACCGAACCTACGGAGCCTGAGACGTTGCCGGTAAGGTTGCCCGTTATGTTCATTGTCTGGTCTGGCAAGTTGATAGCGGTGAGCCCGGCGCCAGCCGCGCCAATGTCATCTGTCTGCCCCTCGATAGCCGCGATGTCCGCGCTTAGACTGGCGCCAGCCGGTGCCCCAAGGCGTGCAAATGAATCGCCCGTCTGCGGTACGGTCGTGCCGCCAGTGCTAGTAATATTTGTAGCTGCCGTAAGTGTGCGCGTTCCGGCCACCCATACGTCAGCGGCGTTGTGCGTCGAGAATCCCGTCGCCGTAATCCAGGCCGCGTCGCCGCGGTCTCTGATGGCTTGCAGGCTGTCGGTAGCTCTGTCGTAGGCTGCCGTGCCGTTGTCCCGCATGTCCTCAAGATTGCCCGCGAGAGTAGCCCCGCTAGCCAAGTCTGGGAAGGTGCCGAGCTTTGGCTGAATGTCAGCCGTATCAGTCAGGATGTCATCGAATATCAGGTCAAGACGGCCGCCGTCCTTTATGGCGTCTATCTCTGTATTGAGGTCTGAGGCGTCGATACGTGTAGAGTCGTCGACTATGTAGCTTAGAATTTCCGCGTCGACGTCGGGACCAAACGATGATGCGACGATTGCTGCTACATCGACGTTATCAACGCTTTCGGAGTTGAGCGTGTTGCTTACTTCCGTGATGCGGTCCACGTCCGGGTCGTAGCCGTCGTCTGCGAAGTCTTTTAGGTCGGTCGCCGATTGTGCGCCTCCGCCTAAGTGCGTTACGTCCACTTCGGGAACCCCGGCGACTGTTGGCGTGGCGTACGCAGTTCCCAGGTGGCGTACTGCGTTCACGTCGACCATGCCGTTGGCCGGCTGATTAATCTGGCCTGCCCCGGTCCCTCGCGTGTAGAGGCCACCGGCTGCTTCGGCGTTTGCATTAGGCAATGCCGTCATGCCGCCGCGCACCGCATCTTCAACGTTTATACCGACTAGCTTCACTCGGCCGCCGAAGACAACCATCCCGGTTACTGTCCCGCCGATATCAACGTAATTGGCTCCCGTTGCGAAGGCCGCATCCGGCAAGTCCAAGCGATACTCGCCATCGTTGACGTGCAGAAATCCGCCGTCCGTGTGCGCCGTAGTGAGCGCGGCGAGAGTCGCCTCGGTGATGTCGACGCTGGCTGCGCCCTCGCGCCGATACCACAAGTCAATGCCGGCGGTATCGAACACGACGCCAGTTTCGGGCGTGCCGTCGCCGGAGTCGCAGATGCGAATTGTCACACTGCGATCAGTCGCGCCCTTGGTAATGATATCCAAGAGCGGGGCCGCGTGCGCAGCAGTTGCACCAAGCACGATGAACAGCGGCAGGATAAAACGCATGTCAGTTGCCTATGTAGTAATGGTTCAAGAGCGGCAAGGCCGTGCCGCCGCCGGCGCCCGGCGTGTAGTCGATCGTGATTTCGGCGGGTGCGAGAGTGGCGTGGTCCCAGGCTGCGAAGTTGTATTGGGTGCCTGTCCCGTTGGCGCGGATAATAACCGTCAAGCCATTGCCAGCCGCCCAGCCGGCTCGATCGACTACCTCCTGCACGGCGGATGCAAAGTCGGGGCTTGTTTCAGCACCCGTGCCAAGATTGCTTGCCGTCCATACTGTGTTCGCCGTCGTCACCGTGCGGCCATCGACGGTGGCGTTGTCCGTGAAATCTGGTGAGTCGTCGATATCTTCGCAGTGGATGTCTCCGTCCATGTCGTCGGTGGCATCGACGCCCGTTCCGATCAATTCCAGCGTTGCCGCATCAATCGTGTCACCACTGGCGATGTTCGGCACAACGAAGCGCATGCCGATGTGCGAGGGGCCGCCGTCGCCGACGAAGAATATCGTTTCCGTAACAAAAAACGGGCCTAACCCGTCACGCTGGCGCGCGTCATCATCCGATGCGGCAACGCTGATGATTTCTTGCGCAGCTTGAAGCGGCGAAGCGAGCAGCAACAAAAGTAACAGGCAAATCCGCATTACAAGCCACTCAGCGAAAGGTCACTGGTTGCGGCCAATAGGCCGTGCCGATCGGTCTGGCTGCGCCGCACGCGCCGGTCGCTGCGGTCGAGGCCCGATTGCTGCTGCCAGCGGATGGCGAGCGCGTAGCGGCGCACGTGGCGGCGGACATAGGCTTTCACGTCAAACGGCACGTCGATCATTACTAGCTCGCTTCTTGGCGGCGGCGGGTTCTCGTCGCTGAACGTGGCCGGGTCGACAGTTCCTCCGTTGAGGAGCTTCCAGTGGCCGCTGGCGTCCAGTTCCACCGTCTTACGGGTCGGCCGCACGCCGAAAAAATGAAAGCTCTCGATATGCGGCACGTCTCCGCGGTCCCGGCTGGCCGCGTTGCGCCAGATATTCACCCGCACGTACAAACCGCCGTGCTCGGAGATCGAGCGCTCCGCCAGAGATGCTACCGGCTGCGCCCGGCACTCCACGGCCAATCCCGCGAAAACCGCGAGCAAAAGCCATCTGGTTGACTGTTTGGTGGGCATCGCTTATGCTGCTAGGAGTCCTGCCACGGATGTCCCCAGAACGTACAAAGCGGCCCGTCGCTGCGCGCATCTTTCCGTGGCAGGAAAGCCGTGTGGTGGCGGGCCGCCTTTTTGGAGACGACCATGCAAATATTTCGTTGTTTCGGGCTGTGGGAAGGCGGCGTTCTGGTCGGCGTCGGAGGGTCGATGATTTTGTCCGGCATAACATCCGGCCTGGCCATCCTTGTAGTCGGAATGATGATTTCGCTTGCTGCTGCAACCGCGCTTTCGCGGCTTAATCGTCAATCGCTTTTGGTCGCCGCAGCCTTCCTCCTCCCCCTCTCGGCCTCCGCGGCACCGATACTGCTGGTGGAAATCGAACAGGATGGCGGGTCGGGCGACGTCGGTGGCGTTGACCAGCCAATCGAAATGGAATTCGCGGCCGGGCCACAAGGCGATCTTACGTCCCTGGTCGGTGAGTACACTTCCGCCGACGTCGGACGTGTGATCTTTGCTACTCCCGAACAGGTCGATACTTTCGAGCATTGGCTGTCGCAAGAAGATGGCAGGTGGATCGCCCACGTTTCGGTCGCGGCGCCTAGCGGCTGGTTTTCTGACGACCTCTGGCAGCCTACCGCTGCCGATATGGTCCTGCGGCAGTTCGTCCCCAAGCTCGGCGTCGGGCTCACTGGATATGACCTGACTGACGTTACGCAGACGATTGACCAGTTGGAGTACATTGTGCAAGGCAACAAGGTCGCCAGCTTGCAACAGCAGACGATACGCTTTTTCGGCGAACCGCTTAACGTACCTGAGCCGGCTGGGCGGCTGCTCGTGTTGTTTTGTGGGCTTATTCAATGGAGGAAGCGATGGGTTATTACGTAGCTGTGTCGTTTACGTGGTGTGTATGGGGTTTTCTTGCCGGTACGCTTTTAGTGATCGGCGCCAGTCCGTGGCAATGGGTGCTTATGGCTTTAAGTTTCCTTATGAATTGCAATGCAACTTATGCAGTCAGTAAGCCGTCCCAGGAACTAACTCAAACGAATTGCCGTTCGCCTCGTTGATGATCGTGATTGAATTTGTGGAGTCCCACAATTCCGGGATGTCGACATATTGGGCGGCGTCATCGGCGTCGGGCGTTACAGGAAAGGTTGCGTCTTCGGTGCTGTTGCCTCGAATCACGATCTCGACGCCTTGGATCGAAGCTGAATCAATATCGAGAAAGTCATCGGCCGCATCGCTGAACCCCCACATGTGAACATCCGCCCGGAAGCCTTTAACGGCTGAATCGATGTGGATGCCGCGGGCTGGAGAATCGGCGTCAAAGTCCTGGAAGTAGCAGTTCATTACAGAGCAGGCGTGGGCCGATATCTTGACCGCCGTACATTGGCCGCCGCCTTCCGTTCCTGGGCTGCTGCCGTCGTAGCCTGAGATTTCAAATTGGCAGTCTGAAATTCGGTTGCGCACCCCGTCTAGCATCACGCCATAAACGTCATCGAATTGTGCGTGTTCGGTCGCGTCTTGAATGTCAAAGCTACAGGCGTCCACGATGTTCGCCGTGCCGCCGAGATAGAGGCAGCCGATATTGATCCTCTGAAAGCGGCAGCCGATGTAGCGCCCATAGCCGCCCTCTGAAACGACACCATAGTTTGATGCTTCAAAGGTATCGTTGACGAACCCGTAAACACTCCCCTGGACGTAGGCGCACTTGCCGTCATAGGTGCCAGAAGTTTGCGAAGCGTGCCCGTAATAGTGGTTATTAGATGATTGAATCTGCCCCGAGCTACTAAGGCCATGCAAGCCAATTCGGCAACCAATAATCGTGTTGCCTACGATGATCTGGTCACTCGATGCGGGCTTGATCCCGGTGTGGCACTCCCTAATCGTGTTGCCGAAGATAAAAGGCGACGAAGCCGAACCACCCGTCGAAATAGCAAGCTGAACGCCAATCCCTTTCCAGCCTGTGATATGGCAGCCACGCACTGAGGGGCGGAGGGAACTAAGTTTGATTGCGTCCGCTACGTCGGCTTCCTGCGTCGTGTGATTGATTGTCTCTTCGCCATCGAGAAAGATGCCTTCGACTGGCCCGATAGCGCCTGAGTTGGGATAGCCTGAGCTTGTAATAAATGCAGCCCCGCCTATTACGGTTGCGTTGGGGCGGATTCCGCTTTCATCCATCGAGATGCCACGAATACTCTTACCAGTCGTCAGCACCCGTTGAGAAAGCGAAGGCGGCGCAGAGATGTTCCGCCCGAAGATAAATTGGTTGTCGATCTGATCCCGGCTGAGAATCAAAACCGACTGCCCCTGCCCGAAAGCAGTTAGCGGGAAGCAGAGTAGGGCGGCGAGGAAAACTTGCTTCATTGTTTTGCTTCCATTGTCTTTTTGATCCATGCGATATCGTTCGTGGCCGTCGCCATGTTCTGCAAAATCGCCGTTACCTTTTCGTTCATGTCATTGAAGCTCTGGTCGCGTATCCGGTTGCATTCTTTCCAATCGATCATTTCGTCATCGAGTTGCTGAACCGTATTTTGTAGTTCCGCGATCATGCGGATTGGCTTCTCGCCGTTGTCTGTGGCGTTCCGCATCGCCTTGAGTAAGCCAAGCTCCTTTTCATGTTCGGCAAGCAACTCGTCGTGCCGGGTAAGCATTGTCCGATCGGTGTTGTAGCGCTTGAGCAACCAGCCCCCGACGCTGGCGGCGACAATTCCCAGTATGGATAGTGCCCACTGGAGAACTTCAATCCAGACTTGGCTGGATTCCGGCATCGCATATATTGCCTCGACTTAGGTATCCATGAGCGCGACCGGACGCGAGCGGCCCGGCCGCGCTCTACCCCACGGCTACGCGGGAGTCGGTACAACGATCGAATCGTGCCACTGGCGCAGGAACATTATCAACAGGTCAATCCCCAGGTCGGCGACGGTCGGTGTGTAGTCTTTGACCTTGGGCAACACGGTGTTAATCAGGAAGCCGAGCATTGCTTTCTTTGATTCCGGCGAGAAAGCGTTGATATCGAGCGTCTTGACCCAAGCGATAACCTTGTCGATCAGCACCGATAGGTCGCTGCCGTAGGGGCCGCCCGCTGATACCTTTTGCTTGTCGTCGAGCTGGTCTAATAGCGGCTTGACTTCGGCAATCTTGTTTTTCACGTCGGCGTTCATAGGGATTCCTTTGGGGGTTTGGTGCTACTCGTGTCTCTCGACTTTTTCTACGGCCTGCGCTACTTCGCGCGATGCTTCGGCCGTAGACCTGGCCGCTTGGCTCGTTGTTCTAATCGCTCGCGACAACTCTTCCTTGACATCGCGCAATACCTGCGTATTGGCCTCGATGGCCGGGAGCATTTGCTGGCGCTCCCATTCGATCGTCTTGTACGACATCCAGCCGAGCGCGATGCAGGCGATGATCGGGAAGCCGACTGTCTGAATTGCCGTTAGCCAAAATGATTTGCCTTCAGTGCTCATTGCTCAGCTGCTCGCTTTTCCAGGAAAAACTGTATGAGTAGGTCGATGATGATGGGCAGTAAAATCTGAATCAGTATCGGCAGCCATGCGAAGCCGATTTCTGTTACTACCGCGTTGCGGCAGTTGTTCCGAACTAGCTCATTGTTCTGCGTAGCGTTGAGGCGGATGCACTGAACCCATACGACGCTCGCAATCTTCTCGATGCACTGTTCATTCTCTGGCGTTCGTTTGCAGAGCCAGCGTACTAGCCGACTTTCGGCGTAGACCTTGTTGACTGCGGCTTTGTAGTCGGCGGTTGTGAATTCCATTAGTACCTTCGCTCAACTGGCGCCGGGTCAACCGGCTTCGGTATGCCAAGGTGCGCGTAGAGGTGATCCACTTCCTTCTGTGCTCGGACGATCTTTTTCTTGTTCCTCTGGTAATTTGCGTACATAAAGAACACTGCGCCGCCGACTGCCGCTAACAAGCAGCCGCCGGGGCCGCAGACAATTGAACCGCCGCCGGACCAACCGCTGTAATAAGTCGGTTGATAGTAGCTTCTTGGGGCGTAATAAGGCTGCGAATAGCCGGACCAGCCGTAGCCTCCGCCATTGGAGCCAGCGCCACCGAACCCGCCCGACGAGCCGTAGCCGCCTGCCGAACCGTACGACGGAGCACTCTGGACGTACACAACACGACTAGCGCCGCCCCAGCCGCCTGCCGAACCCGATGTATAGCGGGCTGCTGTGGCCCGTGGCTGCCAGTTGGCGGGCGGGTCTAACTCTTGGACTTCCGCCGATGCGTACTGCCCCTGGTCTTCTGCCGGCGTTGTGCGGACTGCGTAGCGGATTGCTACGCGCTGGCGGTTGATGGCGGGCTTGGCGGCTGTGCCGTCCGTTGCCTTGTACAACCGCGCTTGTAGCAGCCTGATGAATTCTTGTGGGTCATTTGTCCGCTCTAGCGTGTAGTAATGCTTCCATTGAGGATCGATAAATTGCACGGTCGGTATGGCACGGATTCCGTACTTGCCGGTATTCTTGGCGCGCTCGGCGTCGACCTTTACACAAACGAAGTTCTCACTAAGGAACTCCCGCACTTGGGCATCGTCCATGACGTCGCGCTCGAACCTACGGCACGGCGCGCAGCTCTGGCCGCTCCAATAGATGATTGCGGGCTTGCCAGTCTCCTTTGATTGACGCCAGCCGGCTTGGTCGGAGTCCAGCCACGAAAGCGCCGCAGCCCTCACTGGGCCTGCGAGGGGGGTTGCAGGAGGGGAGCTGGGCTGCGGCGCTTCGGATTGCGGTTGCTGTCTTAGGTACTCGTATTTGTCGGCTAGGGCTTCGTGGCGGGCGTTGAGCTCGGCGATTTGTTGTTGCAGGTCGGACGGCTCTAGGATGCTCTGGAATACTTGGCCAGCGGTTGTGGTTGTACCGGACTCCAACTCTATGTCGTGGAACTTTTGGATATCGACATCCAAAAAATCAGCGAGCTTTATGCCCATACACTGACCTGGCCATTCGCAATGGCATTCCCCTTCGCATTTGCAATTCGGGCCGCATGCGCATTTGTGTTCGCCGCGTTCCGGGGCGGGGTCTGGCGGGTTTTGATTAGCCGGCCCCGGCTCCGCGGCTTCTCGCGCTAGGACCAGTTGCCATACGGCGTCCGCTTTTGCGCGGGCAATGGTGCGCTGCTCGTCGACGGTTTGGCCGAAGACGTTCGACGTCGCCAGCAAAGCAACAAACAACACGGCCAACAAAACGATATGGGCGATTTCAAGTAGGTCGCGTTTCATGTTTACCTCAATCCTAAGACGGCTTCGATTAGAAATAGGACGCCACCCAACAAAGCTGATAGCGCTCCGAGCGTATCGAGCCAAACTATTTTTACGTTTGTCGCGTGCCTTATTCCGTAGCTCAACAGGAAGATAGCCAAGAGAACTATTGCGATGATGTGCAGCATCAGAATTTGCTCCAATCCCAAGGAACGCTCTGCGCCGGGAAGCCGGCGAACTGACTGAACGCGAACACTTCGCCGTTGCGACAAATCCACTCGGCGTCCTTTTTCAGAATCCAGAAGCCACCGCGCGGGGCGCCGCTTGGGCAGATGCCGTGTGCTCCAAGCCCCCACTGGTTTTGAATCCAGAAGATTTCGCCGAGTGATGGATGATCCCACCAATTTTCCCCGGACATTTGATGGGCCCAATCCGTGACTCGCTCATTTAGCAAGACGGGCGGGTTGCCTCGCTCGCGGCATAGCATGTTGCCGCCCCACATTGAAGCCAGCGTTACCGGATAGCCGTTTACGATTGCATCTCGCCAGTCGTCGGCCGATCTACATTCAGCGGTCGTGCCGATAAGGTGCTCGCGGCTTTGCGGAAGCAAGTCGAGTGTTTGCCGTGCGTCGCCGTCACTCCAAGAGATTTCCGTCTGCTGTCCCCAGCACAAGCCGTTGTCGTTATCGAATCGCGGCAATCCTTCCTGCGAAGCATCGAGCGTGCCGTCCTCCCGTACCGCTTGGGCGAACGTGCCGCCTAACGATCCTTCTCCGGGGCTGCGGTCGCCCATATAGAAGCGGCTGCGTCCATAGGGAATCGGCCAAAAAGGAACGGCAATACGTTCGGGTTCTCCGCGTGTAACCGCGTCGCCAACCAAAAGCGTAAAGATTGCATTGCCGCCGCCGCAGCCAACGCAACTCCCGGTGACTTGCCTAATGCCTGGGTACTCGTATCCAAAAGCAGAGACGACTGACGGGTGATTCCAAAGCTCCGTGAGTAATGCCTTACCTTCCTTGTAATTTGTTGAGCCGAAAATCTTGAAGTCCGGCATCTGGTCCAAGGCTGCGTTGTGGGCTAACGCCTGAACTTTCGTTCGCTCGTCCGGTGGAATCCACCCGAAGTTCAAGCGACCGTTTTTGATTCGGCCACCGGCCATGCGCGCTAATGTCGGGATGCTATTCATTTCAAAGCGAAGTAAATGGCGAGAGCAATCCACTGAACTGGACTTGCTGCTACTAGGCACAACAGCCCAATATAGAACGCCTTGCAATAGCAAGTGCCCCACGGTGCATCGCATTCACTGCACACTCGGCGAATCTCTGGTGGAGTTGGACGAGGAGGCGGATTGCGTAGGTCCGCTACAGCTTCTTGAGCAGCTAAGACGTTTAGAGACGTTTGCATAGGCGGGTGGCCGCCACTGCCCATCGGTGGCGCTGGTCGTAGTTCATTATCAAGCAGCGGTGGGTTGTGCCCGCCCTTGCATACGCGGCCTTCAGTCAGCGGCTTAAAGTTATTCATAGCTCAGTAATGCTTTTCCTAGCTCGTCGTAGAACTTTGCAAACTGGGCGCGGTTGCCGTTGAGTACGGCGTCGACCTTCAGCCCGCGGTTGTTTGCTTCGGTATCAATGGCAGCGTGTAGTTTTGGCGCCCAAGTCTTTACTTCCTGGAACTTCGCGCCTCGTACCCGTTCCCAGATAGCGCCGATATCGCCGGTCTGTTTGAATAAGTCCCGATATTGCGGGATGACTTCGCCCATCTGCTCGGCTAGTGCCCCGAGCATCAAGGCGTCCGTTCTCTTGCCGCCGTCCGCCTTGAAAGCGGCTTGGACTTGGGAAGCAAACGACGTCGGGGTGGGGGGCGGTACTGGCTCTGGTCCCGGACCTGGATTCGGCGGCACGTCTGGGCCGTTGTCTGGGGGCACAGGGGCGGGCGTAGTGTGGTCCGCGTAAGCGCTGAGCCCAAGCCCGAAGACAACTAGGGCCATTGCGAGATACGCCCCGTAGCGAGCCGAGCGGTCGCCATCGGTATCAGTCGGCGCTGCTTTGCGAATTGAGTAAACCATAAGTCCGGCTGCCCCCAGCCAGCAAAGCACGGCCAAGAGTGAGGCAGAAATCATTTGTTCACAACGAATACAACAAAACAAGCAATTGCAATCGCGCCAACGACCAGCATCCCGACGATGGGAAGCAGCAAGGGGCGGTCGCGGAATATCAGTCGCAGGGATCGTTTCACGTCAGCACTCGAAAAAAGAAGTCAGCCAAATGGCAGGCCATCAAGTAAAGTTCCACGTACCAGCGGGTGTCTTGATTCACAGCGGCGCCCCTTGTTCATTTGGAGTCTGCCCGTCAATTTGCGGGGTTAAACTTTGTAAAGGAACATCGACCCGTGGTGTCAAAACGGTTGGGGCGCCGCCGTGTACTCGGTTGACTGCTTCTTCGACTTCCTCGCGGTGGACCGGAATTTCTTTTGGTGCGTCTACGCCTAAGCGGACTTTGTTTCCGCGTACTTCAACCACCTTCACTTTGATGTTGTGGTTGATGATGATGGATTGGTTGACGATCCGTTGAAGAACTAACATGGCGATTCCTTTCGGTCGTGGTTTCCATTCGTCGCTGACGCCGATAGCCGGCTGACATTTTGAATTCGCGCTTCGTCGGTTTGTTTACGCGATTGGTTTTCATGGTTCCGTTGCGGCTTCGGCTGGCGCCATGGCTACGGGTCGGAATTCACGCTGTATCACAATTTCGCCGCGCAGGCTGTCTTCTGGGCCGTCCGTCACACCAACAAAGATTTCGATATCGCATGGCCACCCCAGCTCTTTTAGTCGGTCGGCCTTCTCCTTTGCGTCCTCTCCGCTCTGGGCTTGCAGAACTATCCGCCAACGCTGATGGAACGTAGGGCGATGGGCAGTAAATTCCTTTGGGTCGGGATAGTAGTTAGCTTTGGCCATTGCCGCGGCCCCCGTACAAGCTGCCGCCGATGTAGAACTCATGGATGCTGCCCATCGTGAATTGGGCGGCTGCCGCTTCGCCGCAATGCAATTCAACGAGCGTGATCCCGTCGCCGTCTCGATGCTCGTCGTCAGGCTGGAGCGTTATCCGGTGCTTGGCGCCTGTCGTTATGTCGGTGACTTTCATTCGCATGGCGATTGGCGCAAATAAAAAACCGCTGGCTCTGAAGCTCATGCAAGCTTCGGAACCAGCGGTTTAGCTGGAGCCCATGCGGGCAATTCGAGTTGTTAAACGCCATTCAGCGTTATAAACGGCTTAGGTTGAAATCTCCATCGCTTCGCTTCTCCAACCGCAACCAGCTTTCATCGGGAAGTTGATAGTCTAACCTGTCAAAATCCGTGCCAAGGTGCGTTGTGTCTACCCAGAAGTGTTCTCCACCGGCACTGACATGCTTAATTGGCGAGATTTGCCGTGGCGACTCTGGTTTCGTAAGGAGCCATGCCGCCCAACACGCGGCTAGATAAAACGAGATAAACCGTACTAGCAATAAGAGACGTTCGTTATCCATTGCAAAGCTCTCGCCCTAATTTTGCGGTCCCCCGGTGCTTTCGTCAACCCTTTTCGGGGGGTTCCTTGAGTGCCGCCGGTGCCTGACTGTCCGCCGCTTAGGCTTGTCCGTGACCTGAATGTGGAATCGGCGGGGGTTCGACGTCGGCCCCAGGAACACGTAATAGCCGTCTGGGAATTCCGACCAGTGGCCTAGTTCTGCTACGCCTTTTATGTCGGTCGCCAAAGTCAGCCCTCCTTGGTACGTGATTATAGCTTGTACGGCCCGTCAGTTGGCGGCGGGCGATTGCACTTCCGGCACTTCACTTGGCATCGTCGGCTCCCTCTTGCTCGCATTGTTGCCACGGCCCGTAATTCCAGCGGACGTTCTTGATAATTTCAATGACGCGACGCCATTGGGTCTTCTCGCGCGCGGTGGCGTGGACCGCATTCTCGTGCATCAGCTTCGGAAGGGTCGTTTCCAATTCCGTTAAGTCGCCTTCGTGAATCTGAAAGAGCTTAGGCATCGTCGGCTCCCCTTAGCTTCTCAAGGAGGGCAGGCAAAGTGCGGGCCGCATCTGCGTAGACTGCTTCATCGGTTTCAACTTCGATAGTCGCCTTGTACGAATCAGTCTTGTTGTCGGTGGCGCACCACAGCCATGACCCGCCTTTAATTTCAATCCACTTTGCGGTCGGCCACTTCACCCTGGCCGATTCCACGATCTGTTCTATCAGTGGGTCGCTCATGTCTCTTTGCTTTCTCGATAGGTTTCTGCTGCCGCCCTGTAAGTGGCCAGCACCCGATTAAGTTCCATATCGGAGGCAAACTGCTTGGCGACTTCGGCTAGATTGTCGGCGGCGGCGAGGGCTGCTTGGGCGGCACGTAGCTCGGCGGCGATGACGCGAAGGCGCTCGCATACATCAATCGACACGACTGCGCGCTCTTGCAGGTCATCGGCGCAGAAGCCTAGATAGTCACTGTGCGTCACTTCGCTTCCCCCCATAGTCGATCAATGAGATTGGGGCCAAGTGCCGTTAAGGCAGCTTTCTCCTTGGCGTTCAATGGCGGCAGGTTTTCCGGCTTTACCTTGTCCGGTTCTTTGCGGAGCTGCGAGACAATGAGTGCCTCAAAAGCCCGCGCTTCGCGTTCGGCGTTTGTCATTTCTTTCATGGCTTCTCCCATAACCCCGACCCGCCGCCTTCCTGACGGGGGCCGGGTGTAATCCCCTTCACGCGGCTATCCTCTGCCGCGACTGCCGTGTTTCAAAAGTGCCGGCCGTTTGGCCGCCGGCTAGGCGACATGCCTGCCGCCGCCTGGAGTTGCTGACACTGGTTGTTACGATGCGATCTCCAAACATCGTCTCTTGGCCATACCAGCCTGACCAACTGCGCGCTCGGGCAGTCACCAACGCGAATATCCTTTGGGCACGCCAAGGTGCCCCCTGTTAGCATTGCAAGTGCTGTTCTATTGTAGCTAGCGATAATCAGGCGCGGCCTCATTGTAGTTTTTCGCGGTTGTCTGCAATCACAACTGGTCATTTTGCTTCAGCCATTCCCGATACGCTGCGTTAATACCCTCTCTCGACGTAGACGGAATCCCAGCAAACGTCATCGAGTCTATGAAGTTACGCACGAATTTTTCAGCACCCATTGGCGTGAACTTCTTTTCTTTTATGCACCATCGTCGGATGTGGTCGCGGTCTGCCTCCCAAGACGCTCGAATTGCACTGGCGCTCAGTCCCATGCGCTACTCCTCGATAGATAACTCGGCTGCGGATTCGGTGCTCATGGGCTCGATAGTTCGGTGATTCTGATTTCACAATGCGGCTGCTCGTCGCCCGACGCAATCCAGCGTTCAACCGTTACTTGGCATAGCAAACCATCATCGGTGAACAAGAGTTTATTCAGGGCATCGCATACGGATTTGCCAAGATTATCCCAGTCGTTTTTCTTGGCGATGTACGGCTCGCGTAGCATTTGTCGTGTCTTCCAAATCTTGTTTGCTGGCCTAGGAAAGACGAATGAGACTGACATCGACAGCGGGCAGTTCAGCGGCGGTCCACTGTAAGCACGCGCGCACGAATCGAAGACAGCCGCCTTGAACGCATTTACAGGCGAGCCGGTCGGCGTGTAATTATGCACAAACTGCCCTCCGGTCTTTGTCTTAACGATCCGGTGCCGTTGACGCGGCTGCGCTACTGGTACGCAAGGCACTCGGAATTCAATCGTTGTCGCCATTACGTCTTCCTTGGGGGAAAGTCGTCCCAATCCCATGCCTCATCTTCCCACTCGTCACAGTGAGTGCAGTTGTCTTGGTCTTCCTCGAAGTTATTGAGGCAGTCATCTATGTCGCCGTTGCAGTAACAGCACTGTCCGCAGCATGGGCATTCGTGGGCCATTATCGCTTCCCTCCCAACAGGAATCGCCTCAGTCCGTTCGCTCAATCAATTGCGGTGCGGCTGGCGCTCAGGATTCGATAGTGGCCGCTGCACACGCATCGGTATCCATCTGGCGTTGTCGTTCCGCAAGTTACTTGGCCCCAGCATCCGCGCTCATCGCACGCAAGGTAGACACAATCGGCACCACGGCAGCCTGGACAAACCCACCAGCCGTTTGGTTCGTCCCTGGGGTCTTGAATGAATTCAAGCTCCGTTTCTTGACCACGCCAGCCGCACTCGCAAACTCGTTTATTGTTTTCGTTCATCGCCTCAACCTTTCTATCGTCTCCTTGACGCATTTCTGCTTGAGCTTTATCTGCGCGGCTGGTGTGAGCTTTTCGACTTCATCGTGGCAGTTCGCACAGACGCCAAGCCACGTATCGCTGTTGAGTAGCGAACGAGCGCGGCCGGCTGTCCCGCGCACGACGTGGTGGACTTGCGAACTTGGCCACGAAGCGCACATGGCGCACACCGGGTTTTCCTCAAGATAAATATCTCTCAGCACTAGGTACTCGGCGTCCCGATCCAATCGCTTTCGTCGCTGCCGCGTAATCTTCCGCCGCCCCTTCTGGGCTGGGGGTGTGGGCTGATACTGGATTCCGTTGTTGGCGACGCGGCTCATGTTCTTTCCGCTCTGCTCGTAAGCAGTGGGTTATTCCTCACTGTCCTGGGCTTCGAGCACTCCCAACTGCTGGCCGACGTTCCATTGCGCCCAATCTTCTGTGCCTTCCTGATACGGGTTCGATTCATCCGGCACGTTTGGCTGGTCGTCACGGCTGCCGAGCATGTAAACGGCATAGCCGCGATCCCGTGGTGACAGCCGCTCGAATTCTTCTTTAGTCAGCATGGTTGGTCAGGGGGCCGCTCGCGCTCTGATTTGCAGCGCGTCAGCCGTTCGATTTCGGACTGCATCCCGGCGCGCTCGGCTTCTGAGGGGCGCTTCTTCTCTCGCTCGTAGGCCAGTAGCGCGCGGTAGGTGGCGGCGGTGGTCATCTAGTCCTCGCCTCCCATTTCTTAGTAGCCGCGCGAATTTCACACGGTACGGTCGTTCCTTTAGCGCGTGCTACATGATCGGCCAAGATATTAACGATGCTGCGCAGCCTAAGGCTTTCGTCCTTAATGTCGTCACGTTCGTTGATAATGTCAGTGACCAATTCAATCGGGCTTTCACCCCAGCAGCCGGAGTGACCGGCCGGTAAATTTTGCCTGCATAATGCAATTAGTTCGTCCAGAAATTCCTTTAGGTCTGGCGATTCGCCGGACGCGCTGCTCATCCGGCGTTCTGCAAGAAAGCAGTCGGTGCAAAGTCCACTCGCCCCGATAGGGGCGACCTTTCGACATACCTTGCAATTTCCAGGCTTTCCCATGTCAATCGCCCCTCCAGTTGTCTTCGTGGTCGCGCGCTGGTAGTCGGAATATACCTGCCGGTCATAGCACATCGGGCTTTGGCTATCACACATGCCGCCGCAGTAAATCGTGCCGCACAGGTAAACGAACATGCGGTCATCTTCGTAAACGGAAATGCGCGGTGATCTGCACTTCGGGCAGGTTGCCCAATAGTCATCGCTCATACCAATCCAAGCCTCCCCGCTACATACTGGTCCATCTCGCCGGCACGCAAGCGGCTCGCGCACTCGACGGTCTGTGGCGTTCCAAGTGCCTCAAGTTCGTTGGCGGCAATTTCAATCAATGTGCGAGGTGATATGCCAGACTCACGCAGGCGCGCCATCCAATCTTCGTGCGAGCCGTCCGGCTGGAACACGAAAAAGTCAACCGTCTTTCTCAGGTCGCTGTGACTGATTAAAAAAGCGGTGTCGCTCATGCGCTCTTCTCCTCCACGATACAGTCTTCGCAAACGTCAATCGGTGCGTCGTCTTCTCGGTACGGCGCGCACTCCTCGCAAAACACTTTGCCGCACTCATCGCAAACGTGCAGGTCGGATTCTGCGATGCTGGTGTCGCAGAAATTGCACGTTACGCCGGCATTCTCTGGTCCGTCGCCAATGGTTGTCATACGGCCCTCACTTTCCCGCCGCACTTCGGGCTGTGGTCATTGGTCGTTATTTTGTCTCGGCGGTAATCTCGACGCTTCCATCTGGGTATTTATCCAGCCAATGGTCAATCAGTTCTCTCGCTGTGGCGAAAGCCCGCCCAGATTTCGATGATGCCCTGTCGTCCAGTGAGTCAACGATTAGGAAATCGTGATACACAGGATCAAACCGCTTCAGGTGAAAGTAGATTGCCCTGCTCATCTTTTAATCTCCACTACTTTCCCCGCGCACTTCGGGCACCTGACACTCTTGGTGCGCAGGTAGATCAGCCGGTGCTGCGACGAGGCTCCGCATTTCGTACATTTGCAGCGGACTTGCTCGCGCAGGTGGCGGTTGGCGTTGGTTTGGGGGGTCATGGCTTCTCCGCTGGGAGTGGGTAGTTTTTGCATTCGACCTTGCTGCCGTCGCGCAGCGTGCCGTAGACCCAATGGGGATCGGTCTGCGATCTAATCGGGCCATCCTTGAAACGCTGGACCCGATACATTTCCGAGAATTCTTCGGCACTCACTTTGCGATACGTATCCTGCGATTCGGGCGGCTTGTCGTGGTCCTTCCATGACTCGCGGTCGTCATTCCAGCATTCTTGATTCAGCCATGTTGAGGGCATCTTCACGAACTTTCCGACGAGTGCTGTTTCGCTCTGCGCGTATTCCGTTGCGGCGGCGATGATGACCTCCGGCGTCACTTTGAGGATTGCTTTACGAAACGCCTCGCGCGCGCCCGCCATGTTCTTTTTGCGACCTTTCGGAAATGCCTTCCAGAAAGATTCAAATGCAGTTTCAATTTCATCTTCAGAGAGTGGGGTTTTCTGGGGGTTATTTGGCCCGTCACGGCAGGCGTTACGATGACGCATCTGACGCTCAGCATTGGCCTTACGAGCGTTATATGCGGCAACCATGCGCCTGTTACGTATGATGAACGTGCCATTGCGCTCTATGACATCGGCGGTGCCGGTGGTCTGAAGATCGGTTGCAGCGTGGACGAACTCGACGGTCGAGCAGCGGGCAGCACGGGCGAGTTGATCGGCCGTACCACACAGTTCACCAGAGCGGTCGCGTTCGTGCATTCGAGCAAGCAGATCGATCCAGACGCCGCGCGTCGCGGGCGCACAAAGCGTCAAGGCGTCGTCCTTGAGCCAGTCTCCTGTGTAAAACGGAAAGTACGGTAGTTTCTTAGCCATCCGGTGGCGGTTGTTCGTCTTTAACGTGCTCGCGTGCCCATCGTTCTTCATCTCGAATCACGTAATGAAATGGCCACGCATCCTCAAATTCATTTAGTAATTTCACGACATCAAACAGCAATTCGGGCCGCAGCAACGCTAGCCGCTCGTGTATCTCTTTGGTTTCCATGCCAATATTGTCGTGGCAGGATTCACAAAGCGCGTGAAGCGAGTCCGTTGGGTAATCCCACGGCTCAGCGCCTTTGCGGTAATAACCGTGATGCACGTGTAGTGTGCTCTCGCTATCGCCGCATACCTCGCAGCAAAACTTCTCCGCACCCAAGACCTCAAGCCGAATCTTCTGCCAGCGGGGGTCTTTCAACTTCTCCCAGTACGTGCGGGTGTCTTTCTTGGCCATCGTGCCTTCTCCCGTAAAAGCTCCCGAAACAAATAAACGCCAGAGCGGGCGGTCGGGAAACCGCGATTCGGGCCGTCGCCCTAGCTCTGGCGTCGTGAATGAAATAAGTCCGAGCATCCTTTACCCCGTCGCGTCGTGCAATCCTTGGGGGAACCGATCTGCCGGCTGCCTTCAGCCGGGACACAAAACAAAATCAAGTGGTCGCTGTGGCTTCGACATCCACCGGGGCGCACGGCAGGTAGCCGTAGTGTGATACCCCGTAAACCATGTGCTTACTTCCGGCGACGACCCACACTTGGCCATTGTTGGCGCTGCCGCTGAGTAGCCTCGCCTTGTGCCAATCTGGCTTTCGCTTTGGGCCGTGGCCCATGGTGCCGAAGCACAAGTAGTATCCGCCCGGTTCCGGTGGAACCTCGCTGCACTTGTAAATGTTCATCAGAATTCGCTCGTTGTAATTACCGGCTGGCTATCCGTTAAACGGGTGTCGCAGTCACCCACTTGGCCATTTACCGCAATCCCGCTCTGCGCTCATAGGAAAGACGCACCGGCAAGTTTCACCTGATCCAAAACAAACCAACCCCAATGAAGCTCAAAGCAATCGCGGCGCAATCGACAATATCTGGTGGCCAATACACCGGCTCTCGCCGACATCTGGCCGACCACAACGCTGCGCACGCAAACATTAATACGATTGAAGACCAATCTGCCGTGCTACCCATTAACCTCGTCCTTGTGCGAATCTCTGGCGAACCGAATCCCTACTTGGCCGGCTCCGTGGGCTGAACCGGCTTCGCATCGACAGGAACGAACCAGCCGTACGAGGGCACGCCGGGCGCCGTCTCGTAGGTGTCGCGTACAGCGCCCTGGAACTTCTTGGCCTCTGCCGACGTGGCCTTGCGGTATCGCTTGCCGGCGTTTTCAAACTCGACTACTTTTTTGAAGCGGACGTTTGTTGGCATTTAACCTTCTCCCTTTCCTGAAAGTTGTAGTAACAATAACTGCTGCAAAAGCGCCCACTCGGAATGCAGACTGTGCGGCAGTAGTCGCACACGCGAACCTTGCGTGGGCCGTCGATTGTTTGAACTTCGATTAACATTGCTTAAAACAGTTGCTCTTGCCCGACGTACTCAGGGTCGGCTAGTTCTTCGGGGGTTGGGCCGCTGGGGTGTTCGTTCTCAAGAAGCACGCTTGCGTTTTCCAATTCTTGTGCGGCGTCCAAGTCCTCGACTGAGGCCTCCGTGCCGCTCGGAAAAAGCGGTTGCTCCGCGTACTCTTCGTTTTGCATGATTCGCTGGAGTTCGGGCGACAGCGGGCAGAGCTTGAGCGCCTTGCGCACGCATGTCTTGAGCGCCATTGCTACCGGGTTCGTCTGATATGCGGAATCAGAACGCCGCCAGCCCTTCGCGTACTTGTCGCGGTGCCACTCGAATTGTGCCCACGACATGACGCATAGAACCGTGCCGTGCGTTGTCGTTTTGACGATGCAGTAAACGTGCGTTGGTATCCCGCCGTAGGGCGAATCGCTCGGCTTGTGCTTGATGAACTTGTCGGTGCCAAGCTCGTAGTCGAATTCGTCGTCTTTATAGACGGCTGCGGCTTCGATGCTCGATATCATCCCGCTGCGGTAGGCGAGTTCCTTGAGGCCCAGGTAGCCGGGCACCAGAACGATTTCACGGATGCCGCCGCGCTTGTTGTTCTTGAACGGGACGAGGTGAGCGTGTCCGAGCACCCCGTCGATCTCCAAGCCTAGCGCCGCCGCCTCGGATGCCGCTACGATAAGCGTCACCCAATCCACATCGTCGCCGGTTAAATCTGGATTGTTGATACACGCTCTAGCGACTTGCTCCATGAACCGCTCTGGGCGGATATGGGCCGCCGCCGCCGCGAAAATCTTCTCGCGTTTTTCTTCCAGGATACTTCGCACTTTGTCAGCTCGAACCGCAATCGCATTAGCCATTACTCGTCCTCGCTTTCTTCTATAAGTTCGGCTTCATATTCCCTGCCGGCATAAAAGCCGTCCGTGTACGCATCTAGCAGCATGTCTTGTAGTTCGTCTTGTGAGTCACGGTCGTCGAGAAGCAACGGCTTAAATCTGCGTTTATAAAGGTGGTTCAAGAACAGCTTGAAGCCCTTGTCGATGTCCGGTGCTTTAGGCATTTTCAACCCTTACTTTCTCAAGGCGACGGAGCGTCCTCGTCCCCTTGCCGTTTGCACTCCAACTGAAGCCCGTCAAATCAGGAAGCACGCCGATAGCATGGTTGCCGAGCGCCGCTTTGACTTTGTTTTTGATAAGCTCTTTGTCGCGCTTGGCTTTTGATTCAGCTTCTGTCAGCCGGTCGTATTCCTGCCCCAGCGTTTCGAGTTCGTCGGGCAACTCTACTGGCGTCGGTTCCGGCTTGTCGTATCGCTGCGCAAGTGCGCGGGCCGTCGCCAGCGAGCCGTCGATATCCGGCATCTCGCCACGCTGTATGGATTCCCAGAACGCTTTCAGTCGCGGGAACGCCCAGGCCCAGAACTTGTCCGAACGCCGCATCGGGTGAAAGCGAAACTCGACACCAAACCAATTGATGCGGGCCGCGAAATAACCCACCGGCACGCCAAGGACTTGCATCGTCTGCTGCAACTGAACCTTGTGCGGTCGCGGTACATCTTCGTGCCACGCCTTGCCGTTCTCGCCAAAGGTTTCCTTTATCTCCAACACCGACATCGGCAGCATCAATCGGTCTGGCGTGCAGAATAGCCACGGATGCTCAACGGAGCGGAATATCGTAAAGTCCCCAGGGTCGGTAACGGTCATGCCTGTTTCTTTGGCGAAGCGGGCGGCGATTGTAGGCTCGTCGGCGGTCCCCCAGTACGCTTCCTCGCTCTGTGGTGTCGGGTCGATGGCGTCCGTAAGTTTGTCCGTAGCGATTGAATAGGCCGACTTGTAGGCACCAGCAATCTCGTAGCCGAGCACGGCGGCACTCTCGGATGCACCAATGCCTCGCTTGCGGGCCTGGAGCCACTCCTCGCGGGATTCGTACCGCTCTATGGTGTAGGGCTCGCTCATTCTTGCTCCAGGGCGATGGAATCGCCTTCGGTTAGTAGGGGTGAGGTCATGGCGTCTCCGTTAGGGCGGTGCGGGCGGCAAACTTTCTTTCCCGCTTGTTGCGACGAAACTGAATACCGCCTTCTGGGGTTAGTTGAAAGTAGCGGTCTGGGCACCACGACACACGACGCAGCGGCGTCATCAGCCCGTAGGCTACAAGGGTTTGCATTTCGCGGCTGTCGCCGCAAAACACTTCGCGTTGCGATTTGTAAGCGTGCTCAAGAATGGCAAACTCCTCATCGTTCAATTCGATTGTTTTTCGATCTAACCAAGCGGTCATTTACTCCTCCTTTGCGGATACGCCAGTACGCAGGATTGCCGCCATGTGAAAGGCAAGGTCGTCGTCGTTCGTGTATATCTCGGCGCGCATGTCGTAATGGTCAATCGCGTTTTGCGCCGCCCCCCTCAGCCTTTCGACTTCGGCAGCGAGCCGCTGGCACTTCCCGTTGTGGTAGCGGCACCAGCGGACGAGTTCGTTGATGTGCCAGTCGATGATTCGCGCTACGTCTTTCGACTGCGAAGCGTCGTCAAATCCGGCGACTGCGGCATCATTCAGCGCCATGCGAATTTGCTCGCTGGCGTTCCGCCCGAACCCGCTAATGCACTGGCTAATAGGGAAGTTGCCTTCACTCCGTTCGCAGTCGTACTCGAAATGGTCGTCGTCGATCTCGGCTTGTACTAATTCGTCGCTCATGCGTGCTCCGGTGGTTTGCGCATTGATATTGGCTCGTGTGGCTTCGGGAAAATACCGCGCTCTTGCAGCCAGTCAATCATCGCTCGATATGTGCGGTCGTACTCTTCGGCCGATGGGTTCTCGATACCAAGCCCGTCCTCTGAGTCGATCATGGCGATAGTGTATGGGCCGATTACATCGAGCCCGCTATCGAATGCTCGCTCGTGAGAGTTGCAGCGGATCGTAGCCATTGAGTAAGCCATCGTTTCGATTCGTTGCGCCACCTGATGGACGATGCGGCAGCAACTTAAAAGCAAGTCGTGTTTTTCTTCAATGGTCATCGCATTCTCCTTTGTGTGTCCCATCGCTCAGCCCTCTGCTGCGGCGATGGCGGCGCGAAGTTGGTGCTCAATGTCCCAATTGCGATTCGATCTTGTGCCGCTCTTCCCGTCTCGTTCGTCGATAACTCCGCGCTGCCATGCGTCCACTAATTCCCCGATGTGCTCTTGTGCCGCCTTGCAGGCTTCCAGCAGCAGCGGCGCGGCCTTGCATTGCTCGGCTGGCGGAAACTCAGACCGCAGCAAATTGAATACGGTTTGCATTCCATGCTGAAATGCCCTTTGCCCTAATCCACCGTCATACCCGCCGCTGAATGTAAGAAGGCAGCCACGCTCGTAGTCGTCCCATGACTTCGGCTGATGCCCACCAACGCAAGATACTTGGCTCATTTGCTCTGCCATCGCTCATGCCTCCGCTGCGGCCGGTTGGGCGGCCGTGATCGGTTTCGTGTACTCGGCCCACAGTTCTCGCAACTGTTCCATATCGCCTCGACGTGTCGCACGGATGATCTCGACGGCCAGCCGCGATTGGCTAGCCAAGTCATGCAAGCCGATTTTCTCGAAGTGCTCAATCAAGTCCTCGATAAAGTCGGTGCCCAGTTCGGTGGCCGAAGTCAAGCGCCCGATCTCCACCATTAACTCGTCGTGGATGAACAAGTCCGCTGCTACGTTACTTTCCGTCGCCATTGCTTTGCTCCCGTGGTTTCAGTTCGCCCCGAATGGCTTTTACTTCCGGGGCTGCATCTATGCCGATGCTTACGCGATTGCCCTTGATCTTGAGTACCCAAATGCGAATCCCATCGCCAATGGCGATAGAGGTCTGTTCTTTCCTACTAAGGATTAACACTGCTGCACTCCGTTGCTGTAGAGCCTCCCTGCTAGATATCCAACTCGTCTACCAAGGCTTTGACTTCGGGGTACGTGCGCTCGGGGGCGTCGTTCCAAATCCCAATGTCATCGGAATGACTTCCGCCATTTGCCGGTATCCTGGGATAGAACAGCCCGACCATACTGAATGCTTTCATGGGGCCATAACACTTAACTAGCGCGCCAGTCAGGCACCAGCACACGGCATCATCGTCTGTCGCATCACAGCCAAAGCCAGTCGCATCGCGTGCGATAACACCCTGCGTCCACTTCTCCGGCGACGACAGTAGGTCTCTAACTTTCATGGCCACTCCTTAAATCATCACCCCGACCAAAACCCCCACTACTAGCCCCAGCACCAACGCCGCCAGCCGGTCCTTAGCCTGCTTCTCCCAGGCTTCTCTGTAGCCTTTCGTCCAGCCCACTAGCTCGGCGTGCTGCTCGTGCCAAGCAACCATTTCGTCTAGCTCTCTCGTGGCGAATAGGTGCAACTCCATTCGCGGACGTGTAGTGGTGGTCATGGGCCTGACTCCGTGAACGCTAGGACGGATTGGCGTAAGCGGTTGGCGGCGATTTGGATGTATCGTTCTTCGATCTCGATGCCGATGCAGCGGCGGCCAAGCTGTTTGGCGGCAACGAGCGTACTCCCTACGCCGACACATGGGTCGAGAATCCTATATGCAAGGTGCTTAGCAATAAGTGAAGAGAGTAGGCTGACCGGCTTCTGATGTGGATGCTGGCGACCACGAGACGCCCACGACACTGGGGCTTGGTAGCGTAATACCGATGATCCCCGATGGCCGCAAAATCCATTTCCGATAATGTAGATTTCCTCTGTATTCGGCTTCCAAGGGAGCGACAAATCCCCCATGCCAAGGTGGTCGCCTTTTTCCCACGTTAAGACATGTTTAGTCTTTGATGGACGACTAACCTTCCATGTTCCGAAGCAAATAACCGGCAGTTCATCAGCCCACTCAATAATGAAGTCTCGTAATTCGGTATCACTATCTCCGATTATTGAAACCGGACGGTCAGCGGTTTTATTGGTTTCATATCTGTCACCGTGCATGTTGCTCTCGAACGAAATTCCATACGGCGGGTCCATCAGCACGAGGTCAACAGGCGGCAACTGCGGCAGCAACACCCGGCAATCCCCCCACAAAAGCGTCTGCCCATCCGAGCACTCGCACGGCCAACTAGAGCAGCGGTAGCATTTAAGGTCGTTAATCACAGCAGTTGCAGCTCGAAGCGTGGGGTGGTGGTGGTCATGGTTGTTTGCCTTCCGCTTCCTGTAGTTCTCGGCGGACGTTGTTGGTTAATTTGGGGCAACCGAAGTCATCAATATTCGTTGCGTGGCGAAGCCCGAAGCAACACAACTCCCCGCTCCGATCGTCCCATCGCTCATAGCGCAGGCGGCCGGCGACAATTGCTCGCAACATCAGGGCGTAGTCCGGTGCGGCTGCAAACAATATCGCGTAGTCAATGGCCTCGCGGTCATCGACGGGGCCAGTGACCGCAACTAGCGAGCCGTCGCGCCTGCAAATGCAGGTATGGCGCTCGATGCCCTTAAATTCCTCTGTCGCCGTGTATTCGCCCACGTCGAGCGGTTCGAGTAGTTTCGCTTCTATCTTCAATCCCCTGTCTTTAGTGGTTTGGTAGGTCATGTAATGGCCTTTGGTTTTGGGAACATCTCACGATCCTCATTTGTTTCTAAAACCCTGCCGGCGTCGGATTGCCAAATGGCCACCGGCTATCAGGCGTTCGTGACGTTCAGATATTCCCGCGCGCGGTCGGCAAGATATCGAGGAACGGCGGCGTTGCTCATGCGCTTTTCCAGCACGCGAGACAATCGGCAAACCAAGTGGCTGAATGTTGGGTCAAGCCCGTGCTCGTCCGATAGTCGCTCAATGCGTTCTGCGATTTGGTTTATTTCTTCATACATCGTTTAATCCCATGAAGTGTGCGTAGTAGCCAAGCTGGTCCGACTCAAGGCGGATTGCGCCAGCCGATTTCGAGTACTTGATTGAGATAGCGCAGGCTGACGGGAAGCTCTGGGCGCAGTTAAGAAACAACTGCGGATTGCAAGTGAAGACTCCGCTGCCGTGCAATTCACACGGAAGGCTCGCGTCGTACTTACCAAGCTCGGTTTCTGCCGACAGAGAAATTGATCCGTCCGCAAACACGACCTTGCAGGCCGTAACAGCATCATCAACTTGCAGTAGTGACAGCGGACGAAGCTCTTGGATCAGCGCTTCTCGATTCACATGCGCCGTGGCCTCTGGGTCGCGCAGGACTACCTCGGACCAGCGCGGATAGCGCCCTTCAAATAGCGCGGCGGCAAGCTCCAGGCACTCGGACGAGAAGCCAATTGCGTTATTAGCGACTGTTATTTCGCATTCACAATCGCCAAGCGATTGCAATACCGGGATTGTCGGCAGGGGAATAACGTAAACCGCGTCCTCGCAGTCCGCTTCGCAGAGCTTTTGGACCGCGATAATGTGGCCGTCAGTGGCCACCATGTAGAGTTGTTTTTTGTGGATGCAGATTGCCACCCCGGACAGCGCGTAGCGTGCGCTCGATTCCCCTTTGTCGGCGGCGAACGCCACGCGGCACCCAGCGACGATTGCCGATGATGGCACCTTGATCGGCCGATCCTTTGGCTGCAAGCGAACTGGAAAATCCTTTGGGTCTTCTGTCGGCAGCGACAACTTCGCCGATTCGGTGGCCACGATTGCCTTCGTGCCGTTCGGCGAAATCGAAACATTCGACTTCGGGTAGTTGGATGCAAACCGAAATAGCTTGTCGGCCCGGATGAGCGTCTTGACCGACTCCGTCACTTCGCAGTTCCGAGCCACGACAACGGCGCTCATTTCCATATTGTTGGCGGTCAACGCAACGCGCTCCGGCGTCGCATCCAGCAGCACGCATTCCAGGATGGGCTTAATCCGACATTTGGCTATTGGTGCAAGCACGCTTTGTGCTCTGGCTAGCTCGGATGCTGGAATAATGATTGACATTTGCTGCTTTCTTTTGGGCAGGGCTTAGCGGCCTACGAGGCCGCGTGGATTCGTTAAGGGTGCCGGGCTTTGTTCTGGCGCACCGGCGGCCAGTTGATGGACTATTCCTCGACGCAATACTCTGCGCACTCCGAACAGAATATGAAGCCGTCTTTGTCGCACGCGCTGTGCGGCGTAAGCACAAACGTCATCTTGCAGTGAGTGCAGTGGACTATGGGCGGTGCATCGACATAAAGCTCGCTAGCCGGCTTGCCTAGATATTCAGCAACAGTCATCGCTTCGTCCTCCATCAAAAGGAACTAGGGTTAGTGATTCGCCCCCCATCCCCGCCCGACACTGGGGAACTCGGCGCCGGGGTGGGGAATGGGTTAGGTGATTTCCTTGTATCGTTGTCGTGTTCCAACTGTGTAAATCGTCATCGGGTCGACTTTGAATCTGCGCGCCAACTTGGCGACCGTTCCACGTTTACGATGTGGCCACACGCGGCGAATGACTCGGACATCGCGCGCGGTTAATTTCGCGTTCGCATTTTCAACGCCGCGGTACGTGACGATTCGACCGTCAGCAACCGAACGGCGGATGTTCTCTTGGCTCGTAACGTATTCGAGGTTGTCCACCGAATTGCACTGCTTGCCATCGCGTCCGTGGTCGACTTGATAACCTTGCGGCTTGGGTCCGATGAACGCCGCCGTAACAAGATCGTGAACGCAGAATGATCGCGGTCGCTTTGGACTGCTGCCGTCGTACAACACGACGCAGAGATATCCCTTGCTGTTTGGTGCCGGCGCGAGCGGCTTCTTATTCTTGAGCGACCAGACGCGGCCGAGGCTGCTCACTTGGTAGCGGGCTTCGTAGCCGACAACCGGCCGCCATTCCTCGGCGGGGAATAACGAGTGCTGCACAGACGCAACGGCTGCTGTGGACACTTAATGAATTCCGAATTGCTATTGGCAATTCAGGCGATGGCAGAAGCCATCAAGAATTGCCGACGTTTATTTGTTACGTCGGCAAGTGTAAATTATAATTTCCAGCGGTGCAATACAGAAAACCGCCGAAACGGAAGATTTAGGCAGATTTTTTTCCGCCACCACGCCTAGGGGGCGTGACCAGAGAATCCAACGATATGTTGCGGTGTAGCCGTTTAGAAAAGAATTCGGCTAGCCGTTTCAGCGG
>Ga0075327_1000011_pt1 | contig 36762 bp, 34 predicted proteins | sample MayberrySE_Catta_2_FD_120056 | JGI IMG/M metagenome (GOLD analysis project Ga0075327, IMG submission 120056) | Natural and restored wetland microbial communities from the San Francisco Bay, California, USA, that impact long-term carbon... | ecosystem: Environmental > Terrestrial > Soil >...
GTACCCGCCGGAGTGCGGGTTGCCGGAGAGCCGCTCGGACGAGACCACCGCGACCAGCCCCTGGCTCGCGCAGCTCTCCACCTTGCGCGCCATCTCGTCCCGGCAGCGTGCCGCGTCGAAGTCGAAGTCGTGGAGCCGGACCACATCGACGCCGTCCTGAGTGAACCGCAGTCGCCGGTAGCCGAGGTCCGCGCGCGCGAAGAGCGTGCGCTGGAGCCAGGTGGTTCCGCTCTTGTGGTAGCCGATGTGGACGATCGGTTCGCTCATCCGAGCTCCGCGCCGGAGCGGCGCGCCCAGCATCACGACCGCTGGAATTCGTCGCCCCCCGCGGAGCCTCCGGTGCAGCCGTCCGCCGGCCACCGCGCGCACCGGGCGCGTGGAGTCTGGCATCATGCGCTCCTTTGGGAGGAGATCCGATGAAGACGTTCGGGAGCCGGATCGCGGTGATCACGGGCGGCGGCACCGGCATGGGCCGCGAGCTCGCGTGCCAGCTCGCCGCGGAGGGCTGTCACGTGGCGCTCTGCGACGTCTCGACCGAGCACATGGCGGAGACGAAGGCGCTCGCGGAGCGAGGCGCGCCGCGCGGCACCCGCGTCACGACGCACCTCTGCGACGTCTCGGACGAGCGCCAGATGCTGGCGTTCCGGGACGCGGTCGTGCAGCAGCACGGGGATCACGTGCACCTCGTCTTCAACAACGCGGGCATCGCGGGGGCCGGCAGCCTCCTCACGGACGAGCGCGAGCTCTGGGAGCGGGTCTTCGCGGTGTGCTGGTATGGCGTCTACTACGGCACGCGCGCCTTCCTGCCGCTCCTCGTCGCAGCTCCGGAGGGGCACCTCGTGAACACGAGCAGCGTGAACGGCTTCTGGGCGAGCCTCGGGCCGGGCATCCCGCACACCGCCTACAGCGCGGCGAAGTTCGCCGTGAAGGGCTTCACGGAGGCGCTCATCAACGATCTCCGGATGAACGCGCCGCACGTGCACGTGCACCTCGTGATGCCGGGGCACGTCGGCACCTCGATCGTGCTGAACAGCCCCGCGGTGCTCGGAAGGCCCGGCCCGAAGGAGATGACGGCGGAGGACCTCCGCGTGGTGCGCGCGCGCATGGCGCAGCGCGGGCCCCCCGCCGACGCGCTCGGCGACGACCAGCTGCGCGCGGTGATGCAGCAGCTCGCCGAGGACTTCCGCTACAAGGCGCCGCTCGGCGCGGCCGCCGCGGCGACGCTGATCCTCGATGGCGTGCGCGAGGGGCGCTGGCGGATCCTCGTCGGCCAGGACGCCGAGGAGCTCGACCGCATGGTGCGCGCCGCCCCCGAGCGCGCCTACGAGCCGGGCTTCATGGAGGAGCTGCGCGCGCGCGGCCATCTCGAGCTGCCGCTCACGCCCGGCGAGGAGTAGGCCGAGCGCTGCGCGCAAAGGCGCGGGCTATGCTGGCCCGCCCGCGCCAGGAGCCCCCGATGGCCCACGACTCCGTCCGCTTCGACGACCGGATGAGCGACGGCGACGCATTGATGTGGAACATCGAGCGCGACCCGCTGCTGCGCTCGACCATCACCGTGGTGTGGCTGCTCGACGGCGCGCCCGACCGTGCGCGGCTCGAGCGCAAGATCGAGCGCGCGACGCGGGCCATCCCGCGACTCCGCCAGCGCGTGCTGCCGAACCCGCTCGCGCTCGCGCCGCCGCGCTGGCAGGTGGACCCGTACTTCGACCTCGCCGCGCACCTCGGCTGGCACAAGGCGCCGGGCGACGGCTCGCTCCGCGCGCTGCTCGACTTCGCGCAGCCGATCGCGATGCGTCACTTCGACACCGCGCGCCCGCTCTGGGAGCTGGCCGTCGTGGAGGGACTGCAAGGGCCTCCCGGTTCGTCCGAGAGCGACGGCCACGACCCGCGCAGCGAGGCGCAGCCGAGCGAAGCACTGCGGCCGGGGCCGGCCGGTTCGTCCGAGAGCGACGGCCACGACCCGCGCAGCGAGGCGCAGCCGAGCGAAGCCCGGCGGGCGGGACGCGGCGCGCTCGTGCTGAAGCTCCATCACTCGATCAGCGACGGCATGGGGCTGGTGCGGATGACCGAGGCGCTCGTCGAGCGTACGCGCGAGGCGCCGGCCGCCGAGCCGGAGCCGCCCGACGCCCCCGAGCCGCACGAGTGGTCGCAGCTCGAGCTGGCGCGCGACGAGCTGGCGCACGAGTGGCGGCGCCAGCTCGGCCGCCTGCGCCGGCTCGGCGGCGAGCTCGCGGGCGCGGCGCGCCACCCAGGGGGCGCGGCCGGCGCGCTCGGCCGCTCGCTCGCCTCGCTCCGGCGCGGCCTCGCCCCGGCCGGCGCGCCGCTCTCGCCGCTGCTCCGCGGGCGTTCGCTCTCCTGCCGCTTCGATCCGTTCTCGGTGCCGCTCGCGGCGCTCCGCGCCGCCGGCAAGAAGGCGGACGGCACGCTGAACGACGCCTTCGTCGCCGCGGTGTGCGGCGGGCTCCGCCTCTACCACGAGTCGCACGGTGCGCCGATCGAGGCGCTGCGCATGACGATGCCCGTCAACATCCGCGAGGGGAACGACGCCGACCGCGCGGGCAACCAGTTCGCGCCCGCGCGCTTCGCGGTCCCGATCGCGCTGCCCGAACCCGTCGAGCGCATGCGCGCGATCCGCGCACTCGTCCGGCGCGAGCGCGCGGAGCCGGTGCTCGGCTTCCTCGAGGGCGTGGCCGGCGTGCTGAACCGGCTGCCGACGAGCCTCTCGGTGTCGCTCTTCGGCTCGATGCTGAAGGGGATCGACTTCGTCACGAGCAACGTGCCCGGCCCGCGCCGCGAGGTGTTCACGGCCGGCGCGCGGATGGACGCCGTCTACGGCTTCGGGCCGCTCTCGGGCGCGGCGCTGAACGCGACGCTCTTCAGCTACGCCGGCACGTGCTGGGTGGCGCTGAACAGCGATCCGGCCGCGGTGCCCGACCCCGCGCACCTGCACGAGTGCCTCGCCGCCGGCTTCGCGGAAGTGCTCGGCGTCGCGTAGTGGCGGACGAGGCGCGCGGGGACGAGGCCTCCTATCAGGCCTGCTACGGCTGCGGCCAGCGCAACGCGCAGGGCCTCCGCATGACGTTCGCGCACCTCGCGGACGGCTCGGCCGTCTGCGTCTACACCGCCGCGGATCACCTGGCCGGCGCACCGGGCGTGATCCACGGCGGCGTCCAGGCGACGCTCCTCGACGAGGTGATGGGGCACGCCATCCACGTCGCCGACGTCGACCCCGACCTCGACGTCGCCACCATCGAGTTCTCGCTCCGCTACCGGCGGCCCGCACCCGTCGGCGTGCCGCTCACCGTCCGCGCCCGCCTCGTCGGAACGGAGGGGCGCGACTTCCTCGTGAGCGGCGAGATCGTCTCGGCGGCCGGCGAGGTGCTCACCTCCGCCGACTCGCGCTGGCGCCGCGTGCTGCGGCGCCGATCGTGAGCGCGGCTGGGCTACCGTCGGCGGGCGCGCGCTCGGAGGCAGACACGATGGCGGCACGGCTCGACGGCAAGGTGGCGTGGGTGACGGGCGGGGCGTCCGGGATCGGGCGTGCGGCCGCGAAGGAGCTCGCCGCGCGGGGCGCGCGCGTCGGGGTCGCCGACGTGAACGGCGTCGGCGCCGAGGCGGCGGTGAAGGAGATCGCGCAGGCGGGCGGCGAGGCGGCCGCCTTTACGCTCGACGTCGCGGACCCTGCCGCGAACGAGCGCGTGGTCGCCGCGCTCGTGAAACGCTTCGGCGCGCTCCACCTCGCGCACCTGAACGCCGGCATCGCGACGGGCGGGAACCTCCTCGACGTCCCGCTCGAGGACTGGCGGCGCACGCTCGGCGTGAACCTCGACGGCGTCTTCTTCGGCCTCCAGTTCGCCGGGCGCGCCATCCGCGACGCCGGCGGCGGCGCGATCGTGATCACATCCTCGGGCGCGGGGCTCATGGGCGGCCACCAGATGGCGACCTATTGTGCGACCAAGCACGGTGTCCTCGGCCTCATGAAGTGCGCGGCGGCCGACCTCGCGCCGCACGGGATCCGCGTGAACGCCGTCTGTCCGGGCGTGATCGACACGCCGATCTTCGGCGGCCTCCACGGCAACCGCGAGGTGATGGAGAAGCTCCTCGGCCCCGCCCACCCGATCGGGCGGGTCGGCCAGCCCGAGGAGATCGCGCGCGCGGTCGCCTTCCTGCTCTCGGACGACGCCTCCTTCGTGACGGGCGCGGCGCTCTCCGTGGACGGCGGCATGATGAACATCACGGGGGGCGCCGCCGGCTCGCGGCCCGAGCTCGCGAAGCTGCGCGAGCAGCTCTGATGCCGCGCCTCCGGCAGGTGCCGCGCGCGGAGGCGCCGCCCGACGTGCAGCGCGTCTACGACCTGCTGTTCGAGGGGCGTGACCCGGTGGCGGAGCCCGGCACGGCGACGGGCACGCCGGGCAACTGGTGGACGGTCTTCGCGCTCGTGCCCGACTGCTTCCGGCACGCCGTCGCCGGCTTCGCCTTCTATCGCAGCCAGGCGAGGAAGCTCGACCCGCGGCTCCGCGAGCTCGGCCAGCTGCGCGCCGGCTTCGTGTGCGAGAGCCAGTTCGTGTTCTCGCAGCACTGCAAGGCGGCGCGCGACGTGGGCCTCGCCGAGGAGAAGATCGCGGCCGTGCCGGCCTGGGCGGCGTCGGACGTCTTCACGCCCCTCGAGCGCGCCGTGCTCGCGTACACCGACGAGCTCGCGCTCCAGCGCGGGCGCGTGCAGGACGCCACCTTCGCGGCCCTCCAGACGGAGCTCTCGGACGAGGAGATCCTCGAGCTCACGTACGTGACGGGCCTCTACTTCATGCACGCGGTGATGAGCCGCGCGCTCCGGCTCGAGTACGACGAGGTGCCCGAGCGCGTCGTCGAGGTCCCCGCGCCCGCGGCCGGGCGGCGCGTCGCCGACTTCATGGGCGGCGTCGGACGGACGGAGCGCTGAGGCGTGGTGACGCTGCTGCGTCACCTGCTCTCGATCGCGATCCTGCCGTTCACGGTCCTCGTGCTCGTCCCCGTCTGGATCGCGCGCGCGAACGGGATCGCTCCCGCGCTCGCGGAAGCCGGGGCCGGGCGCGCGCTCCAGGCCGGCGGCCTCGCTCTGCTCGCGCTCGGGCTCGTCCTCTTCGTGTCCTCGCTGCGGCGCTTCGCCGGCGAGGGCGAGGGAACGCTCGCACCCTGGGATCCGCCGCGGAAGCTCGTGATCCGCGGGCCGTATCGCCACGTCCGGAACCCGATGATCTCCGGGGTCGTGTTCGTGCTCTTCGCCGAGGCGCTGCTGCTGCTGTCGTGGCCGCACGCGCTCTGGGCGCTCGCCTTCCTCGCGCTGAACCTCGTCTACATCCCGCTGATGGAGGAGCCCCAGCTCGTGCGGCGCTTCGGCGCGCCGTATCGCGAGTACTGCCGTCACGTGCCGCGCGTGCTGCCGCGGCTGCGCCCGTGGCAGGACGGCTAGATGCGCCCGATCCCCGGCACGAAACGCCCCGTGCGCGAGGCCCAGCGCGCGTACGCGTCTCCGTGCGTGCGGAGCAGGTAGGGCTCCTCGACGAGGCGCACCTGGATCTCGACCGCCGCGAACAGCGCGAGCCAGGCCGCCACGCTCGCGGCGTTCGGCACGAGGAGTGCCAGGCCCGCGGTGGCGAGCATCAGCCAGCTGAAGATCGGATTCCGCACGAAGCGGAAGGGGCCCTCGGTGCGGAGCGCGGTGCGCTCGCTCGGGTCGACGCCGACGCGCCAGGAGCTGCCCATCACGCCCTGCGCGTGGAGCGTGCCCGCGATGCCGGCGAGCGCGAGGAGCGTTCCGAGCGCGGGTGCGCGCACGCGCTCGAAGGCACCGAGCACGCCGCCGAGCTCGAGCAGCGGCGCAGCGAGGCCGAAAACGAGCGCGATCAGGAACAGGCCGCCGCCCGCCCGCTCCGCGGGCGCACCGCGGAGGCCCCCGAAGCGGAAGCCGTGGTCGCCCGTGCGCCGCCACTGGAGCCAGGCGCGGAGGCCGAAGGCCAGGACGATCAGGACGCAGTAGAGGACGAGGGCGAGCTTCGCCACGAGGGCTCCTGTCGGCGCGCATCGAAGAATCGGACAGAGACGATATTATCGCCACATGGCGATCAATTCCAGATCCGGTCCCTCGTTGGCGCTCGCCGCCCGGCTCTTCCGCGGCTTCGCGGACCCGACGCGCCTCGCCGTCGTCCAGGCGCTCGCGCGGGGCGAGAAGCGCGTCGTGGACCTGGTCGCCGAGGTGGGCAGCTCGCAGCCGAATGTCTCGGGGCATCTCGCCTGCCTGCGCGACTGCGGGCTGGTGAGCGACCGGCCGGAGGGGCGGCAGGTCTTCTACCGCATCTCCTCGCCCGAGGTGCTGGAGCTGCTCGTCGCTGCGGAGCGCGTCCTCGCGGTCCACGGGCACCGCGTTCGGCTCTGCCCGCGGCTCGGTGCGCGGCGCCGCGCGCCGAGGTCACGATGAAGCGCGCCCTCCTTGACAGGGCGACGATCGCGGGAGAGGCTCGCAGGCCGTGACCCGCTCGAGGCTCGCCCTCTCGCTCGCGCTCTTGCTCGGGCTCCTGCAGCCGTTGCTGAGCTCGCCGGCCCGCGCGCTCGCGATCCTCGCATCGCACGGCCACGGGCACGAAGTCGCGGTCGTGCCGGACTCGGGCCACGTCGATCTGGTCCTCTCGCATGCCGGAGACCGCGAGCCGGAGCCGCATGGGGCGGAGCGGCACGTCCATGCGCTTCCGGCCTCGGAGCGCGACCACGTCCTCCACCTCACGGGCGCCGACGAGGGGCGCGACTCGCCGCGCCGTTCGCCGGACGAGCTGGCGTCATGTCTCGCGCACGCCGTGTCGAGAGGTCCGGAGCCGAGGCCGCTCGCCACCTCCTTGCCCACGCGCTTGGCACCCGCTTCCGATCCCGCTCTCGTTCGAAGCGTCGTCCTCCGGATCTGAGCGTCCGGCTCCGCTGCGCGCATCCACGCGCGGCCGCAGCCCGCTCGCCCCGCCGGCGAGCTCCGCTCTGATTCCCGCCCGAGGACTCCCTCATGCTTCGCATGCCGCTTCCGCAGTGCGCGGTGGTGCTGGCCACCGTGCTGGTCGGCGTTCCGCTCGCACTTCGCGCGCAGGCGCCCGAGCCGTATCCGCTCGGCGACGGGCTTCCGGCGATCGTGGCGCCGCCGGACGCCACGGCGCCGGCGGTCCCGGCACCGCCCGAGCCCGGGGGTGTGTTGCAGATGCGCGACGCACTCGCTCTCGTCCTGCTGCGCAACCCCGAGCTCGCCGCCGATTCCCACGAGCTCCGGGCGCGCGAGGCCGCGCTGCTCCAGGCGAGAGCGTTGCCGAATCCCACGCTCTCGCTCGAGGTCGAGGACGTCGCGGGCTCGGGCGAGTTCGGCGGCGTCGAGCAGGCGCAGACCACGCTCCTGCTCGGCCAGCTGATCGAACTCGGCGGCAAGCGCGCGGCGCGCACCTCCCTCGCGGCCGCCGAGCGGGATCTCGCCGCATGGGACTACGAGCTGCGGCGCATCGACGTGCTCGCTGGAACGGCCGCCGCCTTCGTGGAGGTGCTCGCCGCGCAGGAGCGGCTGAGTCTCGCGGAGGAGGCGCTCGAGCTGGCTCAGGCGGTCGAGCGCGTGGCATCGCGGCGGAAGCAGGCGGGTCTCGCCTCGCCGGCCGAGGAGATCCGCGCGGGCGTCGCGGCCGACGTCGCCGGAGTCGAGCGGGAGCACGCCGAGCACGAGCTCGTCACGGCGCGGCAGCGACTCGCCGCGTTCTGGTCGGGTGAGTCGCCCCGCTTCGAGCGGGCCGAGGGCGACCTCGAGGCGCTCCCGCAACCGCCGACCGAAGTCGCTTTGGCCCGGCGCCTCGAGGCGAGCCCGGGCCTCGCCCTCTGGCAGGCGGAGCGCTCTCGGCGGGATGCGCTCCTCGCCCGCGCGCGGAGCGAGCGGGTCCCCGACGTGACCCTTTTCGCCGGCCCGCGCAGGCTCTCGGGGCCGGAGGAGAGCGCGCTCGTCGCGGGCGTCTCGCTTCCGCTCCCGCTCTGGAACCGGCAGCGGGGAGCCATCGAAGAAGCCGCGCACCGCGTCGCCAAGCTCGGGGCGGAGCGGCGCGCGACCCGTGTTTCGGTGGCGACCGAGGTGGCGGCGGCGCGCGTCGCCTTGGTGGCTTCGCTCGAGGAGTCGCAGCTGCTCCGTACGCGCGTGCTGCCCGGTGTCGAGCGCGCCGTGGCCGTGCTGCGACGGGGCTACGAGGAGGGGCGCTTCGCCCAGCTCGAGGTGTTCGACGCCGAGCGCGCGCGCGTCGCCGCGCGCGAGCAGTACGTACGCGCGCTGGTCGAGGCGCAGCGCAGCGCCCGCGAGATCGAGCGTCTGACCGGCGTGCCGCTGGAGGTCGCGCCGTGACGCATCGACTCGCTCTCGCACTCGCGGCGCTGGCTCTCGCCGCGCCCTTCGCCTGCTCGGACGCCGAGCCCACGGGACACGGGGACGCGCATGCCGAGACCTTCGAGCGGGGACCGCACGGCGGCCGCTGGCTCGCCGACGGCGACTTCGCCCTCGAGCTCACGCTCTTCGAGGCCGGAGTGGCGCCGGAGTTCCGGGCCTTCGTGTACGAGGACGGTGAGCCGCGCGAGCCCGGCGACGTGTCGCTCGAGATGACCCTCCAGCGCCTCGGCGGCCGCGCCGAGGAGATTGCCTTTGCGCCGAGCGGCAACCACCTCCGCAGCGAGCGCGAGGTTGCCGAGCCACACTCGTTCGAAGTGGAGGTCGTCGCGCGCGAGGGCAACCGCGAGCACCGCTTCGCGTACGCCGCGTACGAGAACCGCGTCACGCTCTCGCCCGAGCAGATCGAGAGCGCCGGCATCGAGGTCGCGGCCGCCGGCCCGGCGACGATCCACGAGCGCGTGGCCCTGAACGGGCGCATCGCTCAGAACGAGGACGCGCTCGCGCACGTGATGCCGCGATTCGCCGGCGTGGTGCGTTCCGTGCACAAGCGGCTCGGGGATCCCGTGGCGAAGGGCGACCTCCTCGCCATCATCGAGAGCAACGAGAGCCTCCACCCTTACGAGCTGCGCGCCCGCCAGGGCGGCAGCGTGGTCGAGAAGAGCGTGGCGCCGGGCGAATTCGTCTCGAACGAGCGCGAGCTCTTCACGATCGCGGACCTCTCGAACGTCTGGGTCGACCTCGACGTCTACCGGCCCGACTTCGGGCGGGTCCGCGTGGGCCAGCCGGCGCGGATCGACGCGGGCGACGGCAGCCCAGCGGCCGACACCACGCTCTCCTATCTCTCGCCGGTCGGCTCGGTCAACACGCAGACGCTGCTGGCCCGCGCCGTGCTGCCGAACCCGGACGGAAGCTGGCGCCCCGGCCTGTTCGTCACGGCCCGGGTCGAGGTCGCGGCCGTCGAGGCGCCCGTGGCCGTACGCGAGGAGGCGGTGCAGCGCCTGCGCGATCGCGACGTCGTCTTCCTGGCCGAGGACGGCGTGTTCGAGGCGCAGCCGGTCGTGCTCGGACTGCGCGACGGGCTCCACGTCGAGGTCGTCTCGGGACTCGCGCCCGGCCAGCACTACGCCGCCGCCGGCAGCTTCGTCCTCAAGGCCGAAGCCGGAAAGTCCGGCGCCGGCCACGACCACTAGGGGGCGGCGCGATGCTCGAATCCATCGTCCGCATCTCGATCGCGCGCCGCTGGCTGGTGCTCGGGTTCACGCTCGTGGCGGCGGGCTTCGGGGCCTGGAGCTTCGCGGGGCTGCCGATCGACGCAGTCCCCGACATCACGAATGTGCAGGTGCAGATCAACACCGAGGCGCCGGGCTACTCGCCGCTCGAGTCGGAACAGCGCGTCACGTTCCCGATCGAGACGGCCCTCGCGGGCCTTCCGCGGCTCGATTACACGCGCTCGCTCTCGCGCTACGGCCTCTCGCAGGTGACGGTGGTGTTCGAGGACGGCACCGACATCTACTTCGCGCGCCAGCTCGTGAACGAGCGCGTACGGGAGGCGATGTCGCGGCTGCCCGAAGGCCTCGAGCCCGAGCTCGGACCCATCGCGACCGGGCTCGGCGAGATCTTCATGTTCACGGTGGGCGCCGAGCCCGGTGCCGCCGACGAGCACGGCCGGCCCTGGGACGAGACGGCACTCCGCACGCTCCAGGACTGGGTGATCAAGCCGCAGCTGCGCACGGTCCGGGGTGTGACCGAGGTGAACACGATCGGCGGCTTCGTCAAGGAGATCCACGTCACGCCGCAGCCGGAGCGTCTGCTCGCGCAGGGCCTCACCTTCCGCGCGCTGCTCGAGGCGATCGCCCGCAGCAGCACGAACGCGGGCGCCGGCTACATCGAGCGCAACGGCGAGCAGTACCTGGTGCGCGCCCCCGGCCAGGTGGGCGACCTCGGCGAGATCCGGGCCATCGTGGTCGGGCACGCGAGCGGCGTCCCGATCCGGATCGGCGACGTCGCCGAGGTCGGCCTCGGCCGGGAGCTCCGCACGGGGGCCGCCACCGAGAACGGCGAGGAGGTGGTGCTCGGCACCGTCTTCATGCTGATCGGGGAGAACAGCCGCGCCGTCGCGCGCCGCACGGCGGCGAAGCTCGAGGAGGTGAACCGGAGCCTGCCGTCCGGGGTGGTCGCCAAGGCGGTCTACGACCGCACGCAGCTCGTGGATCGAACCATCGCCACCGTCCAGCGCAATCTCGTCGAGGGTGCGCTGCTCGTGATCGCGATCCTGTTCGCGCTGCTCGGCAACGCGCGTGCGGCGCTCCTCACCGCGCTCGTGATCCCGCTTTCGATGCTCCTCACGTTCGCCGGCATGGCGCGACTCCGGATCAGCGGGAACCTGATGAGCCTCGGCGCGCTCGACTTCGGCCTGATCGTGGACGGGGCGGTCATCATCGTCGAGAACTGCATCCGCCGGCTCGGCGAGGCCGGCCGCGAGCACGGGGGCCCCCTCCCGCTGCGGGAGCGGCTCGACGTGGTGGCCGACGCCACACGACAGGTGATCCGCCCGAGCGTGTTCGGCGTGATGATCATCCTGATCGTCTACGTGCCGATCCTCGCGCTCACCGGCGTCGAGGGAAAGATGTTTCGGCCGATGGCGATCACGGTGATCCTGGCGCTGCTCTCGGCCCTGGTGCTGTCGGTGACGTTCGTGCCGGCAGCCGTCGCGCTCTTCCTCGGCGGCCGCGTCGAGGAGCGCGAGAGCCGCGTCGTGCACGCGGCACGGCGCGGGTACGCCTGGGCGCTCGAACGGGCGCTCCGGCGGCCGGCGCTCGTGCTCGGCGCGGCCGCCGCACTGCTGCTGGCCTCGCTCGCCCCGGCCTCGCAGATGGGGCGCGAGTTCATCCCGAGCCTCGACGAGGGCGACGTGGCGCTCCACGCGCTCCGCATCCCCGGCACGAGCCTCAGCCAGGCGGTCTCCATGCAGGCGGCGCTCGAGCGCGCGCTCCGCGCCGTGCCCGAGGTCGAGAACACGTTCGGCAAGATCGGCACGGCCGAGGTCGCGAACGATCCGATGCCGCCGAGCGTCGCGGACGGCTTCGTGATCCTGAAGCCGCGCGCCGAGTGGCCCGACCCGCGCCGACCCAAGGCGGACGTGGTGCATGCGCTCGAAGAGGCCGTGTCGCGCGTGCCGGGCAACGCCTACGAGTTCACGCAGCCGATCCAGATGCGCTTCAACGAGCTGATCGCGGGTGTGCGGAGCGACGTCGCGGTGAAGGTGTTCGGCGACGACCTCGAGCTGCTGCTCGCGGCCGGCTCGGCGATCGCCGAGGTGCTGGAGCGGATCCCGGGTGCGGCGGACGTGAAGACGGAGCAGGTGAGCGGGCTCCCGATGCTCGAGGTGCGGATCGACCGGTACGCGCTCTCGCGCTACGGGCTGGCACTCGAGGAGGTTCAGCAGGTCGTCGCCACCGCGATCGGCGGCTCCGTCGGCGGCCAGCTCTTCGAGGGCGACCGGCGCTTCGACATCGTGGTGCGTCTGCCGGAGGCGCTCCGCACCGACCTCGCGGCGCTCGCGCGCCTGCCACTGCTGCTGCCCGAGCACGTCGGAGAAGCCCCGCGCGAGCGTCCCCGGCACCGCTCGACCCTGCCGGCCCACGCCTACGTGCCGCTCGGCGCGGTCGCCGAGCTCTCGATCGGCGTCGGGCCGAACCAGGTGAGCCGCGAGAACGGCAAGCGCCGCGTGGTGGTGACGGCGAACGTCCGGGGACGCGACATCGGCTCCTTCGTCGCCGAGGGCGAGCAGGCGATCCGCAGCCAGGTCGAGCTGCCGAGCGGCTACTGGATCACGTGGGGAGGCCAGTTCGAGCAGCTCGAGTCGGCGACGCGGAGGCTGCGCGTCGTGGTCCCGCTCGCGCTGCTTCTGATCTTCGGGATCCTGACTGCCGTGTTCGGCTCGGCGCGCCACGCGGCGCTCGTGTTCAGCGGCGTGCCGTTCGCCTGGACGGGCGGGATCCTGTCGCTCCTGGTCCGTGGGATACCGCTCTCGATCTCGGCCGGCGTGGGCTTCATCGCGCTCTCGGGCGTGGCGGTGCTGAACGGCGTGGTGATGGTCTCGTTCGTGAACGAGCTACGGCGCGAGGGACGTGGGATCCGCGAGGCGGTGCGCGAGGGCGCGCTCACGCGGCTGCGCCCCGTCCTGATGACGGCGCTGGTGGCCTCGCTCGGCTTCGTGCCGATGGCGATCTCGACGGGCGCGGGCGCGGAGGTGCAGCGTCCGCTCGCGACGGTGGTGATCGGCGGGATCCTGTCGTCGACGGCGCTCACGTTGCTGGTGCTACCCGTGCTCTACGCGCTCGTCGAGCCGTGGGTGGAGCGCAGGCGCCGCTGAGCGAGCGTGCGGCTCAGCCCTCGAACGCGCGGTCGATCCGCTCGAAGCGGCGGCGGATCATCTCGCGGCTCTCCGCGTGCGGCAGCAGGTAGAGCTGGTTCCTCCGGATGCCCTTCACGACGAGCGCCGCCACCTCCTCGACGTCGATCACGCGGCCTGCCATCTGGCCGTCCTCGATCTTCGGGTAGTGCTGCGCCTCCGGTCCGCCGTAGTCCGCCTGCCGGTTCCGGCCCGACGCGTCGATGTTCGTGCGCACGCGCATCGGGCAGAGCACCGACGCGCCGATCCCGTGCCCGCGCAGCTCGCGGTGCAGCACCTCCATCAGCGCCACCACGCCGTACTTCGCGACGCAGTACGCGCCGAGCCCGATGTTCGGCACGAGCCCGGCGAAGGAGGCGGTCGCGAGCACGTGCCCACCCTCGCCCTGCTCGACGAGGCGCGGCACGAACGTCTCGACGCCGTGGATCACGCCCCAGAGGTCGACGTCGATCACCCAGCGCCAGTCCTCGTGCGTCATGCCCGTGACGGGGCCCGCGACCGCGACGCCCGCGTTGTTGAACACGATGTCCGCGCGGCCGAAGTGCTTCCACGCGGCGTCGGCGAGCGCCTCCACCGCGGCGCGATCCGTCACGTCGGTCGGGACGCCGACCGCGTCGCCGCCCCCCGCGCGGAGCTTCCCCACCGCGGCATCGAGCGCGGCTTCCTCCACATCGGCGAGCACGAGCTTCGTGCCCTCGCGCGCCAGCGCCGTGGCGGAAGCGAAGCCGATCCCGCTCGCGCCGCCCGTGATCACCGCGACCTTGCCGGAGAGCTCGTCCATGTCGCCTCCTCGTGCCGCGCAGGATACCCTCGGCGCGTGCCGGCGAGCGACCTGGAGCGGATCTTCGCGGCCCTCGCGGACGCGGGCGCTCGCTACCTGGTCGTGGGAGGCGTCGCCGTCGTGCTGCACGGCCATCCCCGCTTCACGGCGGACCTCGACCTCGCGCTCGCCCTCGACCCCGAGAACGTGGAGGCCGCGCTCGCCGCCCTCGAGCGCCTGGACTACCGGCCGCGCGCGCCGGTTCCGCTGCGCGCCTTCGCGGATCCCGCGCAGCGCGCCGATTGGGTGCGCACCAAGGGCACGACGGTGTTCTCGCTGTGGAGCGGCGAGCTGCCCGGCACCGAGATCGACCTGTTCGTGGAGGAGCCGTTTCCCTTCGAGGCGGCGTGGGCGAGGCGCCTGCGGGCGGATCTCGAGGGCGCCGCCGTCGAGGTGGTGAGCCTCGACGACCTGATCGGGATGAAGCGCCGCGCGGGCCGGCCGCAGGACCTCGCGGACGTGCGCGAGCTCGAGGCGATCGCGCGCGAGCTCCGAGGCCGCGGCGATGGCTGAGCGCTCGGGCTTCGAGCTCCACCGCGAGGCGCAGCGGCGGGCGTGGCTCCGCCTCTCGCCTGCGGAGCGCCTGCGCTGGCTCGAGCAGGCGAAGCGCTTCGCCGCGCGGGCGCTCGCGGCCGCGCGCCGGCGGAGGGCACGGGCGAGCGATGCCGGACGCGGCTGAGTCCACCTACCAGCTCGTCCGGGGCGCGGGCCTCGGCCTCGCGCTCCTCGCCGTCCTCGCGCTCGAACGCCTCCGACCGCACGAGCGGCTCCGGCCGGCCTGGCGCGCGAACCTCGGGCTCTGGGGTATCGACGCCCTCGTGATGGCGCTCGTCTGCGGCGCGTGCGGCTTCGCACTGGCCGGCTGGGCCGAGGCGCGCGGCATCGGCGTGCTCGCCGCCGCGGGCGCAGGGGGCTGGCTCGCGATCGGGCTCGGCATCCTCGGGCTCGATGCGGTCTCCTGGGCGTGGCACCGCGCGAACCATCGCGTGCCGCTCCTCTGGCGCTTCCACCAGGCGCATCACGCGGACGCGAGCTTCCACGTGACGACGGGCCTGCGCTTCCATCCCGGCGAGCTCCTGCTGGCGCTGCCCGTGCGGCTCGCGGTGATCCTCGCGCTCGGCGTCCCCGCGGTGGGCGTGCTCGTGTTCGAGCTCGTGTTCGGCGTCGCGAACCTGGTCGAGCACGCGAACCTCGAGCTGCCGAGGCGCGCGGAGCTCGCGCTCCGGCGCGTGCTGGTGACGCCCTCGCTGCATCGCCGCCACCACGTCGCGGACTGGCGCGACCTGAACACGAACTTCGGCACCATCTTCTCGGTCTGGGACCGGCTCGCCGGGACCTTCGGCGCGAGCGAGCCGGGGCGCCACGTCACGACCGGGCTGCCCGGACGGAGCGGCCTCGCTCCGCCCTCGCTCCGCGAGCTGCTGCTCCTGCCGGCGCGGCGGAACGCGCCCCGCTAACGCGCCTCGGGCACGCCGCGCGCACGCCACTCCGCCGCCGCCGCGCGCACCCAGGCGAGGTCGTCGCGCGCCGTCCGCGCACGCACCTCGGCAAGGTCGAGCCCGTACACGCGCGCGGCGTTCTCGCCGAGGATCTTCGCCTTCACACGCGGCGTCAGCTCCGGATAACCGAAGCGCTCGCGCATCGCGGCGGGGATCTGGAAGGCACGGAACGCGTCGAGTGCGGGCTGCGAGGGGCCGTACCAGATCGCGTCGGTGCCCCAGAGCACGCGGTCCTCGCCGACCGCGAGCAGCAGCTTGCCGAGCACGTGCGCCGCCTCCTCGGGCCGCCGGATCAGGCAGAACCAGGTCGAGCCGAGCTCGGCCCACACGTTCGCGCCGGGCGGCAGGCCGGCCGCGCGGAGCGACGCGACGAGGCGGTTCGTGCCGTCGCCCGAGGTGGCTTCGGTGTAGGGGCCTTCGCGCGGGACGCCGGGCAGCGGGATCTCGTAGCCGGAGTGGTAGATCAGGAAGTCGAGCTCGGGGAAGGCCGCGGCCGCCGGGCCGACGTCGCGCGGCGAGCCCGTCGGCACGAGCTGGCTGATGCCCTTGTGCACGCACACGCGGCGCACGCCGCTCGCGCGCACGCGCTCGAGGAAGGGCAGGCCGGTCGCCTCGTCGTCGAGCAACCAGCCCCCGTCTTCGTTCGCCTCACGCGAGGCGAAGCCTCGCGTGGGCTCACTGCGCGCGCGGCTTCGCCGCGCTCGCGGCGCGGCTGGGCGAGCGCTCGCTCCGTGGGGGCCCAGGTTCGGCAGCGTGTAGACCTTCCAGCCCACCGGACGGAGGCGCGCGCTCCGTTCGGCGAGCGTCTCGATCTCGCCGGGCACGTCGGGGTGCACGACCGCGTGGCTCAGCAGCCGGCCGCTGCCGCCGAGCCGCTCGGCGAGCTCACGCGTTCCCGCGAGCTCGCGGTCGTGGAGCATGCGCTCGGGCCCGAGGCCCGGCGCCGAGGTCAGCACCGCGAGCGCGGTCTCGCTCTCGACGAAGACGCAGCGTAGGTACTCGGCGAGGTCGTAGGCGGCGAGGCCGTCCATGCCGCGCCACCAGCCCGGGCGCACCGCCTCGTAGAGCGCGCGGACGTTCGCGTGCCAGGGGCGGCACTCCGGGCGGTCGGCCACGAAGTGCGTCTGCACGTCGATCACGACCTCGTTCCCGCCGAGCGCCTCGGCGGCGGCGGCGTCGTCGAGCGCCGCCTCTTCGGGCACGCGGTAGAACTCGCGCCCCGCCTCGGCGTTCAGCGCGAGGAGCCCCGCGGCCGTGCCGCGCCGCGCCCTCGCCCACGCGCCAAGCGCGACGCCGGTCCGGCGCGCCGCGTGCTCTCCCGCCGCGACGAAGCGCGCCGCCGCGCGCTTCTCGCCCGGCGTGCTCGGCGGCGGTGCGTATTCGTCGCTCGAGCGGCGCTCGAGGAAGACCGGCAGCGGCGGGCGGCGCGGCATCGCACGCCCACTCTATCAGCAGGTCGGTCTAGCGGGCGCGGCGCCTCCGCCGGGCCGCCGCGAGCGCAGGCACGAGCGGGGCGAGCTCGGGGCCGAGGCCGCAGGCGGAGCCGCCGCCGCCGAGCGAGCTGAAGCGCGCGTGGACGGCGCGATCGGCATCCATCGACACCTGCAGCGGGTTCGAAATGCCCGCCGCGTCGCCGCTCCAGCCGCCGAAGACCCAGTTCGGTCGCGGGACGGCGGTGAGCGTCACGATGGCGCCGCCTGCGTACACTCCGCCGGGCGGGTCGAGCAGGACGCTGCCGCCACCCTCCTGGCTGACGGCCAGCGCGAACGCGGGGCTCGCGAACGTCCCGATCACGAGCTCGTCGCCGTCCACGAGAAGGCTCGCCGGGTTCGAGAGGCCCGAGAGCGCTCCGCTCCAGCCGAGGAACCCCGCGCCCTCGGCCGGGAGCGCCGTGAGCGTCACGAGCGAGCCCGCCGGGTAGGGGCCGGTCGGAGGCGAGAGCGCCACGCTGCCCGGGCCGAGCGCAGTCGCCTCGACGGCGTAGAGCTGCACGAAGCTGGCGCTCACCTCGGTGTCGCCGGCGAGCGTGAGCTCTGCGGGGTTCGCGTCACCCGTGAGCGCGCCGCCCCAGCCGGCGAACACGCTGTTGCTTTCGGGGGCCGCGATCAGCGAGACCGGCGTGCCGGCCACGTAGCTGCCGCCGGGCGGCGAGAGCGCGACGCTGCCGGGCCCCTGCGTCGTGACGGAGAGCGTGTGGAGCGACGCGAAGCTCGCGCTCAGCGCCTGATCCCCGTCCACGACGAGGAGCTGCGGGCTCCCCGTCCCGGACAGCGAGCCGCCGAAGCCGGTGAAGGCGGCGTTCGCGTCGGGCGTGGCCGTCACGGTGACGTGCGTGCCCGCCGGATACGTGCCGCCCGGCGGAGACAGCGCCACGCTGCCCGGGCCCGTCGTGGTCACCGCGACGTCGTAGAGCGTCGCGAAGCTCGCCGTGACGGAGCGGTTCGCGTCCATCACGAGCGGCTGCGGGCTCGCCGTGCCGGAGAGGTCGCCAGCGAAGCCCACGAACGCGGCATCGGCGTGCGGCGTGGCCGTCACGGTCACGGTGCTGCCGGGCGCGTACGGACCCGCCGGCGGCCAGAGCGCGACGCTGCCCGGGCCGATCGCCGAGAGCGACACCGTGTAGTGCTGCACGAAGCTCGCGACGACGGTCGCGTCGCCGGGGACGACGAAGGTCTGCGGGCTCGTGATGCCCGTGAGCGCGCCGCTCCAGCCGGTGAACACCGCGTCCGGGCCGGGCGTCGCGGTGAGCGTCACCTGCGCGCCGGCCGGGTAGCGCCCGCCGGGCGGGTCGAGCGAGATGCTCCCGGGGCCGTTCGTCTCCAGGATCACGTCGTGGAGCTCCGCGAAGCTGGCCGTCACGGACTTGTCGCCGTCCATGAGCAGCGGCTGCGGATTCGTCGCGCCGGCCAGGTTGCCGCCCCAGCCCACGAAGGTGGCGTCGGGCCCGGGCGTCGCGGTGAGGCTCACGGTCTGCCCGTACGAGTACGAGCTGCCGGGCGGGCTCCGCGACACGGCGCCGGGGCCCACGACGGTCGTGGCGAGCGAAACCGTGTCGTCGAGAAGGATCGAGACGGTGTCGATGCGCTGCTCTTCCGAGTCGTCGCCCTCGAGGCGGAGCACGTAGCTGCCGGGCGCCGAGAACGTCGCGGTGGTGGAGGGGCTGCTCGCGCTCCCGAACGCGACCGAGCCGGGACCGCTCTGCTTGCTCCAGAGGGACGCCACCAGGCTCGGCGGGAACGGGTGCCCGTCGTCGTTCACGAAGCCGGAGAGCGTGACCGTGTCCTGCGGCCAGCGGATCGTCTGCGGCGGGCCCGCGTCCACGACCGGGGCGCCGTTGCCGCCGAGCGGGATCGCGACCACCTCGTAGATCTGTCCGTCGTTCTCGTCCGGGTCCCCGCCATTGTCCACGCGGCGGTCGCTGACCCAGTAGTTGCGGAGCATCGGGTTCGTCGAGCCCGGCGCGATCGTGATGCCGGAGGGGCGCGTGCCGCTCGGGAAGTTCACGTCGATCTTCCGCAGGTAGGCGCCCTGCGGCGTGAGCTCGTAGAGGTCGCGCGTCCCGCGGTCCGCGAGCACGAGGGTGTTCCAGAACGGGTCGTAGACCACGCCCTCGGGGTCGGTGATGCCGAACGGCGCGACGCTTAAGAGTGTCACCACGTCGTCGCCCGAGGGCGGCGCGCCGTCGAGCTGGCCGTTCGGACCGTGCGAGATCGTGCAGATCTCCTGGCTGCCGCCGCTCGACACGTAGAGCTGCCCGGTGAACGGGTTGTATCCGACGTCCTCGAGGTCGTCGCACCCGGCGTCGTCGTAGTCGTTGAGCGAGCGCCGCACGTCATCGGCCGTGTTCCACGTGCCGTCGGCCCCGAAGCGGATCTCGTGGATGCGGCGCTGGTTGTCGTCCGCGATCCAGAGCCTTCCGCCGGCGGGGTCCCACGCGATGCCGGTGGGCTCGTTGCTGTAGCTGGTGGTGTTCGCGGTCCCCGTGACGACGCCGGTCCGCGTGTGCCGCCAGACGTTCACGCCCGCAAACAGCTCCATCTCCTCGACCTCGCCGTCGCAGGAAATGAGCTCGCCCGTGTCCGGGCGGTACGTGATGCCCGACGTGTCGGGCGAGGGCGGGCTCCAGCGCCACGCCTGGATCGTCTGGATCACGGTGCCCGGATCGATGCCCTGTGCAAGCGCGGGGCTGGCGACCCCTGCCGCGAGGGCGGCCGCGAGGCCCAGGCGGGCGCCGTGCCACCAGGGCGGGGAGTCCCTCACGGCCGCGCCCGGGTCCGTTCGCTTGCGCGCCACGCTGGTCCCTTGCTCTGCACGCGGCGGATCGCCGGGTGCAGGCTACGTAGCGGAATCAACACGTCCCTGGATCGAATACGAGCGAAATCCGAGCCGACGGCGGGCGCTCCGCCGTGAGCCTCCGCGGCGGCTACGCCGGCGGGCGCTCCGCGGTCAGGTAGCAGTCGAGCAGGTCGACGAGCTCCTGGCGGAAGCTCGCCTCCGCGAGCTTCTCGGGCCGCTCCTCGAGCGCGCGCCGCACGATCGCCGAAACGCCGCGCGCCAGCATGAAGGCGGCCTGCGCCGGATCGCGGACGCGCACCGAGCCGGCGTGGCGCTCGAGCAGGCGCAGCATGCGCTGCTCGAGCTCGTCGCGTCCGACCCGCGGGCCGAGCGAGAAGGCGCCGTGGTGGCGGCGATAGAACTCCTCGCCGAGGGCGAGGAGCCGCCGCTGGCGCTCGAGCTGGAAGTCGACGATCGCCGCGAGCGCGTCGTGGAGCGGCACCTCGTCGATCTGCCACGCCGGGGCGGCACGGATGTCCGCCACCTCGCGCCCCGTCTCGGCGTCGTAGATCGCGGCGAGCACGGCGTCCTTGTTCGGGAAGTAGCGATAGAGCGAGCCGATCGACACGCCGGCGCGCTCGGCGATGCGGTTCGTGGTGAGGCTCTTCGGGCCCTCGCGGGCCAGCAGCTCGCGGCCGGCCTGCACGATCGCTTCGACGATCGCGCGCGAGCGGATCTGCCGGGGCGTGCGTCGCGAAGGGATGGAGGGAGCGCTCACACCGGCGGATTCTACGCGGGCGCTGGCGGCAAAACGTGAGCCGGCTCGCGCCGTGGCCCGCGTGCTCGGGAATTCCTCTTCGGTCTCGGCGGGTTGCGCTTGCGCTCGCGCGCTCCGACGGCGAGTAGACCTGCCCGGGCGGCCCTTCATAGGATGGCCGCGCCGCCTCCCCGAGGCGCCCACAGGAGGAACCCATGCGACGCATCGCGACCCGGCTCGCACTCGGCTTCGCGCTCGCCGCCGCCCCCGGCGCGGCCGGCGCGCTCGACGTGCTGCTCACGAACGACGACGGCTTCGAGAACCCCGGCATCAATTCGGTCCGGGCGGCGCTCTGCGCCGCCGGGCACCAGGTGACGATGGTGGCGCCCGCCGGCAACCAGAGCGGGCGCGGCGGCTCGATCAACACGGGCGCGCTGAGCTCGTCGAGCGCGATGGCGCTCACCAGGCAGAGCGCCGACGCGTGCGGCGGCGTCTACTCGCTCGCGGCGCCGACGGGAGCCGGCACGTACGGCGGCACACCCGTCGACAGCCTGAAGGCCGGCCTCCAGGTGGTGCTGGCCGGCGACGCGCCGGATCTCATCGTGTCGGGCAACAACTTCGGCCAGAACCTCGGCAAGCCCACTTCGAACTCGTCGGGCACGGTCGGCGCGGCACTGCAGGGCGCCTTCGAGGGCTTTCCGGCCATCGCCGGCAGCGTCGGCGTCGTGATCAGCGAGAGCCCGGGCTTCCCGTCCACGATCGCCTCCTTCGCGCCGGCCGCCGCGTTCCTGGTGGACCTGATCGCCGCACTCGAGGCGGAGCCCGGTGACGCGCTCCTGCCGAAGGGCGTGAGGCTGCTCAACGTCAACTTCCCGGTGCCCTACGGCAGCATCACGGGCGTCGCGATCACGAAGCTCGCGGACCGCGCGGAGCTCGAGCTTCCGCTCTTCGACCGCAGCCTCGGCTTCCCGCCCTTCCTGCCGCCGGCGGGCACGCCGGGCTGCGCGACGCTCGCGACCGGCCAATCGTGCAGCGTCGGCGTCGGCGTGCAGATCGTCTCGGGGCCCGACGAAGAGCGCGACGCCGATACCGACGCCTTCGCCGCCGGGCTGATCTCGATCACGCCGATGGACGGCGACATGACGGCCGGCGGACCGGGCGCGGGGGCGATCGAGGACATCCTGGGCGGGCTCACGCCGTAGGCGGACGCACCGCACGGCGCGCGGCGGGCACCGCACGTGCCCGCCGCGTGTCGAGCACGATGCCCTCGCGGAGGCCCCAGTCGCAGAGCGTGAAGCCCTCGCTGCGGAGCAGCGAGAGCACGGCGCAGAGGATCTCGACGCCGAGCGGGAGGACGTGCGCGCGCCGCGGCCCGACGCCGGCCACCTCCTCGCGCGCTGGGCGCTCGAGCGCGGCCAGCTCGCGGCCGAGCGCCGCGAGCGCGGGGCGCTCGACGAAGACCCCGCGCGCGGTCACCCGTTCCTCGCCGTGACGCGCCGCGAGCGTGCGTCCGAGGGCGCGCACCGTGCCGCCGACCCCGATCGTGCGGGTCGGGCCGAGCGCGAGGATCGCCTCGAGCTCGGGCTCGAGCCGCTCGCGGATGCGGAGCCGGAGCGCGCGGAGCTCTTCGGCGTCGGGCGGGTCGTGGCGCACGAGCTCGGTGTGCAGCCTCGCCACGCCGAGCGGGAACGTCCGCACGAGCGCCACGCCCTCGCTGCCGCCGACCACGAGCGAGAGGTTCCCGCCGCCGAGGTCGAGGCCGAGCGCGGTGGCGGCGCCGAGCTCGACGCGCCCGCGGATCGCCTGGAAGACGAGCCGCGCCTCCTCGCGCGCGGAGAGCACCTGCACGGGCGCGCCGAGCGCTGCGCCGACCGCGTCCGCGAGCGCGCGCGCGTTCTTCGCCTCCCGGAGCGCCGCGGTGCCGACCGCGACGAGCTCGACCGCTCGCAGCTCCTCGGCGCGCTCCCGCAGCGCGCGCGCCGCCTCGAGCACGTGGGCGACCGCCTCGGGCGGCGCCTCCTCCCCCGGCAGCACGCCGCCCGCGCGCCAGCCGATCCGCTCGCGCACGACCCGCCGGACGTCGCCGCCCGCCGTCGCCTCGGCCACCAGCAGGTGCAGCGCGGTGCTGCCGAGCTCGAAGACCGCCACCCGGGTCGGCGCGCCGAGGCGGCGCGCGCGCGCGACGCGCTGGGGGCGAAGGCGCGTCACGCGCGGAAGCGTCTGCGCGAGCTCGCGGCGCGGCGAGAAGTAGGTCGCGTGCGGCGGGTCGCCCTCGACGAGCCACGTCGAGCCCGGCTCGCAGCGCGCGTCGAGCTCCGGCCCGGCCGGCACGCCGAGCAGCCGCGTGAGGAGCCCGGTCACGTTCGTGCGATGCGTGCAGATCACCGCGGGCTCTTCGAGACGCTGCAGCAGGGAGAGCGCCGGCCCGACGGGCGCGTCCTCGTCGAGACGGTCGTCGACGTGCACGGGCAGTCCGCGCTCGGCCGCGAGCGGGGCGAGCGTCTCGCGACAGCGCAGCGAAGGGCCCGCGACGAGACGCGCGATGCTGCGCCCGGCGAGGAACTCGACGAGGCCGGCCGCCTCGCTGCGGCCCTGCTCGGAGAGCGGCCGGGCGCCGCCCGGGCCCCGCCAGCCGTCGGGCTCGACGCCGCTCGCGCAGCACACGAGGCGGATGCGCACGGCGGCTCCCGCTCACGCGCGTGCGCGCGCGAGCTCCTGCAGGCGCGCTTGCGGCGAGACGCCGCCCGACTCGGGGCGCCGCGTCCAGCGCCCGTCCGGCTCGAGCTCCCAGGCGCGCGCTCCGGCGTCGAGGTGCACGGCGAGGATCTCGTCGAGGCGCGCCGAGAGCGCGGGGTCTTCGACGGGCGCGAGCACCTCGACGCGGCGGTCGAGGTTCCGCGTCATCAGATCGGCCGAGCCGATCCAGTGGCGGCGGCCGCGCGCCTCGCTGCCGAAGCGGAAGATGCGCGAGTGCTCGAGGAAGCGGCCCACGACGCTCCGCACCCGGATCGTCTCCGAGAGGCCCGGCACGCCGGGCCGCAGGCAGCAGATGCTCCGCACCAGCAGGTCGATCCGGACGCCGGCGCGGGACGCCGCGTAGAGCGCGTCGATCAGCTCCGGGTCCTGGAGGCCGTTCACCTTGATCACGATCTCGCCGTCGCCGGCCTCGCTCTCCGCGCGGATCCTGTCGAGGAGCCCGGAGCGCAGCGTGGCGGGCGCCACGAGCAGCTTGTGGTAGTCGCCCTGCTGTCCGCAGCCGGTCAGGTGGTTGAAGAGGTCGCCGACGTCGGCGCCGATCTCGGGGGACGCGGTGAAGACGCCCACGTCCTCGTAGATGCGCGCCGTCTCGGGGTTGTAGTTCCCCGTCCCGACGTGGCAGTAGCGCCGGATGCCGCCGCGCTCGTTTCGCACCACCAGCACGACCTTGCCGTGCGTCTTGAGCCCGACGAGGCCGTACACGACGTTGCCGCCCGCCGACTCGAGCGCTCGCGCCCACTCGATGTTCGCCTCCTCGTCGAAGCGCGCCTTGATCTCGACGAGCGTCACCACCTCCTTGCCGTCCTGCGCCGCCTGGATCAGCGCCCGCAGCAGCCGGTTCTCGCGCAGCGCGGTGCGGTAGAGCGTGTGCTTGATCGCGAGCACGTCGGGATCGCGCGCCGCCTGCTCGAGGAAGGTCTCGACGGAGGTGCCGAACGAGTCGTAGGGGTGGTGCACCATCACGTCGCCCGCCGAGAGCACGGCGAAGAAGTCGTCGCGCGTCTCCTTGCGCGCGAGCCGCGCCTGCGTGACGGGCTGCCAGGGCGGCTCCTTGAGGTCCGGGCGGTCGATGCCGATCAGCTGCCAGAGCGCGCCCAGGTCGAGCGGGCCGCGCCGGAGGTAGACGTCGGCCTCGCCGAGCTCGAGGCCCTCGGCGAGGAGGCGCGTCACCTCGGGCGACGCGTCCGCCTCGAGCTCGAGCCGCGCCGCGTCGTTCACGCGCAGCCGCCGGTGGAGCCCCGACTCGATCGCGGCGAGGAGATCCTCCGCCTCGCCCTCGTCCACGAGCAGCTCCGCGTCGCGGGTGACGCGGAAGGCGTGGGCGGTCACGATCCGCGTGCCGGGGAAGAGCTGTTCGAGGTGCGCGGCGATCAGCCGCTCGATCGGGAGCAGCCGCCCGTCGCCGAGGTCGGCGAAGCGCGGCAGCACGGGCGGCACCTTCACGCGCGCGAAGCGCCGCTCGCCGGCGGCGTCGTCCACGAGCACCGCCAGGTTCAGCGAGAGGTTCGAGATCCACGGGAAGGGGTGTGCGGGATCCACGGCGAGCGGCGTCAGCGCCGGGTGGATGCGCGTCTCGTACTCGTGGCCGAGCCGCGCGCGGTCCCGCTCCGAGAGCTGGTCCCAGTCCACGAAGGTGATGCCCTCGGCGGCGAGGCGCGGGGTCAGCTCCTTGTGGAAGACGCGCTCCTCGCGGCGCAGCAGCTGCTCGACGTGGAGGCGGATCTCCTGGAGCTGCTCGGCCGGGCTGCGGCCATCCGGCGACGCCGAGAGCACGCCCGCGTCGATCTGCGCCTTGAGGCCCGCCACGCGCACCTGGAAGAACTCGTCCAGGTTGCGCGCCGCGATCGCGAGGAACTTGACGCGCTCGAGGAGCGGCAGCGCGGGATCCTCCGCGAGCGCGAGCACGCGGCCGTCGAATGCGAGCCAGGAGAGCTCCCGGTTCAGGAAGCGGTCCGGGCCTTCGATGGACGGGGCTTTGCCTAGTTTGCTCACGGAATCCGTGCGTCAGCCGGAGGCCAGACGATAACCGACGCCGCGCACCGTCTGAGTCGATGCGGAGCGGCCCGAGGTGGGTCTCTGCGCCCTCGTCGGGGGCAGTGCGCGAGGGTGGCGGCGCGCGACGCCGCGCGCGGGCGCCCCTGCGCCGCGCGGCATCGCATCCCCGTCGTCCACGAGAGCGACGCGGCGCTTCGCCCCGATCCGGGCTAACGTATGCGCCGGTCCGAATATGAGATCCAGCGAGCTGTTCCGTGCCTTCGCCGACCCGACCCGCCTGCGGCTCCTGGGCCTGCTCGGCGCACAGAAGGAGCTCTGCGTCTGCGACCTCTGCGCCGTGCTCGGGGAGAGCCAGCCCAAGGTGTCGCGGCATCTCGGCGTGCTGCGGCGGGTCGGCCTCGTGGACGTTCGTCGCGACGGCAAGTGGAAGTTCTATTCGCTGGCGGGAGCGACCTCGCCGCTGCATCGAACCCTCCTGCGCTGCGTCCGGTCCTGCCTGGGCGGGATCGACGAGCTGATCGAGGACCGGACCCGGATGCGTGGCCTCGCGCTGCGAGTCCGCTGCCGGTAGGACCGCACGCAAGCGATGTCGAGCCACCCGAAGAGCGTCCTCTTCCTCTGCACGGGCAACTCCGCCCGCAGCATCCTGGCCGAGTGCCTCGCCGATCGTCTCGGCGAGGGCCGCATCCGCGCGGCGAGCGCGGGCAGCCATCCCAAGGGCGAGGTGCATCCGCTCACCCTCGAGACGCTCCGGGGATACGGCTACGACACCACGGGCCTGCGGAGCAAGAGCTGGGACGAGTTCACGGGTGCCGGTGCACCGCGCTTCGACGTCATCGTGACGGTGTGTGACCAGGCCGCCGGCGAGGCGTGTCCGATCTGGCCCGGCCATCCGGGGCAGGTCCACTGGAGCATCGAGGATCCCGCCGCCGTGGAAGGCACGTCCGCCGAGCGACGCTCGGCCTTCGAGCGCGTCTACCGCGAGCTCGAGCGGCGCATCGCGGGGCTCGCGCGGGTCCCGCCGCGGGACGAGCGATGAGCGAGGCCACGGCGGCGCACGCGCCGTCGGGCGAAGGCCCGAAGCGCCTGAACGTCTTCGAGCGCTGGCTCTCCCTCTGGGTCGGCCTCTGCATGGGGGTCGGCGTCGCGCTCGGCCGGCTGTTCCCGGAATTCACCGACGCGCTGCGCCGGCTCGAGTTCGGCGAGGGCAGCCAGATCAACGTGCCGATCGCGGTGCTGCTCTGGCTGATGATCTACCCGATGATGCTGCGCATCGACCTCGCCAGCGTGCTGGGCGTGCGTCGGCGGCCGCGCGGGATCCTCGTCACGCTCTTCGTGAACTGGCTCGTGAAGCCCTTCTCGATGGCCTTCCTCGGCTGGCTCTTCTTCAAGCACGTCTTCCACCCCTGGATCGGGGACCCGCTGGCCGACCAGTACGTGGCCGGCGTGGTGATCCTGGCCGCCGCGCCGTGTACGGCCATGGTGTTCGTGTGGTCGTACCTGACCGACGGCGATCCGGCCTACACGCTCGTCCAGGTCTCGCTGAACGACCTGCTGATGCTGCTGCTCTTCGCTCCCATCGTGACGCTGCTCGTCACCGGGGCGAGCGACCTCCACGTACCCTTCGACGTGCTCCTCGTCTCGGTGCTCGTCTTCATCGTGGTGCCCCTCGGCCTCGGCAGCCTGAGCCGTGCGCTGCTGCTCCGGCGCCGGGGAGCCGAGTGGTTCGAGCAGCGCTTCCTGCCGACCTTCCAGCCCCTCACGACGATCGCCCTGCTCGCGACGCTCGTGCTGATCTTCGCCTTCCAGGCCGAGAACCTGATGACGCGCCCGCTCCACGTCGCACTGATCGCCGTTCCGATCCTGATCCAGGTCTACTTCAACTCGAGCCTCGTGTACGGGCTCATGAAGCTGCTCCGCGTCCCGCACGAGGTGGCGGCGCCCGGAGCGCTGATCGGCGCGAGCAACTTCTTCGAGCTCGCGGTGGCCACGGCCATCGCGCTCTACGGGCCGGGCTCGGGGGCCGCGCTCGCGACGGTGGTCGGCGTGCTCGTCGAGGTCCCGGTGATGCTCTCCGTCTGTGCCGTCTGCAACCGCACGCGCCACTGGTTCCCGGAGGTCCAGAGCGCGTAGCGAGGCGACTCAGCTCCCGGCCGCGCGGAAGCTCGCCTCGGGGAAGTCGCGCGCGAGGCGCTCGCGGAGGTACGCCTCGTGCGCGAGACGCTCCTCCGCGTCGCGCGCGAAGCGGCTCTGGAAGAAGGCGAGCGCCGCGAGGCGCGTGATCATGAGCTGGCGTCCGGCCGCGAGCGCGCCGTCCGGCGCGCCGCTCGCGCACGGCAGGGTCCCGCCCGGGTCGAACACGACGCCGTCCGCCGCGCCGCCGAGCGTCGTGAACGGGTTCTCGACCGTGCCCGTCTTCAGGTTGCGCGTCAGCGCGGCGCAGCCGATCCAGTCGGGGTTGCCGAGGAGGCGGAGCGGGAAGCCGTCCGCGATCGCGGCGAAGCCCGCGTGGCTGCCGCCCTCGATCGAGAGCAGGCCGCCGCTCCGGAGCTTCGCGGCCAGGGGCGCCGCGTTCGAGGCGTGGTCCACCATGGCGTCGCGCGTGCCCGCGATCATCAGGAACGGGACGTCTGCCGTCGCGAAGAAGACGGGCGCGAACATCGCGGCGGGCCCCGCGATCGAGACCGCGGCCGCGATGCGCGGGTCGCGCAGCCGCGGGTGGAAGGTGACGAGCGTGGTGGTGAGGCCGCCGAGCGAGAGCCCGAGCGCGCCGATCCGCTCGCGGTCGATCTCGCCCGCGAAGGGCCGCTCGGCCTCCGGCCACGCGAGCACCTGGTCGATCACGAAGCGCACGTCGCCGGGCTGGTTCGGGACGTCCGCGAGGCTCGGCCCGCCCGGCGCGCCCCAGCTCGTGAGCGGGTAGTCGACCGACACCACGACGTAGCCGTGGCTCGCGAGCAGCGCGGCGAGCGGCGCGTTCTCGCCGCGCATCGACATGAAGCCGTGGCTGTAGACGAGCAGGGGATGGGGATGCGCGTCGCCGACCGGGTACCACACGGTCGCCTCGAGCGTCCGCTCGGGCGCGCCCGGGAACTCGCCGTTCGCGGCGGTTGTGCGAGAGCGGTCGACGAAGCGGTGCTCCGAGCTGCCGGCCGGGAGCGGGCCGGGCGCGAGGCGGCGCGCGCTCTCGCTGCCGGCCGCGGGCGGCGCGGGCGCGCTCCGGAGCCACGCCACGCCGAGGACGGCGGCGAGCACGAGCGCGAGGCCACCGAGCCAGCGCAGCGCCTTCATCGCGATTCCTCCGGGCCGGGGCGGCGGCGGGGTACGATAGCCGTCCGTTCGGAGGTCTCGATGGAGTCGCTCGAGGGGCGCGTCGCGGTGATCACGGGAGGCGCGAGCGGGATCGGGCTCGGGATGGCGCGCGCCTTCGCGAGCGCGGGCGCCCGGCTCGCGCTGCTCGACGTCGAGCAGGCCGCGCTCGCGGAGGCCAGCGATGCGCTCGTGAAGGGTGGCGCCGAGGCGATCGGCCTCCGCGCCGACGTCTCGGATCCGGACTCGCTCGAGACCGCCGCCGAGGGCGTGCTCGCCCGCTTCGGGCGCATCCACGTGCTCTGCAACAACGCGGGCGTGCTCACGCAGGGCCCGCTCGCGGAGAGCAGCGCGCGCGACTGGAGCTGGCTCGTGGGCGTGAACCTGCTCGGTGTCGCGCACGGCATCCGCGCCTTCGTGCCGCGCATCCGCGCCCAGCGCGAGGGCGGCCACGTGGTGAACACGGCATCGGTGGCGGGGCTCGTGGCGCTGCCGGGCCTCGGCATCTACGGCGCCACCAAGTTCGCCGTGATGGCGATCTCGGAGACGCTCCGCGCCGAGCTCGCGCCGGAGAACATCGGCGTCTCCGTGCTCTGCCCGGGCGGCGTGCGGACGCGGATCCACCAGGCGGCGCGCAATCGGCCCGTCCCGCTCGGCGGGCCGGCGGCGCTCGACGCGCGCGGGCCGACCACCGCCGCTGCGATCGAGACCGGCATGGACCCCGACCGCGTCGGCGAGATCGTGCTGCGCGGCGTCCTCCGCAACGAGCCCTACGTGCTGACGCACCCCGAGTTCCGCGCGCCCTTCGTGGAGCGCGTGCAGGCGCTCCTCGAGGCCTTCGACCGCGCGGCCGCCGAGCCGGCGTAGCGGAGCCCGCGCTGGAGGCGCTCCTCGACATGCGCGGGCGCCGCGCGCTCGTGGTGGGCGGCGGCCAGGGCATGGGCCGCGCCACGGCGCTCCTCCTCGCCCGGCTCGGGGCGGAGCTCGTCGTGCTCGACGAGGTGCCCGAGCGTGCGGAGAGCGTGGCCGGCGAGGCGCGGGCGCTCGGAGCGCGCGCCGAGCCGCTCGTGGCGGACGTGACGGACGCCGCGGCCGCCGCCGCCGCGGTCGGCGCCGCGCGCGGCCGGCTCGGCGCGCTCGACGCGCTCGTGAACGTCGTGGGGAGCGCCACGTGGGCGCCGCTCCTCGAGCTCGACGACGCCGCCTGGGAGCGCGACTTCCGCGTGAACCTCGTGCAGCACGCGTGGGTGGCGCGCGCGGCGGCGCGCGCCATGCAGGGCGGAGGTGGGGGCTCGATCGTGGTGGTGGCCTCGGTGAGCGGCCTCTTCTCCGCCGCGGGCCACGGCGCGTACGGCGCCGCGAAGGCGGGCCTCCTCGCGCTGGTGCGGACCATGGCGGAGGAGTGGTGGCCGGACGGCATCCGCGCGAACGCGGTGGTGCCGGGCGCGGTGCGCACGCCGCGCATCGAGGCGGCGTGGCAGAGCGGCGCGATCCGCCGGCCCGCGGCCGACGTGGTCGAGCGCATGGCGCTGCCCGAGGACGTGGCGAGCGCGATCGCGTTCCTCTCGTCCGAGGCCGCCCGCCGCATCACCGGGCAGACGCTCGTGATCGACGGCGGCCTGACGACGCGCTTTCCGTTCCGGTTCGAGTAGCGCGGAGCCTGCGCCTCGACGCCGGGCGCACGGCCGCTAAACCCTCTTCGTTCGGCGGCGGGCGGGGCCGGCCGGGGGGGACAATGACGATGGGAAGGATCGGAAGAGCGCTCGGCGTCGGGCTGATGGCCCTGCTGCTCTCGCCTGCGATGGCGTCGGCGCAGGATCCCGATCGGTTGAACGGCACCTTCAGCTTCCAGGACAAGGGCGAGGAAATCGGCAACACGCTCGAGTTCCAGATCGACGGTCGCGAGATCGGAATCGAGGGGCAGGTGCGAGATCTCGCGGCGGAGGAGGTGGTCACGATCCGCTACCGAACGGATTTCCCCAGCAAGAGCGCGGGCAGCGTGCAGAAAGCCTCGGTGGCTCAGGACCGGCAGGTGCTGATCACGCTCGTGGTGGAAGAGATCGGTAACCCCACGCCCATCTATGACGGGCAGACTGCACCCATGAAGTGCAAGGCGCAGGCCAAGATCCAGGGCGCCGGCCCCAACAAATCTAAGGCGACCCTCACCTGCGACCTGGGCCGCGACTGGGACGAGCTCCAAGACGGGCTCGCGGCTCCGCCGCCGGACGTGCTGGACGCAGTCGAGGCGGCGTTCGCCGGCCGCAAGGACGTGAAGGCGGATCCCTCGAGTGGCAAGCTGCAGATCAAGCACAACGGCGAGCCGGTCCCGGTTCCATGAAGGGCGGCATTCGCGACCGGCTCTGGCTCGTGCTCGCCGCGGTGCTCGCGTGCGCCGCGGCGCTCGGGTGCGGCAGCGAAGAGCCGGAGCCGGCCCGGGAGCAGGCCCCGGCCGTGGGCGTGCCGGCCGCGCCGGCCGCCGCGCCCGCGCAGGAGCTGCCGCTCCCGCCCGAGGGCCGGGTCGAGGTGAGCTTCGGCTCGGACGGCATCGTCGCCGCCGCGAACCAGGCGCCGCGCCGCCGCGTGCTCGAGTCGATCGCGCGCGAGACGGGCCTCGTGGTGGTGGCCTTCGTCGAGGGCGGCGATCCGGAGGGCCGCGTGACGCTCCAGTCGCGCGGCGAGCCGATCGAGGTCGTGATCGCGCGCGCGCTCCCGGGCGTGCCGTACTCGATCGAGCCTCTCGAGGGCGGACGCCGCGAGCGGCTCGCCGTGGTGGTGGGCAAGCGCGACCCGGCAACGGGCCGGCCCCGGCCCCGCCCCGCGCCCGCCGCGGCCGAGCGGCGCGAGCGCGCCGCCGGCCCGCCCGTCCCCGACGCGGAGGCGCTCGAGCAGATCACGAGCCGCGATCCCGAGGAGCGGGTCGAGGGCGTCGAGTGGGCGGACGTCGCGTCCGCCTCCGGCTTCGCGGCCGTGGTGGACCGGCTCGCGAACGATCCCGACGCCGCGGTCCGCGCCGCCGCCGCGGAGACGCTCGGCGACGCGGACGTCGGGGCCGTGCCTCCGCTCCTCGGCGCGCTCGGCGACCGGGACCCGCGCGTGGTGCTCGCCGCGCTCGAGTCGCTCGAGATGCTGGGTGACGCCTCCACGATCCCGGAGATCACGCCCTTCCTCGAGCACCCCGACGCCGCCGTGCGCGAGCGCGCCGCGGAGGTGATCGAGTTCCTGGAGTAGCGGGAGCCGGCCGCCCGCCGGAGCTCGAGCCCTTCCTGCGCGGCTGCACGTGGCCGCCGGCGCCGGGCGTCCCGTATCCGCGCTGCGACCCGGGGCCGCTCGGCCAGCGCCTGCCGGCCGACACGCGCGCCGCCGCGGCGCTCCCCGTCGGCGTGCGCCTCGAGTGGGTCGGCGAGGCCGAGTCGGTCGAGATCGCCTACCGCACGGAGACGGACGAGCTCGGCTTCCGCGGGCCCGGCGCAGGCCGGGTCTTCACGCTGCTCCGCGGCGAGCACGTGGTGGCCGAGGCGGAGGCGCGGCTCGGCGAGGCGAGCGTGCGCCTGCCCGCCGGCCGCGGGCCGGAGCGCGCGATCCTGCACCTGCCCGAGGGCATGCGGCCGACCCTGCTCGGGCTCCGGGCGCACGGGGGCGAGATCGCGCCCGCGCCGCGCGGCCCGCGCTGGCTCTGCTACGGCGACTCCATCGTCGAGGGCTGGAAGGCCTCGGGCCCCGCGTGGGCGTGGCCCGCGCGCGTGGCGCGCCGCCACGGCCTCGACGTGGTGAACCTCGGCTACGCCGGCGCCGCGCGCGGCGAGCTGGCCTCCGCCGAGGAGATCGCGGCGCAGGACGCCGACCTGATCACGCTCGCGCACGGCACGAACTGCTGGGCGCGCACGCCGCACGGCGCGGCGCTCTTCGCGGAGGGGCTGCGCGCCTTCCTCGCGCTCGTCCGCGAGGGGCACCCCGCGACGCCGATCGTCGCGCTGAGCCCGATCCTGCGGCTGGACGCGGAGACGAAGCCGAACCGGCTCGGCGCGACGCTCGCCGACCTCCGGCGCGCCTTCGAGCGCGTGATCGAAGAGCGCAGCGCGGCGGGCGACGCGCACCTCGTGCTCGTGCCGGGGCGCGAGCTGGTTCCCGCGGCGGAGCTGCCGGACGGGATCCATCCCGATGACGCCGGCCATGCGCGGCTCGCGCGCACGCTCGGCCCGATCCTCGCCGCTCAGCTCTCTTCCGCGGCCGCTCCCTCCCGGTAGCCGGCGCGGAGCGCCTCGCGCTCGCCCGGGCCGAGGCGCGCGGCGATGCGGTCGAGGTCGCGCGCCGCGGCGGCCTTCGAGAACGGGTCGTGAAGGCGCGCGCCCTCCGGCCGGCCCGCGAGGAGCTGCCCGGTCGCGACCTCGAAGCGGAGCCCGAGCGCTCCGGCCTCGACGCCGTGCGCGTGCCAGCGCGCGAGCTCCCGGCCGGCGGCCTGCGCCCGCCCGGGCGCCCCCGCGAGCGCGACGGCGAGGTCGAGGGCGTCGTCGGCGCAGCGCGTCACGAGGACGGAATGCGACACGAATCCGAAGCGGCGCGCCTCGACCAGTGCGAGCGGCGCGGGCGTCTCCACCCCGCGCAGCAGCAGCGCGTGCGCGAGGCGCCAGGCGCGGAGGCCGGGATGGCCGAGCGCGAGCGGCTCGCGCAGCGCGAGGCCGCGCCCGAAGCGCCGCGCGAGCGCGGGAGCGCGGGCCGGCGCGCCGGGCTCGGGCGCACCCTGCCCGCGCGCGAAGCGATCCGGCGCCGGGCCCGGCGCAGGCCCGCCCGCCACGTCGGGGAGCCTCGTCTCGGAGCCGCTCGCGGCGGACGCCGCGGCGAGCGCCGCGCTCGTCGTCACGTCCGCGCGGCGCAGGATCGCGAGCTCGCCGCGCCGCTCGCGCCGGAAGCCGGTCGAGGCCACCACGCAGCGGCGCTCGCGGCTCGAGAGGCGCGCGCGCATGGCGCGCGCCGCGGCGTGCGCGAGCCGCACCCCGAAGCGCTCGGGATCGGGCCCGCCGGGCAGTGCTTGCGCATAGGCCTCGGCGATCCGCTGCGGCGGCGCGGCCGTGCCGAGCCGGCCGTCGCTCACGAGCCAGACGAGGTCGCGCGCGCGGAGCCACGCCGGAAGCGGGAAGGGCAGGGCGCGGAGCTTCTGCACGTCCACCAGCACGAGGAGCTCGCCCTGGAGCAGCAGGTTCCCGGCGTGGAGATCGCGGTGCCAGAGCCGCGCCTCGTGGAGGCGGCGCGCCAGCACCGCGGCCTCCGCGAGGAGCGCCCGGGCGCGCGCCGGCTCGGCGCGGCGCAGCGGCCGGGAGAGCGGCGCGGCGCCCGGCAGCGCGCGCGTCACGAGGAGCGCCTCGTGGTGCGTCGCGGTGCGCCGCTCCGCGACGGCGAGCGGCTCCACGGCCGCGAAGCCCGCCGCGCGCAGGCGCTCGAGGTTCGCGTACTCGCGCGCGACGCCCGCGCCGGGCCTCCGCGCACGCGCCTTCCGCTCGCGCTTCAGATAGGCCGCGTCCCCGTCGGCGAGCGGGATCCGCAGCACCTCGCGTACGCGCGTGCGCTTCACGATCTCGGCGCCGGCGGGGAGCTCGCCTCGCGTGAGCGCCTCGAGCGCGGGCTCGAGCGCGGCTCGCAGGGAGGGCTCGGCGAGCCGCACGCGCCACGGTCCCAGCACGGATCGTGGTGTAGCCGCGACCCGCGGCGGCTGCAAAAATCGCCGCGTGGACGCGGAGCGCGCCCGGCTCGCGCCGGGCTTCTCGAACGAGCAGCTGCGCTTCGCGCTGGAGCGGCATCGCGACTGCCTCGCCGGCGGAGCGGGCCGCGTGCTGAAGGACGATCTCCGCACGCGGGTCAGCGCGATCACGCTCGTGGACGGCCGCGAAGCGGTCGTGAAGGAGTACCGGGCGGGAGATCTCGCACGCCGCCTCGAGGACCTGGTGCGCCCCGCGGCCGCGCTCCGCGAGTGGCGCGCCGCGCACGAGCTCGCGCGGCGAGGAATCGCGGCGCCGCACGCCTTTGCGCTCGCGCTGCCCGCGCCGCTCGAGGCGGCGAGCGCGTTCGTCGTGCTCGAGGCGCTCGCCGGGGCCGAGCCCGTGAACCGCTTCGTGCTGCGCCGCTGCACGGGCACCGCGCGCGCGCGGCGCCTGCGCCTGATCGACGCGGTCGCCGACTGGCTCCGCACGCTCCACGAGCGCGGCGTCGAGCACCGCGACCTGAAGGGCTCGAACCTGCTGGTCCGGGAGGACGGCGAGCGCTTCGAGCTCTTCCTCGTGGACCTCGCGGAGGTGCGCTTTCCGAGGCGCGTGCGCGAGGCGCGCCGCCTCGAAGCGCTCGCGCAGCTGAACGCCTCGGTGCCGCTCGCGGTGGGCCGCAGCGAGCGACTCCGCTTCCTCGCACGCTACGCGCCCACGGCGAGCCGCGCCGAACGCGCGCGGCGCTTCCGCGCGCTCGATCGGCTGACCCGGGCGCGCAAGTGCGTCTGGGATCCCGGCTACGCAGGCCGCGAGCTCCGCGATCCGCCGCGCTGACGCTTCGCGTCAGTGGCTTTACGGCGCGTGTCGCGCTGGGATAGGGTGGGCGCGCGGAGTGGGACGATGCTGCGCTGGACGGCCGCGACGATTGCAGCCTTGCTGACCCTGCTGGTGGCGTGCGGAGCTCCCTGACCGCCGCCGCCACCTCACCGGCGCGCAGCTCCGGAGCGACAGCGCCCGCAAGCGAGCGCTTTTCTGCTGGACTCCGCCGTGCGCGAGCGGTTAGGCTGGCCCCGCTTTGCCCTCCGGGGTCGATCGAGTGGGTTGTCAGGGATGGGCCGGGAAGGGGATAGGGAGGCTGTGATGAAGAAGCAGGCGGTGCGCTCGATCCTGGCGCTCGGGTTGACCTTCGCTCTGGCCAGCCCCTCCCTGGCGGGTCCGACCGGCGGCCCGACCGGAACGCCGACGGGCTCCCCGACCGGGTCGCCGACGGGATCACCGACCGGCACGCCGACCGGGTCGCCGACGGGCTCACCGACCGCGACGCCGACCGGAACGGTGACGGGCTCACCGACCGCGACGCCGACCGGAACGGTGACAGGCTCACCGACCGCGACGCCGACGGGCACCGTGACGGGCTCACCGACCGCGACCCCGACCGCGACGGCAACCGCGCCGCCGGGCGATCTCCAGGGCCAGTTCTTCTTCTTCGACCGGGACAACTTCGAGCGCAACGCGACGCTCATGGACGTCGATCCCGACTCGGACACCTTCTGTCTCGCGGGCCGGGTCACGGGGACGGACCCCACGGTCGGGTTCAACCGCCTCGTGGTCTTCACCTACCAGGCGCTCGGCAGCATCAAGAAGGGCAGCGACAAGGTCGTGAACGGCGACTTCAAGGACGTCCTCGTAGCCCTGGATCTCGTGATCTCCGAGCAGCACCCCGACGGTGCGATCGAGGAGTTCAACGAGAGGGTCGTCTCCGTCTGCAAGGTCAAGGGCGGCATCAAGAAGTTCGGCGATCGGGGCAAGGCCAAGCTCAAGTGCGATGTCGGCGAGAACCTCTCCGCCTTCGGCCTCGATCCGAACGTGCCTGCCGAGCTCGATCTGATCCAGAACGTCACGGATGCCTTCCCCAGGCGGAAGGGCATCAACGTGAACACGAAGAAGGGGAAGATCCGCGTCAACCACGCCGGCGAGCCCGCGCCGGACGACACCGAGATCCCGCCGGACCTCGCGGCGCTGGACTGCAGTGTGGTCCCCACGCCCGCGCCGACCGCCACCCCGACCGCAACCCCGACCGCTACTGCGACGCCGACCGGGACGGTGACGGGCTCTCCGACCGCGACGCCGACCGGGACGGTGACGGGCTCACCGACCGCGACGCCGACCGGGACGGTGACGGGCTCTCCGACCGGGACTCCCACCGGCAGCCCGAGCCTGAGCCCCACCGTCACTCCGACCGTCACGGTGACGCTCAGCCCGACCGTCACGCCGACCACCACCGTGACGCTGAGCCCGACCATTACCCCGACTGGGACGCCCACCGGCTCGCCGACCGGGACTCCGACGGGCACGCCCACTGGGACGCCGACCGGGACGCCGACGGGGAGTCCCACCGGCAGCCCCAGCCCGCCCCCGTGACCCGTCCCGGCCCCGAAGGCGACAGCTGACTCCACGCGCACGGGCTTTCGTGAGCGGAGAGCCAGCCGGCGCGTGCCGCTGCCGCGTCGGACAGCCGGACATAGTCCGCCGGGCTAGCCCGCGAGCGCGGCACTTTCCGCTTTACCTTGCCGTTGCGTTGCGCTTACGATGCGCACTCGTGCGGCGCGGAGCGCACGGCGGGGGCGAGCGATGTGGAGGCACGATGAAGGCGCAGTCCGCTTGGTTGGCTTTGGCCCGGTTCGTCGTGCTCGCTCTCGCGCTCGGAATCCCGAGTGTCGTGCTCGCAGGTCCGACGGGAGGCCCTACCGGTAGCCCGACTGGGACGCCGACCGGGACGCCGACGGGGAGTCCCACCGGCAGCCCCAGCCCGCCCCCGTGA
>Ga0075327_1000013_pt1 | contig 36475 bp, 30 predicted proteins | sample MayberrySE_Catta_2_FD_120056 | JGI IMG/M metagenome (GOLD analysis project Ga0075327, IMG submission 120056) | Natural and restored wetland microbial communities from the San Francisco Bay, California, USA, that impact long-term carbon... | ecosystem: Environmental > Terrestrial > Soil >...
ATGCTCTGCTACGTGACGCCGAAGGAGCACCTCGGGCTGCCGAAGAAGGACGACGTGAAGCAGGGCTGCATCGCCTACCGGATCGCCGCCCACGCGGCGGACGTCGCGCTCGGCATCCCGGCTGCGCGCGACCGCGACGACGAGCTCACCAAGGCGCGCGCCGCGCTCAACTGGGAGAAGCACTTCGAGCTCTCCTTCGATCCGGACACCGCGCGCGCGTACCACGACGAAGACCTCGACGTGGACACCGACTTCTGCGCGATGTGCGGGCACGACTGGTGCTCCGTCCGCATCAGCAAGGAGATCACGCAGTTCGTGAGCGGGAAGGAGTCCGGCTACGCGTGGGAGCGTCCGAGCCTCTCGGCCGCGCTCACGCCCGAGCAGCGCGAGATCCTGGAGAAGCGCGGCGTGCTCTCGCCCGAGGAGCTCCACCGCCTCGCGAGCAAGACGCGCGAGCGCGTCGGCGCCGCGCCCGGGCAGAGGGCCAGCTGTCACAGCGACGTCGCGAGCGACGAGGAGGCGCAGCGCCTGCAAGAGCAGTAGGGGAGCAAGGGCTGGGGAGCCCTGCGAAGCCGTCCGAGCCTCGTCCCGCGCAGCGAGCCGCAGGCGAGCGAAGCCGAGGCCGGAAGCAGAAAGCCCCGGGCGCCTCGCGGCGCCCGGGGCTCCGAAGTCCGAACCTCACCCCCCCTGATGACAGCCCGGATGTCCTTCGTTTCGGCCGGCCGGGCCGGGGCTTGAGCGATTTCTCTGCTGCGGAGGTGCCAGCGCGTGGATGCGCAGCGGCTGCTCGCGGACGACTCGCTGCCCGGCTGGCTGCGCGAGCACGGCCTCGCGCGTGCGGACGAGCGGGTCGAAGTCACCCCGGCGGGCGACGGGAACATCAACTGGGTGCGACGGGCCACGCTCTCCGGCGCCGAGCAGCGTTCCTACGTGGTCAAGCAGGCGCGGCCCGCGCTCGAGCGCTTCCCGCAGTACCAGGCGCCGACCGAGCGGATCGTGTGCGAGGCGGCGTATCTGGAGCTCGCTCGGACCTTCGACGCCGACGCGGTGCTGCCGCGCGTGCTCGCCTTCGACGCGCGCGATCGCGTGCTCGTGCTCGAGGATCTGGGCGCGGTCGAGCGCCTCGACGGCGCGCTCGCGCGCGGAGCCGGAGCGCGCGGCGCGCTGCTGCGGCTCGCCGCCTTCCTCGGCCGCGTGCACCGCGGCACACACGGCGATGCGCGCCTCCCCTCCCGCTTCGCGAACGCCGCCATGCAGCGCCTGCACGGCGACCACATCTTCGTGCTGCCCTTCGCCGAAAACGACTTCGCGCTTCCGCCGCGCACCGCGGCGCGCGCCGCGGCGCTCCGGGAGGACGCCGCGCTCCGCGACGCCGCCGCCCGCGCGTACGCGCGGTATCTCGAGCCGCGCGGGGCGCTCGTCCACGGCGACGTGCAGGCCGGCAACATCCTGCTCCCGGAGGGCGGCGTGAAGCTCCTCGACGCGGAGATCGCGCACGTGGGCGACCCCGCCTTCGACGTCGGCATGCTGCTGGCGCACCGCCTGCTGCCCGCGGCGGCCGCAGGCCGCGCCTCGGAGGCCGCCCCCGTCCTCGCGGCGTGCTTCTCGGCGTATCGCGAGGCGCACGGCGAGCGCGCGCTCGCGCCACTCGCCGATGCGCTCCGCTACGCGGGCCTCGAGCTGCTGCGCCGCACGATCGGCGCGGCCCGCGTGCCGGCGGTCGCCGGGGACGAGGGTGGCCTCCGCGTGATCGACGCGGGGCTCGCGCTCGTACGGAGGCCCTCGCTCGAGACGCTCTCGCCTCAGTGAGCGTCGGAGCGCGGCGCGGGCAGCGCGCCGTAGGGACGCGGGTGGTCGCCCGGCTCCAGCTCGAGCTCCGCCCACTGGATGCGCTGATAGTCGAAGCGGCCGTCCGCCACGACGTTGAACTTGATCGTCTCGAAGTACGGCGACAGGTCGAAGTCGCGGGGCGTGAGGAGCGTCGGGTGCCGCATGCGGAAGAGCCCCGTGTAGACCTCGCTCTCGTAGCCGAAGATGCGGCGCAGCAGCGTCGGGCGGGCGGCCTCCGGCGGCTCTGCCGCCGCGGGACCCGCGACCTGCTGCGACAGGATCGGGAAGCGCACGCGCCCGAAGAGCTTCCCGAGCAGGCTCGAGCACATCACCTCGGTGGGCTGCCCGCTCCCGAAGTGGAGCGCCGTGCGGCGGAGGTGGTGCGGGAGCACGTGGACGGGGATCAACCAGCGCGCGAGGTCGAGCACGTTGCGCAGGTCGTAGCGCCAGCCGATCGCGGCAACCGCGTCTTCGAGGATCAGCTTCAGATGCTCGGGGCGGAGCCGATGCGGGCGCGCGATGCGGACGTTGTAGTCGACGTACTTGGAGAGCGGCGAGGCGACCACGCCGTGCGGCAACGCCTCGACGAGGAGCTCGTCGGCGTCCTCTCCGAACGCGGCGCGCGCGCGGTCGGCGACCTCGCCGCCGCGCCGCAGCAGCTCGTCGCCGACGTAGAGTGCAGCGTGCGACCAGCAGCTCTGCGTCAGGTACTTGATCACGTGGGAGGCGCGGTTGTCGCCGTCCACGAGCAGCACGTCGCCCTTCTGGATGTGGCGGCGCAGCGCGTGGGGGTCGTTCCACACGAACCGCTGATAGTGCGGGAGCGGCTCGGTCAGAAAATCGATGATCCGGCTCGTGAGCCAGCGTCGGACGTCCACGGCTCGGGCCTCGTTCCCCTCTTCGGACTTCCCGGTGGGGCAGCTGAACGGGATCCCCAGGGGTGGGTGGCCCGAAATCGCGGAAAACGCTCGAATTTTCCTTGGCCCTCCCGCGCGGCTCATGTATCCTTACGCCCCTCGAAGCAAATTCACCTTTGTTTTCGAGCACTTACACACCTTTCCGCGTCTCCGTTCGAATCCCCTGCGACGAGATGCGACGGCTCAGGAGCGGATCGCTTCGATGGACGTGAGGATCAAGACCACCGTCTCCTTCACGATCGCCGGCAGCTCGCTCGAAGACGCGCTGGCCGAGTACGACGAGCTCACCGTCTCGGGGCTGCTCCGCGAGATCCTCGACAAGGCGATCGCGTGCGACAACATCCAGGTCGACGTCGTCGAGGGACCCAACACCCTCGAGGAGTACGACTCGCAGGCCCAGGGCGCCTGAACGCCCGCGCGCGGCGGTCCGTCGGGGCCGGCGGGTCAGCGGAACAGGCGGAGCTGGAGCGGCCTCTCGGGGGCGGGACGCGCAGCGGGCTCGCGCGGCGGCGGCGGCCGCACGGGCCCCGGCCTCCGCGGCCGGTAGATTCCCCGGCTCCGCGCCCACTCGAGGATCGCCTGGTTGAAGGCGCGGAAGCGCGGGCCGTGGTCGAAGTGCCGGAGGTGCGCGAGCTCGTGACAGAGCGTCGCGACGAGGCTCGAGTAGCGCAGCGCCTCGCCCGTGCGGGCGTGGGTGAGGCGGATGCGGATCGTGCCGTCCGCGTAGCAGACCCCGTAGCGCCGCTTCACCTGCGGCCGCTCGGCCTCGATCACCCGGTAGCGGAGCCCGAAGCGCAGCGCGATCGCGACGGCGTCGCGGTTGAGACGCTCCATCAGCTCGCCCCGCAGCAGCGGATCCACGGCGCGGCAGGATTCCGGCGAGCCGCGAGGGCGTCAAGTATGTTGCGGGCGTGCACGCGATGCACGCGGGGCGGCGCATGAGGATCCCGCTCTTCCCGCTCGAGAACGTGGTCCTGCTGCCGGCGCTGGTGGTGCCGCTCCACGTCTTCGAGCCGCGCTACCGCCAGCTGACGGCCGCCGTGCTCGCCGGCGACCGCCGCATCGGCATGATCGCCGTGCGGCCCGAGCACGCGCACGAGATGGCCGGCAACCCGCCGCTCTACGACGTCGGCTGCGAGGGCTTCGTGACCGAGCATCGCCGCCTCCCCGACGGGCGCTATCACCTGCTGCTGCAGGGCACGCAGCGCTTCCGGATCCTCGAGGAGCTGCCGCCCGGGAACGAGCGCCTCTACCGGGTCGCCGAGGCGGAGGTGCTCCCCGACGCGCCGGGGGATCCCCGACGCGCACACGCGCTCCGCGAGCAGGTGATCGACCTCCTCGTCCGCATCTCCGAGCGGACGCTCGCGCCGGGGCAGGCGATCGACGTGGAGAAGCTGCGCGCGCTCGAGACGGCCCAGTTCGCGAACGCGGTCTCCCAGTCCGTGAACCTGCCGACGCGCGAGAAGCAGGGCCTGCTCGAGGCGCCGAGCATCGCGGAGCGGCTCGAAGGCCTCGCCGCCACGCTCGATTTCCACCTGGCCTGGCTCGGGCGACCGGACGCCGAGGGCCCCGAAAGCGTCCACTGAGGGCTTCCCGGGCGCTTCTCTCGCGATCGCACGCGAGAGTGATCTTCGCTGAAAAAACACGCGCGAGACGATAAATCGACGATCTCATTTCCGAGTCCGGGGCTGGGGTGACACTCGGGCGCAGCGCGTGACGGGGCACGAGGATTGCTCGCGAACCCCGCGGCCGGGCGCCGGGTTCTCGACTCTAGAACGTCACTTTCCGTCGCTGGCAGAAGGCTTCAGCGCGTGAACCGACGCGGTGTAGACGGGCGGCGCCGATCGGGGCGCGCGGCGTTTGCGGGAGCCGGGGGGGAGTGCTCTAATCCGCGCCGTTTCGGGGGGGACGGGCGGCGTAAATGCGCCTATATCCTCCGGATTTCTTCCAAAACCACCTGTCGTGGTGCGAGCCGGATGGATTCACCCCCCGATCTCTGGGACGGCGTTCTGCGCCGCCTCGGAAGCGAGACAGCGCCGGTGGCCCTCGAGGCCTGGCTGCACCCCCTGACCGCCCGGGAGGAGTCCGACCGCCTGGTGCTGCTCGCACCCACCGCCTTCCACCGCGAGCGCGTCCGCGCGCGCTTCGGCGCGCGCATCAGCTCGCTGATCGAGGAACTGGGGGGGCGCCGCCTCGAGCTGTGCATCGAGGTCGGCCAGGACGGCGCACGGCGCGTCGCAGCGGCGGCGCTCGCGCCGTGCGCCGTCACACCCCTGCCACGCGCGGCGCTCGCCGCGGCGGCGGCGCCCGCGCCCCGCACGGCCGGAGCGGACCGCGCGGCCCAGCTCCTGCTGCCGAGCACCTTCGAGACCTTCGTCACGGGGTCGTCGAACGCGCTCGCACGCGAGGCGTCCTACGCGATCGCGCACGGACGGCAGCCCGCGCTCTTCCCGCTCTTCCTCGCCGGCGAGTCGGGCACGGGCAAATCGCACCTCGCGCGGGCCGTGGTGGCCGAGGCGCGCGGGCAGGGCGGCGTGCGCGTCCTCTACGCGACGGCCGAGCGCTTCACGACCGAGTTCACGAGCGCGGTCCGCGCGCGGCACGGCGGGGAGTTCCGCCGCCGCTACCGCCAGGAGTGCGACCTGCTCGTGCTGGAGGACATCCAGTTCCTCGCCGGCAAGCGCCAGACGCAGCTCGAGCTGATCCACGTCGTCGAGCATCTGCGCGCCGTCGGCGCGCGCGTGCTGATGACCGGGGACCGCCTGCCGCGTCAGATCCCGGAGCTCTCGCCGCGCCTCGCCTCGCAGGTGGGGAGCGGGCTGGTCGCGGAGCTCGAGCTCCCCGACCGGGCGCTGCGGCGCGCGATCCTGCGCGATCGCGCGTCCCGGGGCGGCGTGACGCTGCCCGACGACTGCCTCGAGCTGCTCGTCGACAGCGTGCGCGGAAGCGTCCGTGATCTCGAAGGCGTGCTCACGCAGCTCGTGGCGACCGCGTCGCTGCTCGGGCGTCCCCTCGACCTCGAGCTCACCGACGCGGCGCTTCGCAAGGTGAGTGCGCCGCACTCCGTGCGCCGCGACCCCGACGCGGTGATCGACGTCGTCGCCTCGTTCTTCGGGATCTCGCGCGCGCAGCTGGCGTCGCGCTCACGGGCGGAGCGCTTCGGGCACCCGCGGCAGCTCGCGATGTACCTCTGCCGCCGCTACACGGACGCGAGCCTCTCCGAGATCGGACGCTGCTTCGGCCGCGGCCATCCGGCGGTCGCGAACGCCGTCCAGAAGGTCGAGCGCGCGATCCTCGAGCGGGCACCGCTCCGCTACCAGGTCGAGGAGCTCGCCGCGCGGCTGGAGGGACGGCGCGAGCCGCGCCCGCGCGTCACACGGCGGGACGCGCCTGCACCCGTGCCCGACCTTGCTCGCCCCGGAAGCGTCGGGGCCCGCTGAGCTCGCGCTCGCGCTCCGGCTCGAGCGAGGGCGGGTCGAGCGCCGGATCGTCGAAGCGCCGCAGGATGCGGTACGTGGTGCTGCGCTCGACCGGCACGCGGCCCATCTCCCGGATCAGCCGGCGCATCTCCTCGGGCGGCAGGTTCTCGCCGTGGTCGGCTCCGGACTCGCGGCTGATCGACTCCTCCATGAGCGTGCCGCCGAAGTCGTTCGCGCCGGCCGTGAGCGAGAGCTGGGCCAGCTTCGGCCCCATCTTCACCCAGGACATCTGCACGTTGCGGATCCACGGCCGGAGGCAGAGGCGCGCCACCGCGATCAGGCGCAGATCGTCGGCCGCCGACGGGCCGGGGCGCGAGACGCCGGCGGTGCCGAGCACGTTCTTCTCGTGGATGAAGCCGAGCGGCACGAACTCGGTGAAGCCGCCGGTCTCCTTCTGGACGCTCCGCAGCAGGTCGAGATGCGCGGCCACGTGCTCGGGGCGCTCGATGTGGCCGTACATGATCGTCGCGCTCGAGCGGAGCCCCGCCCTGTGCGCGGCGCTCACGATCTCGACCCAGCGCGCCGTCATCAGCTTCTTCGGCGAGAGCACGTCGCGCACCGTGTCGTCGAGGATCTCGGCGGCGGTGCCCGGGATCGTGCCGAGCCCGGCCTCCTTGAGCCAGAGCAGATACTCCGAGAGCGGCATGCCGCTCTTCTTCTGGCCGAAGTCGAGCTCCTCGGGCGAGAAGGCGTGGATGTGGAGCTCCGGGTACGCGGCCTTGATCGTGGTCAGGATCAGGTGGTAGTGGTCGTGGTCCTTCCTGGGATCGATGCCGCCCTGGATGCACACCTCGGTGGCTCCGCGCGCGATCGCGTCACGGCACTTGTCGAGGATCTCGTCCATGCTGCGGTCGTAGGCGTCCGGGTCGTCGGCATGGCGCGAGAAGCCGCAGAAGCTGCAGCCCACGTAGCAGACGTTCGTGAAGTTGATGTTGCGGTTGATCACGAACGAGACGTCTTCGCCGGCGTCCTCGCGGCGCGCCACGTCGGCGGCGGAGACGAGCGCCCGGAAGTCGGCGTTCTGCGCGCGCAACAGGCGGAGCGCCTCGTCGCGGCTCGGCTCGCGGCCCGAGAGCGCGCCGTCGAGGATGCGCCCGACCTCGGGCGTCACGTCGGAGAGGAGTCGCTCCAGCATTCAGGCCGCCTCCAGGCTCGCGCGGTGGCGCGCGTAGCCGCTCTCGTCTGCGAAGCCGAGCGCCACGGGCCGGAGCTCGGGCGCGAGGAACTCCGGGCGCAGCAGGTGCTTCGGATACACCGGGAGCCGCTCGACCAGCTTCTGGCCGGCCGCCTCCGTGCGCGCGCGCAGCTCGCCGAGCGTCGGCCACGGCGCCTCGGGGTTGATGAAGTCGACCGTCACCGGCGAGACGCCGCCCCAGTCGCTCGTGCCCGCGCGGAGCAGCAGCTCGAGCAGGCCCGGCGCGAGGTTCGGCGGCGCCTGCACGTCGATCTCGGGGCCGAGCGCGAGCCTCGCCAGCGCCACCCAGGCCGCGATCTCGCGCTCGGGCACGGGCGACGCCCAGCGCATCTTCGTCCCCGGCTTCGGGTGGAAGGGCTGGATGATGGCCTCCTGGATGTGGCCGTGCCGGTCGTGGAGCCCGCGGATCGCGAGGAGCGTGTCGACGCGCTCCGCGTCGTTCTCGCCGATGCCGAGCAGCATGCCGCTCGTGAACGGGATCCGGAGCTCGCCCGCCTGCTCGTGCATGCGGAGGCGCACGGCCGGATCCTTGTCGGGCGCGTACTGGTGCGCCATGCCCCTCCCGCGCAGGCGCGGGCTCGTGGACTCGAGCATCAGCCCCAGCGAGACGTTCCAGCGCCGGAGCGCGGCCATCTCGGTCTGCGTCAGGATCCCGGCGTTCGTGTGCGGGAGCAGCCCGCCCAGGGCGGCGACGCGGCAGCCCTCGACCAGGTACTCCGCCGTGCTGCGGAAGCCGCGCCCCTCGAGCCACTCGCGGTGCGCGCGGTAGGCGATCTCGGGCTTGTCGCCGAGGCAGAAGAGCGCCTCGCTGCAGCCCGTCGCGACGCCGCCTCGCACCACGGCGGCGACCTCGTCGAGCGTGTAGGTCTTCGCCTCGGGCGAGTCGGGCGTCTTCGCGAACGTGCAGTACGCGCAGCGGTCGCGGCACAGGTTGGTGAGCGGGATGAAGACGTTGCGCGAGACCGTGACGCGCTCGCCGCAGGCGCGGCGCTTGGCCTCGCTCGCGCCCTCGAGCAGGGCCTCGAACGGCGCCGGCTCGGCGATGCGCGCGGCGAGCCACGCGGCGGGGGCCCGCTCGAGCCGCCCGCTCTCGACGGCGTCGCGGACGAGGCGCTCGGCCTCGGCGAGGGATGAAGTCACGCGTGCATCCTAGCGCGCTGGGATCAGGACCCGTCCTCGACGCCCGCCCAGCGACGCAGCTCGGCGGGATCCGCACGGTGGAGGAACTCGCCGGCGGGAAGCCCCTCGACGTTGCGCTCGCGGATCGCGCGCAGCACGCCGACCAGCGCCGGCACCACCTTCTCCTCGGAGATCCGGGAGTAGAGGACGTGGGCGAGGCGGTCGCCGTTCCGGGCGCCGCCCACGAGCACCACGTGGTCGTTCTTGCCGTAGCCGTAGATGCCGATCTCGGCCGTCGGCGGGCGCGCGCACATGTTCGGGCAGCCGGTCATGCGGATCACCACGTCCACGTCGCCGAGGCCCGCCTGCTCGAGCGCGTCGAGGTACGAGGGCAGCACGTTCTCGGCGTCCGTCATGGCGAGCCCGCAGGTGGGCTTCGCCGGGCACGCCATCGCGTTCGCGCGCACGGGCGAGACGCGCTCGGGCCGGAGCGCGCCGTGCGCGTCGAGGATCGCCTCGAGCGCCGCGCGGTCCGCCACGTCGCAGAGGATCAGGTCCTGCTGCGGGGTCAGCACGACGGAGAGGCCGAGCCTCTCCACGGCCTCGCGCACGGCGGCCCGCTGTGCGCCCTGGAGCCGCCCGTTCTCCACCGAGAGGCCGTAGTAGCCGAGGCCGCCGCGCTGCGGGTGCCAGCCGAGGTGGAGCTGCATCGGCGCGAGCGGCACGGCGTCCGCGTCCTCGAGCGCGATGCCGTGCTCCGCCTTGAGCGCGCTCCGGACCGCGGCGATGCCGAGCCGGCGGAGCGTGTACTTCCAGCGTGCCTGCCTGCGGTCGCCGCGCTCGCCGTGGTCGCGCTGGAGGATCAGGATCGCGCGTGCCGCGTCGACGACCTGCTCGCGCGCCACGCGGCCGACGTACTCCGCCAGCAGCGGGGCCGTCCGCGGGTTGTTGTGCGTCATGCCGAGGCCGCCGCCCGTCCAGAGGTCGAAGCGCGCCCCGGCGGCGTCCACCGGCACGAAGCCGATGTCGTTCGTGCGCACGTCGATCGAGTTGTCGGTCGGATGCGCGATCCCGATCTTGAACTTGCGCGGCAGGTACTGCTCGCCGTAGAGCGGCTCGCTCGGGTTCATCGGCGCGAGGCTGCGGCCCTCCCCGTCCGAGAGGAACACCTCGAAGTACGAGCTGCTCTTCGGCGCGAGCTCCTCGGCGATCTGGTGGGCGAGCTCGAGCCCGCGGCAGTCGTGGCTCGGATCGAGCCCGTCGATCGGCGAGCACATCACGTTGCGGTTCACGTCGCCGCAGGCGCCGAGCGTCGCCTGCTTGCGGTAGCGGCGGTTCAGATGGCGCACGAGGGGCGCGAGCCCGGGACCCTTCACGTGGTGGTACTGGATGCCCTGGCGCGAGGTGATGCGGAGCGTCCCGTCGGCGAAGCGCTCGGCGGCCTCGTCGAGCGCGAGCCACTGATCCGCGTCGAGCCGGCCGCCGGCCGGGTTCTTGATGCGGACCATGAAGATGTAGTCGTGCGTCTTCTTGCCGCGCTCTCCGCGCACCTGCTGCTTGTAGATCCCGAAGAACTTCGAGAGCTCCTTCGCGGTGTTCGAGAGGGTCGGCGCCTCGCTGCGCTCGAGCGCCTCGAGCTCGTCGCGGAACGTGTGCGGCGCCTTGCCGTCCGCGACGACGAAGAGCCCCTTGCTCTCGCGCTTGAGGCGCTCGTTGCCGGACATCTCCTCGAGCTGCGAGCTCGCGAGCGTCACCGGGGCGTCGGGAGAGCGGTCGATGGCCAAAGCCTCTTCGGGCTCCGCGGGCGGGCGGGAGGCGGAAGAGTGCGAGGCTATCGGATGGGGCTCGGAGGGCCAACTTCGGCCCCCGCACGGGCCTTCGGGGCACGGAACGGCCGCCGCCGCCTCTTGCGCTCCCCACGGGGGAACAAGGCGGCCGGGTGGGGCTACGCACCCACGGCGACGCACGTCGTGAACGAAGGCGAGGCCCGCGTGAAGATGCTGGTCCGAAGACCGAGAGGCCCCCGCGGCGCCCCGAGCTGGCGCCTCGACGGGCTCGCCTCGCGGCTCGGCCTCGCGGTGCTGGGCGCCTCGCTCACGGTCTCCGTGGCCCTCACGCTGCTGGCCCGGGACGACCTCGCCACGCTCGTCGCCGGCGCGAGCGGGCCGGCCGAGCTCGTCGCGAGCCTCGGGCGCTGGGCGTGGACGCGCACGCTCGCGATCGTGCTCGCGACCGCGGGCACGAGCTACGCGCTCGCGGTCTGGCGGCTGGCGCCGCTCCTCGACCTCGCGGAAGGCGCGCGCCGGCTCGCCTCGGGCGAGGCGGGCGTCCGCGTCCGAGAGAGCCACGCGGTCGGCGAGGTGCGTGCGCTCGCGCGCTCGTTCAACCACATGGCCGGCCGCCTCGACGAGAGCTACCAGGAGCTCGAGCGGCGCCACCGCGAGCTCACGCGCGCCAACGAGGTGCTGGAGCAGCTGTCCGCGACCGACGGGCTCACGCGGCTCTACAACCACCGTCACTTCCAGGCCCAGTTCCTGCGCGAGGCGAAGCGCGCCGAGCGCACCGGCGCACCGCTCTGCCTGCTGCTCGCGGACGTCGACGACTTCAAGCAGCTGAACGACCGGCTCGGCCACAGCGCCGGCGACCGCGTGCTCGAGGAGATCGCTCGCTCGATGTCGGGCCAGATCCGCGAGACCGACTATCTCGCCCGCTACGGCGGCGAGGAGTTCGTGCTGCTGCTGCCCCAGACGGGCGTGGAGGGCGGCCTCGCCCTCGCGGAGAAGGTGCGCGGGGCGGTCGAGGCGCTCGAGGTGCCGGTGATCGGGCCCGAGGGCCGCGTGCAGGTGACCGTCTCGATCGGGCTCGCGCTCTACGCGCGCGGCCCCGAGGCGACCTTCGACGCCGCCGACCGCGCGCTCTACGAGGCGAAGGCCGCCGGCAAGAACCGCGCCGTCGTCGCGAGCTGAGCGAAGTCAGTAGTGAGGCGGGCGGGGCTCGCCGGGCGGCTGCGTCTTCCAGCGCCGGTGGACCCAGCTCCAGTGGTCCGGCGCGAGCACGATCTCCTGCTCGATCGCCGCAGTCATGCGCCGCGCGTTCTCGCGGATCGCGGCCTCCACGTCGCCTTCGGGCCGCACGAGCTCGACCGGCGCCCGGAACTGCGCCACGTGCGTGCTGCCGCTGCCGACCCGGTGCAGGAAGATCGGCAGCACCGGCGCGCGCGTGCGGAGTGCGATCCGCACCGGGCCGTCGCGGGTGCACGCGAGGCGCCCGAAGAAGGGCACGAAGACGCCCTCGTCCCGCGGCGCGTCCTGGTCGTACAGGATCGCCACGGCCTTGCCGTCACGGAGCGCCCGCAGCGCCGCGCGGGCCGCGTCGCCCCGCGCCAGGAACTCGGCGCCGCCGAGGCGGCGGTAGCGCTCGACGATCGCGTCGAGGAGCGGGCTCTCGCGGGGCTTCTGCACCGCCACGAAGGGATGGCCGTGCGCGGCCATCGCCGCGGCGAGCAGCTCCCAGGAGCCGAAGTGGCCGGTGATCGCGATGACGCCGCCGCTCTTCGAGGCGCGCTGCGCCGCCTCGAGATGCTCGACGCCCTCGATCCGGACGCGCTCGCGCAGCGCGTCGGGCCCGAGCCTGCCGAGCAGCGCGAACTCCGCGAGGCTCCGCCCCACGTTCTCGAAGGAGCGCACGAGAACGGCCTCGCGGCGCGCCTCGCTCCAGTCCGGGAACGCGATGCGCAGGTTCACGCGCGCCACCTGCGTCCGGGGCCCGCCGAGCCGCGCCCAGGCATGGCCGAGGCCGGCGCCGAGCGCGAGCGCGCGCGGCTCGGGCATCCGCTCGAGCAGCTTCAGGAAGCGCTCGGCGGCGGCCGCGCCGAGGCGCTCGCGGCGGCGGGCCAACGCCAGCGGCGGCTCCGCGGGCGTCAGGCCGCCGACCACCCGCGCTCGAGCTCCTCGAGCTCGCCCCACACCTCGCGGTCGACCGCGCGGAAGCGGTCGAGCGCGGCGTCGAAGCGGCCGGGCTCGCCGTGCGCCTCCGCGAGCTCGCGGCCCTTGCGCCGGATCCAGTCGATGTGCCAGGCCTCGTCCTTCGAGACCGCGCGCAGCACCTCGGCGGTCCGCTCCGGGACGCCGTCGCGCCGCAGGTGCTCGTGGTAGCGCCGGAGCGCGCGCTGCTCGACCACGACGGTGAGCGCCAGCAGATCGACCGGGTGGCGGGGCAGGCCCGCGCGCCGCCCGATCCGCACCTGGTAGCCGTCCGGGACGGGCACCGGCTCCGCGCCGAGCTCCTGGATGCGCTGCGTCCAGAGCCAGGCGTGCCGCGTCTCGTCCGCGAGATGCTGGGACAGCGCGATCTGCGACTCGCCGTCGGGGAGGACGCGCAGCAGCCGGTAGAGCAGGTTGGAGCCGCGCAGCTCGGCGTCGCGATAGTACGAGTAGAGGCGCACCTCGGGATCGATGCGCTCCGCGGGCTTCGAGGTCGCTGCGGCCATGCCTGGCTTCCCTCGCTTCGGAGTGGTGGCGGGGGACGGCTCGGTTTCGAGGGCGCGCAGCATAGCCGGATGCCCCGGGGGCGTCGAAGGCCGCGGCCCCGGAGGGGCGCGTGCCGCCGTTCGCCGGCGTCCCGTCGCGTTCAGCGCCCCTCGCGCTCGCGGCGGATCCGGATCCCGGCGTGCTCGAGGACGCCCGAGATGGGCTTCGGCTTGCGCACGGTCACGGTCACCGCGTCGGCGTCGAACTTGCCGAGGATCGCCTCCGCGATGCGCTGGCCGAGCGCCTCGACGAGCTTGTGCTCCTGGTTCGCGGCGACGTCCTCCACCACCTCGTAGATGCGCTTGTAGTGGATGGTCTGCCCGATCCGGTCGCTGCGCCCCGCGGCGCGGAGATCGCGCTCGACCTCGACGTCGAGCAGCACGGGCCGCCGCATGCGCCGCTCGGCGGCGGTCACGCCGAGCGCGGCGGGAACCTGGATGCCCTCGAGCAGGATCCTGTCGGCCACGGCACGAGAGTAACGCGCGCCGGCGTCCGAGTGGAACGCGGCTTGACGGCGTGGCGGAGAGTCTCGACCCTCCGCCGTCCGGCAGCGCGGTTGCGGCCCGTGGGGTGAGGCAAGGGGCGCCGGTTCGCTCGGCGCGTCGAGCCACGTCCCGCGCAGCGAGGCGAAGCCGAGCGAAGGGGCCAGATGGGTCTGGACGAGATCAAACGGCGCGAGGCGACGTACTTCCTGCCGGTCGTGAACCGGCTGCCGGTCGCGCTCGTCGAGGGGCGCGGCTCGCGCGTCGTCGACGTGGACGGCCGCGAGTACGTCGACCTCACCGCGGGCTGGGGCGTGTGCTCGATTGGGCACTGCCATCCGGCGCTCGTCGAGGCGATCCGCAAGCAGGCCGGCCGCCTGATGCAGACCACGAACCTCTTCTACACGCTGCCGCAGCTCGACCTCGCCGAGGCGCTCGCCGGGATCGCGCCGCGCCCGATCACCCGGAGCTTCTTCACGAACTCGGGCACGGAGGCCGTCGAGGGCGCCCTCAAGCTCGCGCATCGCGCGACGGGCCGACGCAAGTTCGTGTCGACGGAGAGCTCCTTCCACGGCCGCACGCTCGGCGCGCTCTCCGTGATCGGCCAGGCCCGGCACCGCGAGCCGTACCGCGGCCTGCTGCCGGAGCCGGTCGCCGTGCCCTTCGGCGACCTGGCCGCGGCCGAGCGCGCCATCGACGGCGAGACCGCCGCGTTCATCGTCGAGCCCGTGCAGGGCGAGGGCGGCGTGAACGTGCCGCCGGAGGGGTATCTGCGCGGGCTCCGCGAGCTCTGCGACAAGAGCGGCGCGCTGCTGATCCTGGACGAGATCCAGACGGGCATCGGCCGCACCGGCAAGCTGCTCGCGCTCGAGCACGACGCGGTGGTGCCCGACGTGCTGACGCTCGCGAAGGGCCTCGGCGGCGGCTTCCCGGTCGGCGCCTTCCTCTGCACCGAGGCCGTCGCCGCGACCGTGAAGCCGGGCGACCACGGCGGCACGTACGTCGGCAACCCGCTCGCGTGCGCCGCCGCCCTCGCGGTGCTCCACGTCGTGCTCGAGGAGAAGCTGGCCGAGCGCGCGGCCAAGCTCGGCGCACGCCTGCTCGGGCGGCTGCGCGCCTTCGCGGAGGCGAATCCGGGGCTCACGCGGGGCGCGCGCGGCCGCGGGCTGCTCGTGGGCCTCGTGCTCGAGGATGCGGAGGCGGCCGCCGCGCTGCCGCGGCGCGCGCTCGCCGCGGGCGTGCTCGTGAACGTCACCGCGGGCAACGTGCTGCGCCTGTTCCCGGCGCTGAACATCCCCGAGGACGAGCTGTTCGGCGCGCTCGAGACGGTGCTGGGGCTCGTCGCGGGCTGAGCTCAGCGCGCGAAAGCTCGGGCTCAGACCGCCGGCTGCTCGTCCTTGCCGAGCGTCAGCACCTCGACGCCGTCCTCGGTCACGAGCACGGTGTGCTCGAACTGCGCCGAGAGCGAGCCGTCGACCGTCACCGCGGTCCAGCCGTCCGACAGGATCTCGGTCTTCCAGTGGCCGACGTTGATCATCGGCTCGATCGTGAACGTCATGCCGGGCAGCAGCGGATCGCCCGTGCCGGGCTTGCCGTAGTGGAGGATCGAGGGCGCGGTGTGGAAGACGCGGCCGATGCCGTGCCCGGTGAACTCGCGCACCACCGCGTAGCCCTGCCGCTCGGCGAAGTGCTGGATGGCGTGGCCGATGTCGCCGGTGCGCGCGCCGGGCCGGACCGCGCCGATCCCGAGCCAGAGCGCGCGCCGCGTGTCCGCCACGAGCCGCCGGGCCTTCGGCGCCGGCTCGCCGACCGCGAAGGTGCGCGAGCTGTCGCCGTGCCAGCCGTCGAGCACGGGCGTCACGTCCACGTTCACGATGTCGCCCTCGCGCAGCACGTGCGTCACGGAGGGGATGCCGTGGCAGACCACGTCGTTCACGGAGGTGCAGCAGTGGCCCGGAAAGGGCGGCGCACCGTGGCCGCGGTAGCCGTAGGGTGCGCTCGTCGCGCCCCGGGCGCGCGTGAGCTCGTCCACCAGGCGGTCGATCTCGAGCGTCGTCACGCCGGGGCGGATCCGCTCGGCCACCGCGTCGAGGATCTCGCCCGCGAGGCGGCCTGCCGCACGCATCCCCTCCACCTGCTCGGAGGCGAGCAGGCGCGAGACGTTCTCGCGGCGGGCGCTCGGCTTCTTCTTGTTGCGCTTCATGGGTTCGGGACCGGGTCGGAGGAGGATAGCTCCCGTTCCAGCAGGTCGATGAGCCAGGCGCGCATGCGGGCCGGCGCCACGATCTCCTCGAGGGAGCCGACTTCGCGGGCGCGCTCCACGCTGTGGACCGCGTCGAACTCTTCGGCCAGCTCGGCCTGCTTCTCGAGCGTGACCTCGGCGAGCGTCCGCTCGTAGAGGGCGCGCGCCTCGTCCGAGGCCGAGGCGCGCCGGCTCACCGCCGCCACGCGCGGGTCGGCGAGCGCGCGCGTCCGGACGTCGCGGCCGAACACCACCGCGGCCGCCGGACCGCCGCCGATCACGGAGGCGTAGGAGCCCTCGAGCGCCGAGGCGCGGAGGCGCGGATTCAGCGCGCGAGAGAACACCACGTACGCGCCGCCGTGATAGCGCGACACCACGAGGAAGAGGATCGGCCCCGCGAAGTTCACCACCGCGCGCGCGATCTCCGCGCCGAGCTCGAGCTGGAGCTTGCGCATCGACTCCGGTGAGCCGTCGAAGCCCGAGAGGTTCGCGAGCAGCACGGCCGGGCGGTTCCCGCTCGCGGCGTTGAGCGCCCGCGCCACCTTCTTGGACGAGAGCGGGAAGAGCGTGCCGCCGCTCCACGAGGCCGGCCCGTCCGCGGGCCGGTAGCCCTCGCGCGAGAGGTTCTGGCTCTCGATCCCGATCAGGCAGACGGGGCGCCCGCCGAGCTGCGCGTCCCAGACGATCGCGGTCTCCGCGCCCACCCAGGCGCGCCAGCGCTCGAGGAAGCCGCCGTCGCGGTCGATCACGGCGCGCATCACGGAGCGCATCGGGAAGGGGCGCTTGCGGCCCGGGTTCGTGCGGTCGTCGAAGATCTCGCCCACCGTCTGGAAGCCGCAGCCGGGCTCGCAGGGCTCGTCGCCGACCGTCCGCTCGCACGGATCGCTGGTCTTCGCGACGCGCGGCGCGCGCTCGCCCGGCACGACGTACGTGTAGCGGTAGTGCTCGTAGAGGATGCGGTACGCGTCGGCGAGGTCGCTGGCCTGGTACTGCGCCTCGCCGTTCGGCCCCATGATGCGCTCGAAGCCGCCGATCGCCTGCTCGTCCTCGGCGGCGACCGCGCCCGACGCCTCGAGGGCGGCGCGGCCGGTGAGCACCATGGACGCGTTCGGCGTCATGATCAGCACGCCCCTCGTGTGCATCAGCATCGTCGCGAGCGCGTCCCAGTAGCTCTGCGCGCCCACGTTCACGCCGGTCACGATCACGTGGATCACGCCGCCGGCCTGCGTGAACTCGATGATGCGCCGCACCACGCGCGCGGTGGCGTCGAGGTTCTCGGTGCCGCTGTCCATCGCGATCTTCGCGCCGCTCGAGACCGGCAGCCACTCGAGGGGCACGCCGAGCGTCTCGGCGAGATCGAGCGCGGCCAGCACGCGGTGGCACTCGGGCGCCGCGAGTGCCCCCATGCCGCGCGTCGGGTCGGAGAGCACGATCACGCGGCGCATGCCCTCGGGCACCTTGTCGGTCGGCGTCGTGATCACGCCGAACACCACGCCGCACGCGTTGCGCCCGTAGGGCCGCCCGGCGACGCTGATCGCGCGCGGCGCCGGGCTCGCGGCGTCGAGGTCGTACTCCTCGAACTCGCCGGGTGGCAGCGCGAGGTCGCCGATGCCGGGCGTGGCGCCCGAGCCAGCGAGCATCCGCAGGATCTCGTAGGGATAGACGAGGCGGCGCCGGCGGGCCTCGACCACCTTGCGCTCGTACTCGCTGGTCGGGGAGAGCTGCCCGCGCACCGGCGCGCGCGCCTGGATCGTCATGTTCGAGCCGGTCAGGTTCGAGATCACGATCTCGGTCCCGCGGGCGGGCGCCTCGGGCGCCTCGCGCTCGAGGAGATGGAGCCGCACCACCACCTTCTCGAGGCCGAGGTTGCGCGTGGCCGGCTCGAGGCGCCGCGAGAGCCGCTCGACCAGGTTCGTGTCGAGGAAGATCTCCGTCGCGACGTAGATCGCGATGCGGTTCCACTGGAGGCGGCGCTGCGGGTCGCGCTCGATCAGGATGCCGCGCAGCGCGCGCGTCGCCTCGTAGAAGAGGTGCTCGAAGGCCGGCAGGTGGAGGCTCGCCTCGCGGCCGGCGTCGGGCGAGCGCGTGCGGAGATCGCCGAGCACGAAGATGCGCTCGTCGCCGGGCTCCGCGCGGCTCCGCCCGTGGAAGGCGTAGAGCGGCTCGGGCGCCGGCAGGCGCGTGAGCTCGAAGCCGCGCAGGCGGTCGAGGTCGATGCGCGCCGCCGCCTCCGGGTGGACGCCATGGAGCGAGTCGTCCTCGCGGAAGCCGGACGGCGTCGGCACGCAGCTCCAGTGGAGGTCGGGCCCCCCCGGCCGCACGAAGGTCACGCTGAGGCGTGCGGCCGGCAGACCCTCCGCGAGCACGGGCGCGAGCACGGCCGCGGGCTCCGGCGCCGCCGCGGCCGCGTCGAGCGGCACGAAGATCTCGAGTGCCGTCACCGCCGGCCACTCGTGGCTCTCGCGCGCCGCCTCCGCGACGGCGAGCGCGCGCTCCGTGCACGTCGCGAGCTCCTCCGCGCGCACCGCCGCGCCGAGCACGATGCGGCCGCCCGGCAGGTTCATGCGCAGCACCCAGCTGCCCTGCTCCTGTTGGAAGGCCTGCGCGACCGGCACCGCGGGCGAATAGAGGCGGCGCAGGTGCGCGGCGAGCGCGATGCGGCGGCGCCGCGGATCGTCCTCCGCGAGCCACGCCCCGACGCGGTCGAAGATGCCGCGCGGCGCGTCGGCGAGATGCTGGAGGACCTCCTCGGGCGGCGCCGTCGGCTGCGTCTCGGCCGAGTCGAGCCAGAGCTGGAGCTGCTGGCTGGTGCGCTCGGCCTCGCTCTCGATCTCGGGCCGCTCGAAGAGCACGTAGCGGGCCTCGATCGCGGCCTCCGCCACCGCGTGCGAGAGGAGCCCGCGCAGGCGCGCGATCTCGTCGAGCGCGTCGGCGAGCGCGCGGTCGTGGCCGAGCTTCTCGCCGCGGAGCGCGAGCGCGTGCACGCGCTGGATGCACGCCAGCGCGAGCCGGTCGCGGAGCTCGGGCTGCTCCTGCGAGGCGAGCAGGCGCAACACCGCGCGCTCGAGCGCGGCCGAGGGCTCGAGCCCGCCGATGCCGTAGTGCGCGAGCGCGCGCCTGACGAGCTCGAGGAACTCCTCGGCGATGCCCGCGCCCGCCGCGCGCACGCGGCGCGCGTACATGCGGAGGCGCGCGTGGTTCGAGGGGCCGAGCTCGCCCGAGACGGAGGCCGCCGGCGAGCGCACGAAGAGGCGCGCCACGTCGGCGAGCAGCACGACCTCGGCCCGCACCTCGGCGAGCTCCGCGCGGAAGCTCTCGGAGAGCACGGCGGGCAGCGGCGCCTCGAGGAACTCGGCGAGCTTCTCCGCGCGCTCGGTGTTCGCGTCGTAGCCGAGCAGCACGCGGCGCGTCTCCTCGCGGACCGCGTCGATCGCGGCGCGGCGCACGACGCCGGGCGTGGCGTCGGCGGAGGCGAGGTCGGGAGCGAAGAGGCGCTCGTCGCCCTTCGCGCGGAAGAGCGGCTCGAGCGGGTCGGGCAGCTCCGCGAGCTGGAGGCGCGCGCGCCCGTTCGAGCTCGCCGCGCCCGCCTCGGCGTCGCTCGTCGGATCGATCACGAGGATCACGTCGCCCGCGGCGACCTGCTCTCCCCTCCGCGCGCGCACCTCGGTCACCACGCCCGTGACCGGCGCGTCGAAGCCGACCTCCATCTTCATGGCCTCGAGCAGGCCGAGGCGCTGGCCGGCGACCACGCCGTCGCCCGCCTTCACGTGGATCGCGACCACCATGGCGGGCGCCGCCGCGCGCACCTGCCCGGCGCTCTGCGAGCTGAACGGGAAGGCGCGGCCCTCGACCTCGATGCGGAGCACCGCGTCGCCGAGGTCGTAGAGCACGCGGTACATGCGCTCGCCGAGCTGGAGGCGCGCCATGTTCGCGCCCTCCTCGCGGAGCGTCGCGGCGGCGACGCGGCCGTCGAGGTGCACGCGGTAACGCCAGGAGCCGACCGCGAAGACGCGCACGCGGTACTGCTCGCCCGCGCAGCCGAGGTCGATCTCCTGCCCCTGCGAGGCCGGGACGCGCGCGGCCGCGAGCTGCGCCGGATCCGTGAAGAAGTTCAGCCGCGCGATCGCGCGCGCGCGCTGGTAGGCGAGGATCGCGGCCGCCACGAGCGCGGGCGCGGCGAGCTCGTCCGCGCGCTCGCGCGAGGCCTCGAAGCGGTCGAGCCAGGTGGTGTCGACGCCGCCCTTCCGGAAGTCGGCGTGGTCGATCACCTCGGCGAGCCAGCCCTTGTTCGTGGTGCCGCCCTCGATCACGAGGTCGAAGTCGCCAAGCGCCCCCGCGAGCCGCGCGCGCGCCTCCTCGCGGCTCCGCCCCACCGCGATCACCTTCGCGATCAGCGAGTCGAAGACGGCGGGCACCTGGCTGCCGGCCGCGACGCCGGTGTCGACGCGCACGCCGGGCCCGAGCGCGGGGTCGAAGCGCGCGATGCGGCCGGGCGCGGGCAGGAAGCCCGCGTCCGGGTCCTCGGCGCAGACGCGCGCCTCGAGAGCCACCCCGCGCTGCTCGACGCGCACGAAGGAGAGCGTCTCGCCGCGCGCGATGCGGATCTGGAGCTGCACGAGGTCGAGCCCGGTGACGATCTCCGTGATGCCGTGCTCGACCTGGAGGCGCGGGTTCATCTCGAGGAAGGTGAAGCCGCCGGCCGCGACGAGGAACTCGACGGTGCCGACGCCCGTGTAGCCGACCCGCGCGGTGAGCCGCCGCGCCGCGGCCTGGAGCTCCGCCACGAGCGCGTCCGACAGGTGGGGCGGCGGCGCCTCCTCGAGAACCTTCTGGTGCCGGCGCTGCACCGAGCAGTCGCGCGCGCCGAGCGCGAGCACGAGGCCGTCGCAGTCGGCGGCGATCTGCACCTCGACGTGGCGGCCGCCGAGCACCTTGCGCTCCACGAAGAGGCGCCCGTCGCCGAAGGCCGCCTTCGCCTCCGCCTCGGCCGAGCGGAACGCCGCGGCGAGGTCCTCCGGGCGCTCGACCACGCGGATGCCGCGGCCGCCGCCGCCCGCCGACGCCTTCACGACGACGGGGAAGCCGATCGCGTGCGCGGCGGCGAGCGCCGCCGCCGCGTCGGCGACCTCGCCTCCGCTCCATGCCGTGACGGGCACGCCGGCCTGCTCGGCGATCCGCTTCGAGCCGATCTTGTCGCCGAGCGCGCGCATCGCCTCGGGCGAGGGGCCGAGGAAGCGGATCCCCGACGCGGCGAGCTTCTCCACGAACTCGGGCGACTCGGCCACGAAGCCCCAGCCCGGCCACACCGCGTCGGCGCCCGCGCGCCGGAGCGCCGCGAGGAGCCCGGCGTGGTCGAGATACGCCGCCACCTCGCCGCGCGGCGCGGGCAGCTCCACCGCGAGATCGGCGTGGCGCACGAAGGGCGCGTCGCGGTCGATCGCGGTGTAGAGCGCGACCGCCTGGAGCTCCGACCCTTCTTCCGCGCGCAGCGCCTTCACCGCGCGCACGCAGCGCATGGCGGCCTCACCGCGGTTCACGATGGCGAGGCGGCGGATCGGCTCGAAGCGGTTCACGCCGGGCTCCGGCCGGGGAGCGGCTCGCACGCCCACGCCACGAAGCGGCCGTGGTGCGAGAGCGAGAGGTCGAGCGGCGCCTCGCCGCCCGCGATCCGGAGCACCGGGATGCGCCCGCGGCGCGCGAACTCGAGCGTCCCGGGCGCGGCGCCCAGCAACTCCGCCAGATCCGCGCGCGCGAGCGCGCGCACCGCCTCGCTCGGGTTCGCGTCGGGAGCGGGCAGCTCCGCCACGCACGCGCGGATGCGGGCGAAGCCTCCGGCGCCGTCCGTTGCGATCGCGTGCACGCGCTCGGCGTCGGCCTCGACGCGCACCGGGATCTCGCGCCCCGCGTGCTCGACCGTGCCGAGACCGCTCTCGAGGTGGACGACGAAGCGCAGCGGCGACCAGACGGTCGCGTCGTCGAGCTTCTTCGCGACCTTGTAGGCGGCCTCCTTGGCGGCCCAGAACGCCCAGCGCAGCGGGTTCGGCGCCTCGCTCTCGCGGAGCGCGCGGTGCTCGGCGGGCGCGAACACCCGCGCGTCGAAGCGCGGATGGCGCGGCCCCGAGGCCACCGAGCGATCTCGCAGGTCCACCACGTCGTTACCGACCATCGAAGAAGCGGCGCTCCATCTCCGCGAGCTGCGCCGTGATCTGCCGCGCCACGTCGAGCGAGCCGCGCAGCCCGCGCTGGTCGCGCTTCGGCTCGATCAGCGCGAGCGCGACGTGGAAGCGCTCGCCGCGCCGCGGCAGATCGGAGAACTGCGCCTGCCCCTCGCCTCGCAGGTACACGCAGAGGACGCGGCAGCCCGGCAGCGAGCCGACCAGCCGCCCCACGCCCCAGGCGGCGGACTCGACCTCGACGCGCCCGCTGCGGCTGCGGCCGCCCTCCGGGAACACGAGCACCGCGTCGCCGCGCGCGAGGAGGAAGCGCACCTTCGCGAGCACCTTCGCCACCTCGCCGCGCTCCGTGCCGCGCCGGAGCGGCACGCACTTGAAGAGGTAGACGAGGATCCGCTTCCACCAGGTGTTGGCGAAGTGCACCTCCTCGGGCGTGTTCCACGGCAGCGCGCCGAAGTCACGGAGATACGTGCCGGACGAGCCGATCGCCGAGCCGATCAAGAACGAGTCGAACATCGTGAGGTGGTTCGCGCACACGAGGAGCGGCGCGTCCGACTCCCGGCGGATGCGGCGGTACTCGCGGCGCGCGGCGGCGCGCTCCTCGGGAGCGATCCGCCAGCCGAACGCGAGGCGCATCAGCAGGCTCGTGACCGGCATCCAGAGCGGCGAGAGCAGCCGGCTCACCGCGCGCTGCGCGAGGAGCGCGGCGTGATCGCGCGCTGGCAAGCGAACCTCGGACAAGGGGCTACGCCACCTTCTGCTGGATCAGCGTGACGCAGTCGCCGATGGTGTTCACCGAGTCCACGTCCTCGTCGGCGATCTCGATGTCGAACTCGTCCTCGAAGGCGAGCACGACGTCGACGAGGCGCGCGGAGTTCACCTTCAGGTCCTCGAGGATGTTCGTGCCGGGGCCCGCGCTCGCGAGCGCCTTCTCGTCCTTCACGTAGGGGGTCAGGATCTTCACCACGCGATCCTGGATCTCCTTGGCGTTCATGGTCGTTCCTCCTGGGGGTTTCGAACCGGGGCTCAGCTCCACTTGCGCAGCACGAGGGCCGCGTTCACGTCGCCGAAGCCGAAGCCCGCCTTCATCATCACCGAGAGGGACGGTAGCTCGCGCGTCTCGTGCGGGATCGAGGCGGCGAAGCGGGCGATCTCCGGGTGGACGTCCTCGCAGTTGCGCGAGGCGTGCACGAAGCCGCCCGCGAGCATGAGCACGGCCGCGACGGACTCGATCGCGCCCGCCGCGCCGAGCGCGTGGCCGATCAGGGACTTCGTGGAGGTGATGACGGGGAAGTCGGCCGGGCCGCGGCCGAGCGCAGCCGACCAGGCGGCCACCTCGCGCGGATCGGCGCCCGTCGCGGTGAGGTGCCCACTGATCGCGTCGACCGCGCCGCCGTCGAGCCGGGCGTCCGCGAGCGCGTCCAGGATGCAGCGGCGCACGCCCTCCGGGTTCGGCGCCGTCATGCTGCCGCCGCCGCGGTGGCCGCCGCAGTTCGTCGCGACGCCGAGCACCTCGGCCAGGATCGGCGCGCCGCGCGCCTCCGCGAGCTCGAGGCTCTCGAGCACGAGCACGCCCGCGCCCGCGCCCGGGACGAAGCCCGCCGCGGACGCGCTCATCGGGCGCGAGGCCTGCTCGGGCGCGTCGTTGAACTTCCGGCAGAGCACGCGCATCGCGTCGAAGCCGGCCCAGATGTACGGGCTCGGCACCTCGGCGCCGCCGCAGAGCATCCGCTCGGCGCGGCCGGCGCGGATCCGCCAGGCGCCCTCCGCGATCGCCTCGACGCCCGTCGCGCACGCGCTCGAGTTCGTGGTGACCTGGTTGCCGAGCGCGAGCAGCCCCGACACGCGCGCCGAGATGCCGCTCGCCATCACCTGCTCGACCGCGGTGCTGCCGAGCCGCCTCGTCTTCTTCCCGTTCACGAGCGGCACCACGCGCTCGGCGATCGTGTCCATGCCGCCGATGCCGGTGCCGAGCACGGCGCCGGTGTCCCAGTCCACGCGCTCTTCGCCGGGCGCGGGGCGCGCCAGCCCCGCGTGCTGCCACGCCTCGAGTGCGGCGAGCGCGGCGTAGCGATGGCTCGCGTTCATGGCGAGGAGCTCCTCCTCGCGGAACGCCGCCTCGGCGAGCGCGTCCACGCCCTGCGGCACGGCCGCCACGTGGCAGCCGAAGCCCGCCTCCACCATCGCGGGCTGGACGGCGAGGCCGCTCCTCGCCTTCCGGAGGGCCAGCTCGAACTCGGGGACGCCGTTGGCGTTCGGCGCGACCACGCCGAGGCCCGTGATCACCACGCGCCGGCTCACGGGACCACTCCCATGCCGGCGAGCTCGCCCGAGCAGACCAGCGTGCCGTCCGCGCGCTTCATCTCGGCACGCACGCGGACCTTGCGGCGCCGGTAGAACACGAGCTGCGCCTCGGTCCGCACGCTGTCGCCGGGGCGCACCAGGCCCGAGAACTCGATCGACGCGTCGGTGAAGAGCGTCTGGAACTTCTCCGCCTCGGCTTCGTGGTCGCGGTAGAAGTAGTAGATCGCGAGGGGAACGATCGTGCACTGGGCCATGCACTCGACGAGCAGCACGCCCGGCGTCACGGGATGCCCCGGGAAGTGCCCGCGGTAGAAGTCCGCCTCGGGGCGCCAGCGGTACACGCCCGCCACGCGCTCGGCCGACAGCTCGACGATCTCGTCGACGAAGCGGAAGGGCTCCTGCTGCGGGATCAGCGGCAGCACCTCGGCGGCGGTGAGGAGCCTAGCCACCGTACATGCCCCCGTTCACGTGGACGACCGTGCCGTGCACGTAGCTCGCGCGCGTCGCGAGCCAGGCGACCACGTCGGCGACCTCCTCGGCCGAGCCCATCCGTCCGAGCGGGATGCGCGCCAGGATCGCCTCGCGGACCGCCGGCGGCAGCTCCTGCGTCATCTCGGTGTCGATGAAGCCCGGCGCGACCGAGTTCACCAGGATCGGGCGGCCCGCGAGCTCCTGCGCCAGCGACTTGGTGAGCGCGTCGAGGCCGGCCTTCACCATCGTGTAGGGCGTCTGGCCGGGGTTGCCGGTGTGGCCGACCACGCTCGTGACGTTGATGATGCGGCCGCTGCCCTGGCGCAGCATGAAGCGCCGCAGCACGAGCTTCGTCAGGTACCACGTGCCGCGCGCCATCGCGGCGACCGCGTCGTAGTCCTCGAGCTTCATCGCCGGCAGCAGCCCGTTCACGTTGAGCCCGGCGTTGTTCACGAGCACGTCGACGCGGCCCGCGCGCTCCTTCAGCTCGGCGACGAGCGCGTCGAGCTCGGCGGGCACGGCGAGGTCCGCGCGGACGAGCAGCGCGTCGGCGAGCTTGCCGGCGACGTCGCGCGCCTTCGCCTCGCTCGAGCGGTAGTGCACGGCCACGCGGAAGCCTGCGTCCGCGAGGGCGCGCGCGCACGCGGCGCCGATCCCGGTGCCGGCGCCCGTCACGAGCGCGACCGGCCTCTCGTTCCGCGCTCCTTCGCTCACTTCGCGTCTCCGAAGCGGAACAGCGCCCGCGCCCAGGTGAGGCCGCCGCCCACCACGGACACCGCCACGTCGTCCTCGGGCCGCCACTTGTCCCACTCCATCGAGAGGACCGAGGGCGCGCTCGCGCCGCCGGTGTTGCCGAACAGCTCGACGTTCGCGTGGTGGAGCTCGGGCGCGATGCCGCAGCGCTGGCAGACCTGCTCGAGCACGCGGAGGTTCGCCTGGTGGCCGACGAAGTGGAGGGGCCGCACCTCGGCCTCCGGCTCCTCGCGGCGCGCCTCGACGAGCCGCTCGAGACCCTCGCGCGTGCGTTTGATCGCGAACATCTGGACGGCGCGGCCGTCCTGCACGAAATAGCCCGTGCGCGGGATCAGCACCTTGTCGGCGCCCTGCGGGCTCGACTGCGCATGCGCGTAGAGCGCCCGGACGCGCGCGGGCACGCGGAGCGAGACGACCGCCGCGGCGGCGGCGTCGCCGAAGAGCACCGCGGTGTTGCGGTCCGAGTAGTCGACGGCCGCGGTGAGCGACTCCGCCTGGACGATCAGCACGAAGTCGGGCACGCGCTCGGGGTGCATCAGCGAGAGGTGGAAGAGCTGGGCGAGGAAGGTGGTGCAGGCCGAGTTCAGGTCGAAGGACGGCACCTCGAGCCCGAGCTGCTTCGCCACGAAGGCGGCCTCGGCGGGGCACACCACGCTCGGCGCGGAGCTGCCGGAGATCACCATGCCGATGCGCGCGCGCTCGACGCCGGCGCGCGCGAGCGCGAGCTCCGCGGCGCGCGCCCCGAGCTGCGCGTTCGTGTAGAGGGCCGCCTCGGGCGCCGCGCGCGCGTCGCGGTTCCGGGTGGCCCGGATGTAGTCGAGCGGCAGCACCGTGCGCCGCGCGCGGATGCCGACGCGCTCGAGGATCCACTCGTTCGTCGTCCCGATCTCGAGCTCCTCCAGGAAGCGGTTCGAGATCTCGTTCTCGGGGTGGAAGTGGCCGAGGCCGTGCACGAAGACGCTCACGAGGGGCTCCCGGCCACGTGCTCGCCGCCGTCGACGCGGATCAGCGCGCCGTTGATCCAGGCGGACTCGTCGAGGCACATCAGGTAGACGACGTTCGCGACGTCGCGCGGCGTGGTGAGGCGGCGGAAGGGGTTCCGGAGCCGGGCGTTCGCCTTGAGGCGGTCGCTGCCCGGGATCGCGGCGAGCGCCGGCGTCTCGGTGACGCCCGGCTGGAGGACGTTGCAGCGCACGCCGTAGGGCGCGAACTCCATCGCGATGGAGCGCGCGAGCGCCTCGAGCGCGACCTTCGCGGCCGAGACTGCCGCGTAGCCCTTCCACGCCACCTGGTTGCCCTCGCTGGTGAGGCCGAGCACGCGCGCGTCGGCGGCGAAGAGCCCCTCGCCGTGCAGGTGCTGCACCCAGTCGAGCAGGCTCGTGCCCATGCAGTGGATCGTGCGCGAGAAGTCGTCGGTATCGAGGAGGGAGTGGCTCGGGTACGCGGGTGGCGTCGCGAGCTCGGCGAGCTCGTCGTGGCCCTCGCCGAGCAGCTTGTCCGCGGCCACGACGAGCCGCTCGGGCTCGACGCCGAGCTCGCGCGCGAGGTCGGCGGCCGCCGCGCGAGGGCGCGGCCGCTCGGCCACGAGCAGCTTCAGGTTCCCGAACGCGATCGAGTGGAGCAGCAGCTTCACGCGGCCGTTCGGGCCGAGCGCCTGCTTCAGCTCGGTCACGATCGCGGCGCGCTTCTCCGGGTCGAGCGCGTCCGCGTTCCAGGTGCGGAGCGCGACGCCGGCCCCGCGCAGCTTCTCGAACTCGGGCTCGATCCGGTGCATCGCGCCGCGGCGGTCGCGATGCACGAGGGCGAGGCTCATGCCGTGCGCCGCGAGCTTCTGCGCAGTGGCGAGGCCGAAGCCGCTCGAGCCGCCCAGGATGAGCCCCCACTCGTCCGCACCGAAGCTCCGATTCAAGGCGCCCTCCCCGGCTGCCCCCCGCGCAGGCCGATCGGGTGCAGCTTACCCATGCGCTCTCCCGCCCCGCGCGAGAACGCAAAGGGCGAGGAGAATGACTGAGAGTCATTCTCTGTCAACCACGCTCCCTCGCCTGCGGCTTGTTTAGCAACGTCCGTGCCGCCGGGATCCCCGAGGGGCGGTAGCCGGCGCGCCTCCCTATCCCATCCAGGCGCCGTTGTTCGGATCGAATGCCTGGCCCGTGAACCCGACTGCCGCGGGCGAGAGCAGGAACACGACGAGCCCCGCGATCTCCTCGGGCTCGCTGACGCGCTGGAGCGGGACGGCGGCGACGAGCTCGCGGCGCGCCTCCGCGTAGCTCTTGCCCAGCTCCGCGCCGATCTCGCCCATGCGATCCGCCGCCATCTGGGTGTCGACCCAGCCCGGGCAGATCGCGTTCACGAGCACGCGCTTCGGGGCGAGCTCGGCGGCGAGCGAGCGGACGAGCCCGAGCTGCCCGGCCTTCGCGGCGCTGTAGGCCGAGATGCCGGGGACGCCGAAGCGCGCCACGCAGGACGAGATCACGATCGCGTGCGTGAAGCCCGCGCCGGTCGCGAGGCGGCGCTCGAAGGCGCGCAGCGTGAAGTACGCGCCGTCGAGGTTCGTCCGGACGATCTCGTCCCAGCGGTCGCCGCCGCCGAGATCGTTCGGCCCCCCCACGCCCGCGTTCGCGACGACCGCATGGAGCGGCCCGAGGCGCGCCGCCACCGCATCGAAGGCGGCTTCCACCGAGGCGCGCTCGCGCACGTCGGCGGTGACGACACACGTCTCGCCCTTCGCCTCGCCCGCCACTGCCTCGAGCGTCGCGCGCGTCCGGCCGAGCAGGCCCAGCGCCGCGCCGCGGCGCGACAGCTCGAGCGCGATCGCGCGGCCGATGCCCGTGCCCGCGCCCGTCACGACCGCGACCCGTCCGGAGAGGTCCATCCGTGCTCCTGCTCGCCGAACATACTTCAGGACGGGGTCTGCGATCGGGGTGCGCCGGGCCGGGAGAGTGGGGCTGCTCCGGGCCTCGGCGCACCGGAACGAGCCGACTACGCGTCTGCCAGGACGCCCACCTCGGCCAGCAGCCGCGAGAGGTCCCCGCGCCCGGCGAGCACGACCTCGGAGCCCTTCGGCAGCGCTTCGCCGAGACGGCGGAAGTAGCCCTTCTCGGCGCGGCCCTCGACGATCACGACGATGCCGCGGTCCTCCTCGCTGCGGATCAGGCGGCCCACCATCTGCTTCAGGTTGAGCAGCATGCGGCCGAGCGAGACGCGCTCGAAGGACGAGATGCCGTGCTCGGCGAGACGCGCCTCGCGGCGGCGGCGCAGCTCGGTCGGCACCTCGAAGGGCAGCTTCTCGATCACGACGGCCTGGAGGCTCTCGCCGGGGATGTCGATGCCCTGCCAGAAGCGCCGCGCCCCGAGCAGCACGGCGCCGCCGTCCACGAAGCGCGTCACGAGCGCGCCGGGGTCGTCCGAGGCGCGGCGCGGGGCGATCACCTCGATGCCCTCGCCGCGCAGTCGATGCGCGAGCTCGTCCGCGACCTCGTCCATGCGGCGCAGGCTCGTGAAGAGGCCGAGCGTGCGGCCGCCGAGGCGGCGCGCGAGGTCCTCGAGCACGTCGGCGGTCTCGCGCACGAGATCCGCGCCGCCGCGCAGCGCCACCACGCGCATGTGGCTGGCGTAGTCGAAGGGGCTCGGCACGGCGATGCGCGCGAGCCGCTCGCGCGAGCGCTCCTCGAGCTCGAGGTCGCCGAGCGCCGCGAGCGCGTCGCCGCCGACGAAGAGGCTCGCCGAGACGCCCGCGAACGAGGCGAGGCGCGAGAGGAGCTCGCGGTCGAAGTCCGCGCCCGGCGCGACGGGACGCACGACGAGGCGCCAGCGCTCGAAGGGCGGCAGCACGTCCTCGAAGGCGACGACGACGTCGGGGCCCGCGCCCTCGAAGGCGAGGCGCAGCCCGCGTGCGGCCTCGCGGAGGCCGGCGAGGGCGCGCGCGGCGGGGCTCTCGCTCTCCGCGCGCGCCGCGTCCTGTGCCGCCTGCACGAGCGCGTCGATGCGCTGCGTGGCGGAGGCCGCGAGGCGCGCCGCGGCCGCGAGGCGCGGATCCGCCGCGTTCTGGATCTGCACGTCGCCGAACTCGCCGGCGAGCGGCTCGAGCGCTCGGCCGAGCGCGACGAGGTCGGCGCGCAGCTCGCGCCGCCACGCGCGCGCGTCGGTGTCGAGCGGCCGGCGCGCGCCCGCCGCGAGGAGCGCCGCGCCGCGCGGGCGCCCGGGCGCGGGCGGGCGGCCGAAGATCTCGTCCACGCGCTCGAGCACCTCGTCGGGGCGGACGGCGAGCGCGTACACCTCGTCCGCCACGTCGGGCAGCTCGTGCACCTCGTCCACGATCGCGTGCGCGAAGGCCGGGTAGTCGGGCGGCCAGCGCAGCAGCAGGTCGTGGTTCGCGACCACGAGGTGCGCCTGGTGGAGCGCCGCGCGGCGGCGGCCGAGCGGACAGTCGCGCTCCCTCGCGCACTGCTCGCGCGTGCACTGCTCGGCGCGCGCGGCGACCGAGCGGCGCAGCAGGTCGCGGAGCGGCCCGTAGCGCCGGAGCAGCGCCGCCGGCACCGTGCCGATCTCGCCGTGCGCGCGCGTCCGCGCGCAGGCCTCGAGCACGGCGTAGGCGATGCGGTCCTCGGGGAACAGGCTTCGCTCTCGGCCTTCCGCGAGCACCGCGTCGAGGCGGCGCGCGCACGCGTAGTTCGCGCGGCCCTTGATCGAGATCGCGCGGAGGCCCGGGTGGCCGAGGAAGCGCGCCGCCGCCGCGATGTCCTTTCCGACGAGCTGGTCCTGGAGGAGCTTGGTGCGGGTCGAGACGAGGACCGGAGCGCCGTCGACGGAGGCGTCCTGCGCCATCGCGAAGGGGATCGCCGCCGCGAGGTAGGCCAGCGACTTGCCGACGCCCGTGCCTCCCTCCGCGAGCAGCACCTCGTGCTGCTCGAGCGTGCGTGCGAAGGCGAGCGCGAGCTGGACCTGCTCCTCGCGCACGCGGTAGCCGGGGAAGTGGCGTCGGCCGCGCGCCTCGTCGCGGAGCGCGGCGGCGATCGCGTCCGGGTCGAAGGGCACGGGCGGCTCCGCGCCGTCTCCGACCGCGACGAAGGGCGCCGGGTCGGGCTCGGGCAGCGTCTCGCGCGGCTTCTCGAGGAGCGCGAGCCAGGGCGAGTCGGGGGCGAAGGTCTCGCAGGCGCGGCGCGCGGCGACGAAGCGCGGCTCGCCGTCGGCCGAGCCGCGGCCCGCAAGCGCGATCACGCGCGCCGTGTCGAGCGCGTCCTCGAGCGCGCGGTGTCGCTCCTCGCTCCCGAGCAGCATGCGCGTGAAGGACTCGAGGCGGAGGTCGGGCGCGTCGGCGTGCGTGAGCGCGAGCAGGTCGAGCGTGTCGAGGAAGGTCGCGGTCGCGAGCGCGGGGTCCACGAAGCGCGCGAGGAAGCTGCGCTCGAAGTCGGCGTTGTGCGCGACGATCGTGCGGCCCGCGAGCGCGGCGCGGAGCGCGGGCAGCACGTCGGCGAGAGGCGGTGCGTTCGCGAGCTCGGCGTCGGAGAGCCCCGTGAGCCGCGCCACCGCGCGCGGCAGCTTCCCCGCCGGCCGCACCAGGCTCTGGAGCGTGACGAGGTCCTCGCGCCCCGGCTCCACCAGCACCGCGCCGACCTCGAGGAGCTCGGCGCCCTCCTCGGGCAGCAGCCCCGTCGTCTCGAGGTCGACGATCGCGAGCGGCCCGAGCCTCGCTGCGAGCCCCGCCAGCACGCCCGGAACGATCGCGAGCGCCTCGGGCGCCGCACGAGTGACGCGAGGCTCGGACGTGGCTCACCCCCGTGACGACAGGCGGATCAGCCGCCGGCGAAGCCGGCCGGCTGCATCCGCTCGGCACCGATGATGGCGAACACCGGGCTTTCGTCACGCAGCGGCTGGATCAGACGTAGATCCCACCCTTGTAGGCGCGGTCCTGGCGGAGGAGGACGTTCACGAGGGCGGGCTTGCCGCTGGCGGCGGCGCGCTCGAGGGCGGGGCGGAGCTGGTCCGGCCGCTCGACGAGCTCGCCGTGGCCGCCGAGCGCCTCGACCACCTTGTCGTAGCGCGTGGGGCGGAGCTCCGTCGCGGCGAGGCGGTCCCAGCCGTAGATGGCGCCCTGCGGACGCATCATCTGCCCCCACGCCGCGTCGTTGCCGACCACGCCGATGATCGGCAGCCCGAAGCGCACGGCGGTGTCGAACTCGAAGCCGTTGAGGCCGAACGAGCCGTCGCCGTAGACGATCACGACGCGCCGGTCCGGATGCGCGAGCTGCGCCGCGAGCGCGAAGGGCGCGCCCACGCCGAGCGTCCCGAGCGGGCCGGGGTCCATCCACGCGCCCTCGCTCTTCACCGGGATGATCTTCGCGGCGGTGGCGACGATGTCGCCGCCGTCGCCGATCACGATGGGGTCGCCGAGCGTGTCGAGCCAGTCACGCACCTCGCGGCACATGCGCTGCGGGTCGACCGGCACCTCGTCGCTGTCGAGCGCGGCCTGCACCTTGGCCTCGGCCGCGCTCTCGATCTTGCGGAGCTCGTCGCGCCACGCCGTGAACTCGAGGCGCACGCCCTGGTTCTTCATCTCCTCGAGCAGCAGCTCGAACGAGTTCGCCAGGTTCCCGACCAGGCCCACGTCGCTCTGCCGGTTCTGGCCGATCAGCGTCGCGTCCATGTCGAGCTGGATGATCTTCGCGTCGGCCGGAATGGTCTTGCCGAACGCCATGCGGAAGTCGAGGAGCGTCCCGGCCAGGATCACGCAGTCGGCGCCCTTCAGCGCCTCGCGCCGCGAGCGGTTCAGGAACTCGGGCGAACCGGGCGGCACCGTGCCGCGCCCCATGCCGTTCGTGTACGTCGGGATGTGCGTCTCGGCGATGAAGCGGTTCATCTCGCCCGCCGCGCGCGACCACTTGACGCTCGTGCCCGCCATCAGCATCGGCCGCTTCGCCGCGGCGAGCAGCTCGATCGCCGCGCGCACCTCGGCGCGGTCCGGCGAGAGCCGCGGCGGCGTGGTGCGGATCCGCGGCACCGGCGCGTCCGCCCACTCGGCCTGGCCCATGAAGACGTCCATCGGGATCTCGAGGTACGCGGGGCCGGGGATGCCCGACACCGCGTGACGCACGGCGAGCTCGACGTACTCCGGGATGCGCTTCGTCTGGTAGACCGCGTCGCAGTACTTGGTGATGGGGCGCACCACGCCGAGGTGGTCCATCTCCTGGAGCGAGCCGCGGCGCAGGTTCTCGAAGGGGCCCTGCCCGCCGAACACGAGGATCGGCGAGTTCGCGCGCCAGGCGTTCGCGATGCCCGTGACGCCGTCCGTCACGCCCGGCCCCGCCGTGATCGCGGCGACGCCGATGCTGCCCGGCCGGCAGCGGGCCCACGCGTCCGCGGCATGGACAGCGGCCTGCTCGTGCCGCACGTCCACGATCTTGATGCCCTCGTCGATGCAGCCGTCGTAGAGGGGCATGATGTGGCCGCCGGAGAGCGTGAAGACGACCTCGACGCCGGCCTCCTTGAGGGCGCGCGCTGCGAGCTTTCCGCCGTGGACGGGCATGGGGGGAACCTCCTCGGTTGCCCGCAGTGTGCCCGAAAACGAAATCGGGCGCCGGACGTTCGTCCGGCGCCCGTCTCGATGCCTACGTTCGCCTCACGCGAGGCGGACGGACTAGCGGATCGCGCTGAACTCGACCCGGCGGTTCCACTTCCAGGCCGACTCGTCGTGGCCCTGCACGGCCGGCTTGCTCTCGCCGAAGCTCACCGTGTCGATGCGCGCGCCCGAGACGCCGCTGTCGACCAGGTACTGCTTCACGGAGTTCGCGCGGCGCTCGCCGAGCGCGAGGTTGTACTCCTCGCTGCCACGCTCGTCGCAGTGGCCTTCGAGCACCACCGTCGTCCAGTCCGCGTTCTGGTTGATCGCGCCGACGTTCGCCTGGAGCGTCGGGCGCTGATCCCCGCGGATCGAGGCGCTGTCGAAGTCGAAGTAGACGGCTTCGAGGCCGGTCGGGGTCTCGGTGGTGGGTTCGCCCATGCTCGCGGTGGTGTCGCCACCGAAGTCCGTGGAAGCGGCGGTGGTCTCGTCCTCGCCGCCGAGTGACGCGCAGCCGGTCGCCAACATGGAGACCGCGAGCGTCGCAACCGCCCAGTGCGTGAAGAGTCTCTGACGCATTCGCTTTCCTTCGCTCCCATAACACGGCGATTGCCGCGTCGGCCGGGTGCTCCCGCCCCAGGAGACCCCCCGCTCGCGCGCCGGGGATAGTGGATGGCGGGCTATTCTCGGGACTCGTCAGCAACCGCGCAATAGCGCTCGGGTCGGCGGCCCGGCGACTCGGGCGCGGCGATTCGGCGGCTGCCGGCGGGGGCGGGCGGGTGGATTCGACCCTCCCCCCGCCCGGCGCTCAGCGGCCCGCGAAGCGGGGCGGCCGCTTCTCCAGGAAGGCCCGCACCCCTTCCTTGTAGTCCGCGCTCTCGAAGCAGCGCCGGATCGAGTCGGCCATGGCTTCCCGGTCGCGGGCGGCGGGGTCGCGGGCGAGCTCGCGCACCTGGATCTTCACGCTCCGGAGCGTGAGCGGGGCGTTCGCGGCGATGCCCCCCGCGATCTCGCGGACCTGCTTCTCGAGCTCGGTCTTCGGGAAGACCCGGTTCACCAGGCCGAGCGCCTGCGCCTCGGCCGCGCCATAGCGGCGCGCGGAGAACAGGACCTCCTTGGCGGTGGAGGGGCCCACCACCTGCTCGAGCGCCTGGATCCCGCCCGCGTGATAGGCGAGGCCCAGCCGGGCGGCCGGGATCGCGAAGAGGGCGTCCTCGGCCGCGTAGCGCAGGTCGGCCGCCAGCGCGGTCGCCATGCCTCCCCCCACGCAGAAGCCGTGGATCATCGCGATCACGGGCTTGTCGAGGTTCGCGAGCGCGCCGAACGCGCGGCCGGCCGTCTCCTCGTAGGCCGCGGCCGCCTCCGCGCCGGTCCGGAGGCCCTCGAACTCGGAGATGTCGGCGCCCGACACGAAGGCGAGCTCGCCCGCGCCGCGGAGCAGCACGACGCGCACCTCGGGATCCCGGCCGAGCGCCTCGGCGGCCCCGGGCAGCGCCAGCCACATCTCGTGGCTGATCGCGTTGCGGCGTTCGGGGTGGTCGAAGATCAGCCAGGCGAGCGCGCCTTCCTTCTCGACGTGGATGCGTCCCGGCAAGCGGCTCCCTCTTCGGGACGACCATACCCCGCCCTCTGGTAGGCTGCTCCGGAGTGGAAGGAAGCGTCGTCCTGCTGCGCCTCGCCGGCGAGGTGTCGACGAAGGCGCGCCCCACCCGCCGCGCCTTCCTGGTCCAGCTCGCGCGCAACGTGAAGGACGCGCTCGCGAGCGAGGGCATCGCGGGCGCGGTCGAGCGCCGGCACGAGCGCATCGTGGTGGAGACGGCCGACCCGCGCGCCGCCGAGCTGCTCGCGCGCGTCTTCGGCGTGCAGTCCGCCTCGCGCGCGGAGCGCCACCCCGTCGCGAGCCTGGACGACGTCGTCGCGCTCGGCGCCGCGCGCTTCGGCGAGGCGGTGCGCGGGCGCCGCTTCGCGGTGCGGGCGCGGAGCGTGGGCGAGCCCGGGCTCCCGTTCCGGGGCCGCGACGTCGAGGTGGCGCTCGGAGAGCGGCTCCGGGGCGCGTCCGCCGGCGTGGACCTCGACCACCCCGAGCTGACCGCGCGGATCGAGCTCTACCAGGGCCGGGCCTATCTCTTCGACGAGACGCTCCGCGGCGTGGGCGGCCTGCCGCTCGGCACGGCGGGGCGCGCCGTGGCGCTCGTCTCGGGCGGCTTCGACTCGGCGGTGGCGGCCTGGCAGATGTCCCGGCGGGGCGTCCTGCTCGACCACGTGTTCGCGAACCTCGGCGGCCTTTCCCACCGGCTCGGGGCGCTCCGGGTGATGGAGCGGCTCGCGACGCGCTGGTCCTACGGCGCGCGGCCGCGCCTCCACGTGGTCGACTTCGCCGCCGTCACCCGCGAGCTCCAGACGCTGGTCGAGGAGCGCTACCGCCAGGTGATCCTGAAGCGGCTCATGCTCCGCGCCGCCGAGGCGGTGGCGCTCGAGACGCGCGCGCTCGCGATCGTGACCGGCGAGGCGGTCGGGCAGGTGTCCTCGCAGACGCTCGCGAACCTGGCCGTGATCAGCGAGGTCACGCGGCTGCCGATCCTGCGGCCGCTCGTCGGGACGAACAAGGACGAGATCGTGGCCAGCGCGCACGCGATCGGCACCGGCCCGCTGTCTGCGGTGGTGGACGAGTACTGCGCGCTGGTGCCCCGCCGGCCGGCCACGCAGGCGCGCCTCGAGGCCGTGCTGGCCGAGGAGGCGAAGCTCGACCTCGGCCTCCTCGACGAGGCGCTCGCCGGGCGCGAGGTGCTCGATCTGCGCCAGCTGCCGCCCGACGCGAGCGCGCTGGGCGAGCTCGAGGTCGGCGAGGTCCCGGAGGGCGCGCTCGTGCTCGACCTGCGCGGGCGGCGCGAGTACGAGCGCTGGCACTGGCCGGGCGCGCTGCAGCTCGACTTCGCGAAGGCGCTCGACGCGTACCCGAGCTTCGCGAAGGACCGCAACTACGTGCTCTACTGCGAGGTCGGCCTCAAGAGCGCGCACCTCGCCGAGCTGATGCGCCGCCACGACCTGCGCGCCTGCCACGTGAGCGGCGGCGTGCCGACCCTGCGCAAGTTGGAGCGCGAGCGGGGACGTTCTTCGAAGGGATGAAGACGTTGCCTGCTTCTTCACCTTCCTGAAGAACGTCTCCGTCCGGGGGCGGCTAGACGCGGCGCAGGGTCAGGGGGCCGAGCAGCGCGCCGAGCGCGGCGACCGCGAGCACCGGCGCGAGGTGCAGGCCGAGCGCGTGGAGCGGCGCGTCGATGCAGGCGAGCTGCATGGCGAGGGCGGGCAGCACCCCGGCCGCGATTCCGGCCACGAGGCCCGTCCAGCCGCGCTCGAGCGGCGCCGCCCGGCGCGCCAGCCAGAGCGCGAGCGCGAGCGGCGGGAGCGAGTAGAGGAGCACTTCGA
>Ga0075327_1000015_pt1 | contig 36255 bp, 29 predicted proteins | sample MayberrySE_Catta_2_FD_120056 | JGI IMG/M metagenome (GOLD analysis project Ga0075327, IMG submission 120056) | Natural and restored wetland microbial communities from the San Francisco Bay, California, USA, that impact long-term carbon... | ecosystem: Environmental > Terrestrial > Soil >...
GGAGGACGAGCCGCCGGGCTTCTCGGGCCGCAAGCATCCCCCCGAGATCGTGGTGCGCGCGATCCTCGCGGTGATCGAGCGGCGCCGCCACGAGGTCACGGCGCCGGCGCGCGATCCGGGGCTTGTCGCGGCGCGCCTGCTGCGCTGGCTCGCGCCCGGCCTGCTCCGCCGCGGCATGGCGCGCATGGAGCCCGTGCCGCCCGCGCTTCTCGACGCCGCGCGCGAGCGCGCGCGCAAGGGCCTCCGCCTCGGCGAGCCCGGCTGACGCCTCCGCGTCACGGGCCGCCCCAGGCAAAGTGGGTTCGCCCACCGACGCGCCGGAGCAGCGAGCCGGTCCCCCCGGCCCGCGCACGGCGCCCGCACGAGACGCGCGCTGACCCGCGGCGAGCCGCTCCGCCCGGCCCCGGGGCGCGGCGGCCGCACGTGACCCGGCTACGCCACCTGCTCGATCTCGGCGGGCGTCGGCACCAGCAGCTCGACGCGGTTGCGGCCGCGGCGCTTTGCCTCGTAGAGGGCCTCGTCCGCGCGGCGCACCAGCGACTCGACCGTGTCGCCCCGCACGAACGCCGTCGCACCGAAGCTCGCCGTGAGCGGCGGCTCGCCCTCCGCGCACTCCTTCTCGAGCGCGAGCCGGAGCCGCTCGGCCGCCTCGCGGGCCCCCTCGGTTCCGACGCCCGGCAGCGCGACGAGGAACTCCTCTCCGCCCCAGCGCCCGCACACGTCCGTGGTGCGGAGCGCCTCGAGCGCGAGCGTCGCCGTCCGGCGCAGCGCGCGATCGCCCGCCTCGTGGCCGAAGCGGTCGTTCACCGTCTTGAAGCCGTCGAGGTCGAAGAGCAGCAGCCCGAGGGGCCCGCCGTAGCGCGCGCTGCGCGCCATCTCGCGCTCGACGCGGGCCGTCACCTCGCGGCGGTTCGGGATGCCGGTCAGCGGATCCGTCTCGGCCAGGTGGCGCAGCGCCGCGGCGGTCGACTCCGCCGCGACCCAGTGCTCCTTCAGGCTCGAGAGCGTGTGGATGAAGAACACGCACGCGAGGCTCGCGAAGAACATCTCGAGGAGATCGAGGCGCCCGCCCAGCTCCGGACGCCCGGCCACGCCGTTCCACAGCACCGCGCACGCCGCGCCGAGCAGCGCGAGGCCGAAGAGCAGCGCCCGCCGCGTCGGCAGCAGCACGTAGCCGAACAGGAACAGGATGGGCAGCCAGCAGATGACCTCGTACGCCTCGACGAAGAGCTCGGCGCCCGGCAGCCCGGGTGCGAGCGCGCGGTGGAGGCGCTCGAGCAGCACGAGCGCGCCCGCTCCGAGCAGGCCGAGCTGGAGCACGTCTCCGACGCGGGTGCGGTGGAGCGCGACGATCGCGGCCGAGACGACGCCGATCGCCGGCAGCCCGTAGCTCTCGAACGCGTCGGGGTTTCCCTCCAGCTGCTCGATCCACCAGGCGCTGCCCGCCGAGACGAGCGCGAGCACGGCGGTGGAGAGCGCGATCCGACCGCGCCAGTGGGCGTGGGCGTCGAATTGCTCGCCGCTCGGGTCGAAGGACGCCATGCCCGGCCTATCGGCCGGCCGGGGCCGAACCCTTCGCCTCCGCCGCGAGCCCGAGCAGGCGCGCGAGCGCGCCCACGAGCTGCTCCGGACCGTACGGCTTGCGCAGGAAACCGGCGGGGCGGAGCTCGGCGAAGCGCTCGGCCGCCGGGTCGGCGGCGCCGCTCACGAGGAGCAGCGGGAGATCGGGGCGTCGCGCGCGGATCGCGCGGCCCACCTGCTCGCCGTCGAGCTCGGGCATGGCGAGGTCGAGCAGCACGGCGTCGAAGCGCGCGGGGTCCGCCTCGAAGCAGGCGACGCCGCGGCGGCCGCCGAGCGCGGTCTCGACCTCGTAGCCCGCGCGCCCGAGCAGCTCGCGCGCGAGCTCGAGCACGGGCTCCTGATCGTCGATGACGAGCACCCGCGCGGGCGCGCCGCGCGCGTCCGCCGCGCGCGCGCTCGCCACGGGCTCGCGGGCGGCCTCCTCCGCGCGAGGCAGCAGCACGCGGAAGCGGCTGCCGCGGCCGGGCTCGCTCGTCACGCCGACCGCGCCGCGGTGGCCGCGCACGATGCCGAGCACCGCCGCGAGGCCGAGCCCGCGCCCGGAGAGCCGGGTGCTGAAGAAGGGCTCGAACACGCGCTCCCGCGTGGCGGGGTCCATGCCCGAGCCGTCGTCGGCGACCTCGAGCACGGCGTAGCGGCCGGGCGCGAGGGTCGACCCGTTCTGGGTCCACGCGAGATCCTCCGCGGCCGCCCACACGAGCGCCGTGCCGACGTCGACGCGGCCGGGCCGTCCGCCGATCGCCTCTCCCGCGTTCGCGACGAGGTTCAGCACCACTTGACGGAGCTGGGTCTCGTCGCCCTGCACGCACACCTCGGGCGCCAGGGAGGCCCGGAGCTCGACGTGGGACGGCAGCGTCGCGCGCGCGAGGTCGAGCATCTCCTCGACGAGCGCCGACAGGTTCACGGGCTTCGGGGCCTGCGGCGCGCGCCCCGCGTAGACGAGCATCTGCTCGGTGAGACCCGCCCCGTGCTCGGCCGCGGCGAGCACGCGCTCGAGGCGCGGCCGGAGCGGATGCGCCGTGGGCAGCTCCGCGAGCGCGAGCCGGACGTTGCCGAGGATCACGGTCAGCACGTTGCTGAAGTCGTGCGCCACGCCGCTCGTCACGAGGCCGAGGCTCTCGAGGCGCTGGGCCTCCTGCATCTGGCGCTCGAGCCGATGTCGCGCGTGCTCCGCCTCGCGCGCGGGCGTGACGTCGCGCGCGGCGCCGAGCACGCGCAGACCGGCGGCGGAAGGCAGCACGCGCTCGCGCGCCTCGAGCCAGCGCACGCCGCCGTCCTTGCGGACGACCCGGAGCGTGATCGTGCCCGTGCCCGTGTCCGAATCGCGGATGCGCGCGAACGCCTCGCCCACCGCGGCCCGGTCCTCGGGATGGATCAGTGCGAGCCAGCGGTCGCGCGACATCTCGGCCGCCGTGTACCCGGTGATCCGCTCGAGGGCGTCCGTCACCCACTCGCCGTGAAGGCTGCCGTCGGGGCGGAGCAGGAAGCCGAAGCTCAGATCGGATCCCAGCTCGGACACGGTGCGGTAGCGCTCCTCGCTCACGCGGAGCGACTCGTTCACCCGTGCCAGCTCCGCGGTCCGCTCCTCGATCCGGCGCTCGAGATCGCGCTGTGCCCGCACCACCTCGCGCCGCGTCCACTCCGCCCCCACGCGCAGCTGGAGGCCGAGGAGCGGCGGCGTCGCGAGCATCCAGAGCGCGAGGATCCCGTCGAGGTTGTCCGGGCTCGTGCTCCAGACGAGGTGCAGCGTGCCGGCGCACGCGAGCACGAGGAGCGAGGGCGCGAGCATCTGCTGCGCGCGGCTCGCGGGCGGCCGCGGCACGGCGCGCTGCGCGACGAACGCGGCGACGAGCACGACGGGGAGATCGAGCGCGAGCCCGGAGAGGTACGCGGCCGGCTCGCCGGCGACGGCGGCCAGCGCCGCGCGCCCGAGGCCGACCGCGAGCGCGAGCGGGAACAGCGGGCGCGGCACGCGGCGCTCGGCGAGGACGAGCGCGCCCGCGAGCAGGAACCACGGGAAGAGCGTCCCGAAGGGGAAGACCAGCAGGCCGAGCAGCGGCCGTCCCGGCGCGAGCAGCGTGACGAGCCCGCTGATCGCGGCCGCGAGCCAGCCGCCGATCCAGTAGCCGTTCGGGGTCCGCTCGCGGCGCCGCAGCACGAGCCCGCCGCCGACGAGCAGCAGCGCGAGGCCGCCCACGAGGAGCCACTCGAAGCGCACGACGCGTTACCGTAGCCGACCGCTTCGCTCGCCTCGGCTCGCTGCGCGGGGCGCGGTGGGCCAGGGCGGGCGAAGCCCCTGCGCGGAGGAGTCACGATGCGAGGCAGCTGTCTGTGCGGCGCCGTCGTGTGGCGGGTGGAGGGGCCCTTCGCGCACATGTCCCACTGCCACTGCTCGCGCTGCCGCAAGGCGCACGGCTCGGCGTTCGGGACCTATCTCGAGGCGCCCGCCGAGCGCTTCGCGTTCGAGGCGGGACGCGACGGGGTGGTGCGCTTCGCATCGTCGGCCGCCCTCGCGCGGCCCTTCTGCGGGCGCTGCGGGTCGCTGGTGCCCGACGACGCCGCGGGCACGGGGCGCGTCGCGCTGCCGGCCGGCGGGCTCGACGGCGACCCCGGCGTGCGCCCGCTCGCGCACATCTTCGTCGCCTCGAAGGCGCCCTGGCACGAGCTCAGCGACACGCTGCCCCGCTTCGCGGCCTATCCGAAGGGCTTCGAGAGCCCGGAGCTCCCCGACCGCGTGCCGAAGGATCCGCAGGGAGGACCGCGCGGGAGCTGCCTCTGCGACGCCGTCGGCTTCGTGCTCAGCGAGCCGCCGCGGCTCGCGCGCTACTGCCACTGCGGGCGCTGCCGCAAGGCGCGCTCGGCGGCGTTCGCGGCGAACCTCTTCGTGGGCGGCGGGGGCGTGCGCTTCACGCGCGGCGCCGCGCAGGTCGCCTCGTGGAAGCTTCCCGAAGCGCGCCACTTCACGCAGTGCTTCTGCCGCCGCTGCGGCGGAAAGCTCCCGCGTCTCGATCCCGAGCGCGGGCTCGCCGTGGTGCCGATGGGCGCGCTCGACGACGACCCGGGCATCCGCCCGAGCGCCCACATCTTCGTCGCCTCGAAGGCGCCCTGGCACGAGATCACGGACGCCCTGCCGCAGCACGCGGAGGCCGCGCCGGCGTAGTACCAGGCGCCGCGAAGCGGCGCGCGCCGCTAGGCTCGCAGGCGGAGGTCGGCGATGAGCGAGCGCGAGATCGCCCAGGAGCGGGCGCAGAACCTCTGGAACAGCCTCTCGCGCAAGCTTCCGCCCTTCGCGCGGGCCTCGCGCCTCGAGACGTCGCCCGCCGTCGGCAGCGACGACATCGGCGGCCTCGCCGAGGCGCAGGAGGAGGTGCTCACCTACGCGTGCACGATGACGAACCGCGAGGTGTACACGGCGTGGGGGACGTTCCCGCCCTCGGGCCTGCTGCTCATCGGGCAGCACGGCTCGGGCAAGGCGCTCCTCGCGGAGGCGCTCGCCACGCGCGCGCGCACGGCGTTCCTGCGTCTCGAGGTGCCGCGCCTCGCCCGCGAGGTCGTCCGCCACGCCGTGAAGCCGGGCGAGCTCGTCGAGGGCTGGAGCACGGTGCTCGCCGAGCTCCCGCCGCTCACCGTGTACTTCCACGAGCTCGAGTTCACGCAGGCGGCCGAGCTCTGCGGCAACCGCATGGACCTGCCGCTCGGCCCGCTCCTGGACTTCCTCTGCGAGCTCGCCGACGCGACGGCCGCGCACGCTCACGTGCTGCTCGTGGGCTCGACCAGCCACCCGGAGACGACCCGGCCGGCCTTCGCGCTGCCCGGGCGCTTCGAGCGCGTGGTGGAGGTGAGCCCGAGCTACCCGGACGACGTCGTCGCGGCGCTCCGCATCCACGCGCGCGCCGCGGAGAAGCGCGCGGGGCGGACGCTCTTCGGCGACGTCGACTGGGCCGGCGTGGTGGGCCGCTTCCGCGACCCGACCGTCGGCGAGTGGGTGCAGCTCCTCCACGCCACGCTGCGCCGCAAGGCGCGCGCGGAGTGCGCCGCCGTCGAGGCCGGGCTCGTCGACACCGACGATCTGCTCGCCGAGGTCGAGGTGCTGCGCCGCACGCTGCGGCGCATTCGGGCGACGGTGGGCGGCACGTACGTTTGAGCCGCCCGGGCGGCACGTCCGTGCGAGCGGCCCGGCGTTTCCCGCCCGCGAGACGTCCCGCGCGCGGGACCGCGCGGCTGCACCGAAGCGCCGCCGCCGCGCGCCCCGGTCTCGTGCGCGGGCGCGCGGCCCGTGTGCCGAGCGGGCTTGCCCCCGCTCCTGCGCTCGCGCGGATCGGCAGGCGCAGCGCACGCGCCACGCAGGCTGCGCATCGGCTGCCGCGGCGTTGCCCCTCGTGATCCCGGGGGCGGGACGCGGAGCGCCTGCGCCCCCACCGGCAGCGCGCGGCGGAAGGCTTCGGATCCGGTGCGTTTCCCGCCTCGCGTGCGGCGCCGGCACGCCCCTTGCTCCGGCCCCGGGCCGGAGGCCTTCCATGCGCGAGCACACCGTGCTCTTCGTCGACGACGAGGTGAACATCCTGCGCGCCGTCCAGCGGCTGCTGCGCAACGAGCCGTGCCGGGTGCTGACCGCCGCGCGCGGCGCGGAGGCGCTCGAGCTCCTCGCGAGCGAGCCCGCGCAGGTCGTGGTCTCCGACCAGCGCATGCCGGAGATGAACGGCGTCGAGCTCCTGCTCGCGATCCGCGACCGCCACCCGGATGCGGTGCGGATGATGCTGACCGGCTACACGGAGATGAACGTCGCGGTGGAGGCGATCAACCACGGCGAGATCTACCGCCTGATCACGAAGCCGTGGAACGACGAGGAGCTGAAGGCCACGCTCCGCCAGGCCTTCGACCACTACGACCTGAAGAGCGAGATCCGCCGCCTGAACCAGGTCACGCGCGAGCAGAATCTCCGCCTCCAGGACATGAACCGCACGCTCGAGGCGAAGGTCCGCGACCGCACCAAGCAGCTCGCGGACAAGAACCAGGAGCTGCGGATCGGCTACATCCAGACGATCCGCGCGCTCGCGGAGGCGGTCGACGCGAAGGACGCGTACACGCGCGGCCACTCCGAGCGCGTCGGCGTCTATGCCTCGAAGCTCGGGCGCGAGCTCGGTCTGCCGCGCGAGCTGATCGAGCGCATCTACATCTCGGGGCTGCTCCACGACGTCGGCAAGATCGGCGTGCGCGACTCGATCATCACCAAGCCGGACCGGCTCACGCCCGACGAGTACGAGGAGATCAAGCGCCACCCGGAGATCGGCGCGCGGATCCTCCAGCCGGTCGCGTTCCTCGCGGACGTGGTGCCGTGCGTGCGCCACCACCACGAGTGGTACGACGGCTCGGACCGCGGCTATCCCGCGCGGCTGGTGGGGGACCAGATCCCGCTGCCGTCGCGCATCATCCTCGTCTCCGACACCGTCGAGGCGATGACGAGCGACCGGCCCTATCGGAAGGGGCTCGCGCTCGAGAAGGTGGTCGACGAGCTCTACCGCTTCTCGGGCACGCAGTTCGACCCGAACTGCGTCGACGCGATGCTGCGCCTGCTCGAGCGCGAGGGCGAGGCGTTCCTGTCGCGCGACCAGAAGTTCGACATCCACGCGTTCCTCGAGGTCTAGGTGGCGAGGGTCGGCCGGCTGCTCACGCGGGAGCTCGCGGCGCTCGGGCTCGACCTCGAGGGCCTGCTGCGGCAGGAGCCGCGCCTGCTGCTCGACCGCGAGCTGCTGGGCTCGCTGCACGACGAGCTCTCGGGCAAGCTCGGTCCCGCCGGAGCGCAAGCCGCGCTCGTCCAGCTCGGCTTCCTCCACGGGCTCCGCGACGCGCTCGCGCTGCTGCGCGCGGGCTTCGCGCCGCTCGAGCCGGTCGCGCTCGCGCCCGCCGCGACGCGCGTCGCGATCCGCCTCGCACCGGGCGCCGAGGAGCGCGAATGGACCGGGACCTGGCCCGAGGCGCTCGAGGCGCGCGCGTTCCTGCAGCTTCGCTCGGCTGCGCCTCGCTGCGCGGGACGAGACTCCGAGGCCGCCGCGGAACGGGAGCCCCTTGCCCTGGAATCGTGCTGCCACGTGAGCGCGGGCTACACGTCCGGCTGGCTCTCGGGGCTGCTCGACGCCGACGTGCTCGCTCGGGAAGAGCGCTGCCGCGCCGCCGGCGCCGCGAACTGCGCCTTCGTGGCGCGCGAGGCGGAGGCCTGGGACGCGGGCGCGCTCGACGCGCTGCCCTTCGCGAGGCTGCGCGCCCTCGTCGAGCGCGAGCTCGCGAGCTGGCCCGAGCCCGAGCTCGACCCCGAGCGCTTCGAGCCGGGCACGCCCGTGATCCACGTCTGGGGCCCCGTCATGGTGCTCCCCTTCGCGGGCACCGACGAGTGCCTGCGCTCGCTCGAGCTGATCGGCCGCGAGCCGGGCGCCCGGACGGTGCGCGTGGTCGTCGTCGATCTCGGCGGCGCGATGATCGACGACGGCTTCGGCGCCGCGAGCCTCGAGCAGGTGCTCGACGCCGTCGCGGGCTGGGGCGCGGAGCCGATCCTGACCGGCATCTCGCCGCTCTCCGAGCCGGTCATCGCGGACCTCGAGAAGACGCATCTCGTGGTGCGCAAGGACCTGCCGGCCGCGATCGCGGCCGCCTTCCAGATCGCGGAGGCGCAGCGGCGGCCGGCCTAGGGAGACCACACGGCCGGCGTCGGGAGACCGCACGGCCGGCGTCGGGCGGGCCGCACGGCCGGCGTCGGGCGGGCCGCGCGTTCAAGTCCGCCGGCCCGTCTCCCGAATCGCCCGCCATGGGCACGCTCCGGGAGACGCCGCTGCCCGCGCTGCTCGTGGGACTGCAGCGGGACGCCTTCAGCGGCGTGCTCGTGCTCGCCCGCGGCCCGCTCGAGAAGCGCTTCGCGTGGCGCCGCGGCGCGCCCGTGGGCGTCGCCTCGCGCCTCCCCGCCGAGCGCCTCTCGGAGATCCTCGCGGCGGAGGGCGCGCTCGCGCCCGAGGCGGTCGCGCGCGTCGCGCAGGCCGTCGCGGCGCGTGGCTGCACGGAGCTCCAGGCGCTCGCGAGCGTGGGCGGCGTCGCGCCGCGCGTGCTCGTGCTCGCGCTCGCCGAGCAGCTGCGCCGGAGCCTCGGCGACTGCCTGGGCTGGCGCGAGGGCGAGTTCCGGCTCGAGCCCGACGCGACGCCGCGCGCGGCGGCCGCCCTGCCCTTCGACCTGCTCGCGCTCGTCGCGGACGAGGTCGCGCGGAGCTGGCCGCTGCACGAGATCCTGGTGGCGCTCGGACCGCACGCGCTCAGCTTCCCGACCCTCGTGCCCGGCAGCGCAGCGCCGTGGCTCGCCGACAACGAGGCGCGTGCGCGGCTGCTCGCGCGGCTCGACGGGCGCACCGCCACGTTCGCGCTGCTGCACGAGCTCGCCGATCCGAGGTGCGCGGCCGCCTTCTGGGTCCTCGACACGCTCGGCGTCCTCGTGCACCGCAGCGAGGCGTCGGCGGCGGCCGCCGCCACCCCGGCGGCGCCCGAGATCGAGGTCGTGGTGCGCGAGCCGCCCGGAGCCGCCCCGGCGCCGGCGGCGCGCGCACCCGTGCAGGGCGCGGCGTCCGTCGCCGCCGACGCGGCGAGCGACGCGCTCCGGCGCGAGATCCGCGAGCTCCACGCGCGCCTCGGCTCGCTCGACCTCTGGGCGGTGCTCGGCGTGGCGCGCGACGCCGAGGCGCGCGAGGTGCGGCGCGCGTATCTGCGAGCGGCGAAGCGGCTCCATCCCGACCGCCTCGTGCAGCTCGGCCTCGCCGACCTGAAGGCCGAGGCCAACGAGGTGTTCGCGGAGATCGCGCGCGCGCACGAGGTGCTCTCGGACCCGGAGCGGCGCCGGCTCTACGAGGAGGGAGAGGAGCCCGCCACGCTCGCGGAGGCGGACCGCATCGCCGAGGCCGAGGCGGCCTTCCGCCGCGGCGACGTGCTGCTCCGCGCCGGCAACTTCCGCGGCGCCGTCGACCTGCTCGAGCGCGCCGTCGCGCTCTGGCCCGAGGAGGCGGAGTACCAGGCGGCACTCGCATGGGCGCTGCATCGCAAGGCGCCGCCCGAGAGCACGCGCGCCTGGCAGCACTTCGAGCGCGCGCTCGCGCTCGGCGAACGGGCGGTCTGGCTGCTGCGCGCGAGCCTGGTGGCGCGCGAGCTCGGGCACGAGGCCCGCGCGGCGGAGCTGGCGGCGCGCGCCCGCGCCCTCGACCCGCACGTCCGCGCCTAGGGAGGGGTGGCGCGACGATCGGGGCCGGCCTCACTCGGGGCCGCGGCGCGGGAGCGCGGCGCGGGTCGCCGCCTCGGGCAGCAGCAGGAGGCGCGTCGGGTCGCGTGCCAGCGCGCCCAGCTCCGCGACGTGGAAGCCCCACTCGCGCCCGGCAGCGTCGCGCCAGAAGATCCGCCCGGACACGTCCCCCGAACGGAGGTACGGCCCGTCGAGCCCGTTCGCGACGGCGAGCCGCGCCATTCGGTCGAGCTCCCGCGTGCGCCGGGGATCGACCGGCGCGCGGGCGAGCACGTGGCCCGCGGGGCGCGCGTAGAGCGCCGCGAGCGAGGGACTCGCCGTCCGCTCGCCCGCGAGCGCCCGCCGGCCGAGCCGCCGCGCCGCCTCCGGGGCGGCGTCGAGGAGCGGGTCGCCGCGCGCGGCATGGCCCGGCACGCCGAGCGCGTGCGCGAGCTCGTGGAGCAGCGCGCCGGTGAGCTCGTCCGCCTCGAGCGGGCGCGGCGCGCCGCGCCAGTCGGGCGGCGTGCTGCGTGCGAGCTCGATCTCCGCGGCGACGAGCGCGGCGTGCACGCCCGGCGCCGAGAGCCGGCAGTCGGCGATGGTGCGCCCGGTACCGAGCGTGCCGTCCGCGCGCGCGACGGGCGCGTCCACGAAGCGGACGCGGATCGAGGCCGCGCCCCCGCCGGTGCGCAGGAAGCGCACGCCGGGTGCGACGCCCTCGAGGCTCGCGAGCGCGGCGTCCACGACGCGCGCCTCGCGCTCGCTCGCGTCCGGCGCGAGCCAGACGCCGAGCGGCGCCCCCTCCGTGAAGCGGCAGGTGAGGAGCTCCACCTGCCCGGCGCTCGCCCAGACGTAGGGGCGCGAGCGGAGCGCGTCCTGCGGCGCGAGCCCGGCGCAGCCGGCGGCGAGCAGACCGAGCGCGAGCCAGCGGCTCATCGCGGCCGCCCGCGCGCGGTGCCGCGCGCGTCCCAGACGAAGAAGCCGAGCGTGCCGAGCGCCATGCCGGCACCCGCCGCTCCGAACATGGCCGCGAAGCCGAGGCGCTCGATCACGAAGCCGAAGAGCGGCCCGCCCACCAGCACGCCGATGTCGAAGAGCGCGGTGAAGAGCGCGAGCGTGCTGCCCCGGTTCTCCTCCGGCGTGCGCGTCACGACCAGGCCGAACAGGATCGGGAACGTGAAGCCGTGCCCGAAGCCGCAGAGGAGGCCCGCGGCGACGAGGCTCCGCTCGCTCGCGGCGACGCTCATCACCGCGAAGCCCGCCACGAGCGCGAGGAGCGCCGGCAGCAGCACGCGTTTCGGCCCGACGCGGTCCGGGAGCCAGCCGAGGAAGAGGCGCAGCGCGAGCGCGGCGCCGGTGTACGCACTGAAGAAGAGCCCGACGCTGCCGATGCCCGTCTCGTCGACGAAGCGCTTGATGAACACGAAGAACGCGGTGAGCGCGATCGAGAACGCGGTGCCGAGGAACCAGAGCGGTCGCAGCTCGCGCTGGCGGAGCGCAGCGCGCGCGCCCGTCGGCGCGCCCGTCGCGAAGGCGGGCCGGCGCGCCTCCTGGAGCGCGAACGAGAGCGCGAACGAGGCCGACGCGAGCACGGCGGCGAGCGCGAAGAGCGCGGCGAAGCCGTGGCGCGGCAGCAGACCGTCCCCGATCCAGCCGCCGAGCGAGATCGGCAGCATCCCCGACACGCCGAAGAGCGCGAGGCCCTCCGTCCGCCGCCGCGCGGGCACACGATCCGCGGCGTAGGCGAAGAGCGCGGAGAAGAGCAGCGCCTCGGCGCACCCGTGCAGCACGCGCACCCCGTAGAGCAGCGGGCCGATCCGGTCCACGCCGAGATAGAGCGCGCTCGCGAGCGCGTGGAGCGCGCCGCCCCAGAGCACGACCGGCCGGCGGCCGTGGCGGTCCATGGCGCGCCCGACCGGGGGCCGGAGCGCCACGGCGGCGAGCGCGGTGAGGCTCGAGATGAGGCCGATCTCGACGTCGTTCGCTCCCAGATCATGGAGATGGCCCGGCAGGTGGAGAAACAGGTTGAAGGCCGTGCCCTGACACAGGTTCGTGACGAAGCAGAGCACGAAGGGCCCCGTCCAGAGCGCCTCCGCCTCCTCTCCCTCCTTCACGAGCGCGCGCGCTCGGGCGCGGTCGCGTCCACCGCGAGGCCGAGCACGCGGCCGTAGAACCCGAGCTCCGCCTCGAGCGCGCGCTTCACGTTCTCGGCGCGCCGGAAGCCGTGGCCCTCGCCGGGGAACGTGACGAGCGCGTGGAGGATGCCGCGCTTCGCCAGCGCCGCGGCCAGCGCCTCCGCCTGCGCGGGCGGCACCACGCGGTCCTCGAGCCCCTGGAAGAAGATCACGGGGCGCGCGAGCCGCTCCGCGTGGTGGAGCGGCGAGCGCGCCCGGTAGAGCGCCTGCGCCTCGGGCCAGGGCCCGACCAGCCAGTCCGTGTAGTGCGCCTCGAACTTGTGCGTGTGGCGCGCGAGCGCCTCGAGGTCGCCGATCCCGTAGTGGCTCGCGCCGGCCGCGAACTCGCCGCGGAAGGTGAGCAGGCAGAGCGTGGTGTAGCCGCCCGCGCTGCCGCCCGTGGCGAGGAGCCGCGCGCCGTCGGCGACCCCCTCGGCCGCCAGGAAGCGCGCGGCGCCCGCGCAGTCCTCGACGTCCACCTCGCCCCAGCGCCCGCGCAGGAGCTCGCGGTACGCGCGCCCGTAGCCGGTGCTGCCGCCGTAGTTCACGTCCACGAGCGCGAAGCCGCGCGAGGTCCAGAACTGGTGCGCGAGCCGGAGCGCGGGGCTCGTCGCGGCGGTCGGGCCACCGTGGCTCTTCACGAGGAGCGGCGGCCTCTCGCCGGCCGGCCCCGCGAACGCACCGCTCCGCGGGCGATAGAGGAACGCGTGCGCCTCGCGGCCGCCGGCCGAGGGGAACGAGAAGGCCTCGCCGGCGGAGACGAGCGCGGGGTCGAGCGTGAAGTCGAAGGCGCGCGCGTGCTCGGTGACGCGTCCGCTCGCGAGCTCGAGCGTGCAGAGCGCGGCCGGCGTCCCGGGCCCCGCCGCCACGAACGCCGCGTTCCTGCCGTCGCAGCCGACGCCCTCGAAGTCCGAGTACGGCAGCGCGAAGGCGTCGAGCCGCCCGCTCGCGAGCTCGAGCCGCGCGAGCCGCTGCGCGCCGGACTCGGCGAACGCGCAGACGATCTCGCGCTCGGAGGCGAAGGCGAAGCTCGACATGCCGAGCCCCCACTGCGGCAGGCCGAACTCCGCGGCGCGCGGGCAGAGCGGGGCCCAGCCGTCGCCGCGCTCGAGGACCAGGTTCCACCAGCCGCTCCGGTCGGAGACGACGGCGAGGCGGCCGTCCGGCGCGAACTCGGGCTGGAACAGCGACTCGCCGCGTCCGCCCGCCACGGCCCGCGGCGCGCCGCGCGGCCCGTCCGGCCCCCACGGCAGCACGACGAGCCGCGTCTCGAGGAAGGGCAGGCTCGGGTGGTCCCACGCGAGGCAGGCGACGCGCCCCGCGTCGGGCGCGAAGCGCGGCGAGGAGACGAAGTCGGGGCCCTCGAGCACCACGAGCCGCCGCCCGCGCACGAGGTCGAAGGCGACGAGCCGGTTCGCGGGCTCGCGCGCGGCCTCCGGGAAGTGCTCCTCCTCGACGGCGAGCAGGAAGCGCCCGTCGGGCGAGCCCGCGAAGTCGGCGTAGCGCGCGGCGGCAAGCGTCCCCGGCACCGGCTCTCCGCCGAGGCGCTGGATGCCCGGCCGCGCGAAGTCGGCATGGACGAGCACGCCGCCCGCGAAGCCGTACTCGCCGCCGCCGTACTCGTGGACGCGCGTGCGGACGTTCGCCGCCGGCGTGAGCTCGCGCACGACACCGGCGCGCGACTCGAGCAGCGTCACGCGGCCGCCCTCCTCGGGCCGGCTCTCGAGCCAGGTCAGCGCGCCGCGCGCGAGGCGAGGCGCGGCGAGCCGCTTCGTGCCGGCCGCGATGCGATCCGCACGCAAGGGCGAGGTCCAGGTGCCGTAGGGAGCGGTGCTTCGCATCGACGGTGTGACTGCGCCCCCCTACTCTACCGGCCCCGTGCAGCCGAGCGACGCCCTGCTCCTCGCCGGTGGCGGCCTCGTCGCCGGCGTCGTGAACACGCTCGCGGGCGGCGGCTCGCTGCTCACGGTGCCGCTGCTCGTGATGCTCGGCGTGCCCGGACCCGTCGCGAACGGCACGAACCGCGTGGGCGTGGTGCTCGGCAGCGCCGTCGCGACGTGGCGGCTCACGGCGCTCGGCGTCTCCGGCGCGCGCGACGCGCTGCCGCTCGTCGTGCCGAGCGCGCTCGGCGCGCTGCTCGGTGCCTACGGCGTGGTGCAGCTCCCCGCGGAGGTCTTCAACCGCGTCTTCGGACTGCTCATGCTCGTGCTCCTCGTGCCGACGCTGCGCGGCGCGCGCGGTGCGCCGGCCTCCCCCGCGCGCGGCGCGCCGGCCTCGCTCGGGCGCGCGAAGGGCGTCCCGGCGCCGCTCCGCTTCCTCGCCTTCCTCGCCGTCGGGCTCTACGGCGGCGCCTTCCAGGCCGGGGTCGGCATCCTGCTGATCTCGCTGCTCTCGCTCGCGGGCGTCGACCTCGTGCGGAGCACCCACATCAAGACCGCGCTCAACACCTGCTTCACGCTCCTCGCGCTGCCGATCTTCTGGTGGGCCGGCCAGATCCTCTGGGCGGAGGCGTTCGCGCTCGGCGCCGGCTTCGTGGCGGGCGGCGCGCTCGGCGCGCGCGCCGCGGTGCGGGGCGGCGAGCGCATCATCAAGCCCGTGCTCGCGGTGGCGGTGGTCGTCCTCGCGGGCCGCATGCTCGGGCTCTACTGAACGGGAGCCGAAGGTGCCGATCCGTCTCGAACGACCCGCCGGCCACCCGCACGTCGCGCTCGTCACGCTCGACCGTCCCGAGAAGGCGAACGCGCTCGACCCGGCCGCGCTCGGCGCGCTCGCCGCCGCCTGGCGCGAGATCGCGGCGGACGACGAGGTCCGCTGCGCGGTCGTCACCGGCGCGGGCGAGCGCGCGTTCTGCGCCGGCATGGACATGGCGAGCACGATCCCCGCCTCGCAGCGGCTCGCGCGCGGCGAGCGGCTCGCGCCCGAGGAGTTCGAAGGCCTCCGCCACGTCGGGACGGCGCTCCTCGCGGGCTTCGACCTCGGCAAGCCGCTCGTCGCCGCCGTGAACGGGCACGCGCGGGCCGGCGGGCTCGACCTGCTCCTCGCGGCCGAGATCCGCTACGCGGTGCCCGCCGCCACCTTCGCGCTCGAGGAGGTCGCACTCGGCCTCTACCCGACCGGCAACGCGACCGTGCTGCTGCCGCGCCAGATCGGCTGGGCGCATGCGCACGAGCTGCTGCTCACGGCGCGGCCGATCGACGCGGAGCGGGCGCGCGTGATCGGTCTCGTGAACGACCTGGTCGCGCGCGAGCGCCTGCTCGAGCACGCGCTCGCCTGCGCGGACGCGATCGCGGCGAACGCGCCCCTCGCCGTGCGCGCCACGCGGGCCGGCGTGCGCGAGCTGCTCGGCCTGCCGCTGCCGGCCGCGTACGAGCGCCAGGAGGAGCTCGGCCGCCCGCTGCGGCGGAGCGAGGACGCCCGCGAGGCGCAGCGCGCCTTCCTGGAGCGGCGCCGTCCCCGGTTCCGCGGACGCTGACGCGCAGGAGCCCGGCTCGAGCCGGGCGCGGGGCCTGCCGAAGAGATCCGGATGCGCGCGCGAGGCGGCTTCACGCTGATCGAGCTGATGATCGTCGTGGCGATCGTCGGCTCCCTCGCCGCGCTCGCGATCCCGAGCTACCTGCGCTTCCAGCTCCGGAGCAAGGCGGCCGAGGCGCGCACGAACCTCGCCACCATCGCGACCACCGAGAACGCATACTTCGGCGAGTTCAACCGCTACGTGGGCGCCGCCCCGACGCCGCCCGGCGCGGAGAGCCCGAACCGGCGCCCCTGGAGCGGCGGTGGCGTGGCCGACTTCGACCAGGTCGGCTTCGTGCCCGTCAGCGACGTGCACTACACCTACGCGGTCGACGTCGACCCGACCGGCGCCGCCTTCACCGCCGGCGCGCGCGGGGACCTCGACGGCAACGGCGTGCCCTCCGAGTTCGGCTACGTCCACCCGCTGGCGGGGGCGAGCGCAGGGGTGCCCTCGAGCCTCGCCGGAAGCTGCAGCCCGAACGGCATCTTCAACCCCGTCGGGCTCCAGCTCGAGACCGCCGGGCCCTGCACGGCGCTGGACGGCACGTCGCTCTTCTAGCGCTCGCTCCTCGCCGCCGAAGGGCGCCACCTCGGTCGAGCCTGCGAGCCCGGCGCCGCTCGCTCGCAAAGCCGCGCACGCGGAGCGCCGGCGCCAGCCCCACGACCACCGCGCCGTCGCGCCCGGTCCAGCGCCAGGGCACGCCGGCCGCGGCGAGCCGCGCGCGCACCTCGGCGTGCGGCATCCCGAAGCGTCCGTGGAGCGGGGCCGAGACCACGGCGAGCGCCGGCGCGGCCGCCGCCACGAAGGCCGGCGTCGAGGAGGTGCGGCTGCCGTGGTGCGCGAGCTTCAGCACGTCGGCCCGCAGCGCGGCGCCGCTCGCTGCGAGCAGGCGCAGCTCGCCCGCCTGCTCGAGATCGCCCGGGAAGAGGAGCGTCCGGCCCGCGAGGCCCACACGCACCACGAGCGACGCATCGTTGCGCTCGGGCGGCGCGCCCACGCGCGGGGGCCAGAGCGCCTCGATCGCGAGATCGCCGGCCCGGAGCGGCGCCTCGCCGGCCGCGCGCTCGGAGACCGCGACACCGCGCGCCGCCGCCACGCCGAGCAGCTCCGCGAAGGCGGGGTCGGTGCGCGCGCCGGGCGGCACCCAGAGCCTGGCGACCGGGAGCGCGCGCAGCACCGCGGCGAGGCCGCCGCGGTGGTCGAGGTCCGCGTGGGTCGCGACCACGAGCGCGAGCCGCCGCACGCCGAGCGCGCCGAGCGCGGGCAGTACCACGCGCTCGCCGGCGTCGAAGCGGCGCCCTCCGGCCACGAAGGCCGTGCCGCCGTCGATCAGGAGCGCGGCGCTGCGCCCCTGCACGATCGCAGCATCGCCCTGCCCGACGTCGAGGAAGACGACCCTTGGCGGGGGCGGCTCGAGCGGCGGCGGCGGTCCCCACGCCGGTGCGGCCGCGGCGAGCGGAGCGAGCGCGAGGCGGAGCGCGGTGCGGCGCGCGCGGATGCAGGCGAGCGCGAGCGCACACGAGGCGGCGCATCCGAGCGCGCCCGGCACGACGCCGAGCGAGGCCGGCACGTGGGCGGCCAGCGCGACGCACGCGTCGAGCGCGAGCGCGGCGAGCCGCGCCGCCGCGCCGAGGGCGGCGGCGAGGGCGCCCTCGGCGGCCGGGAAGGCGCCCGCGGCGAGGCCGCACGCGAACGCGACGGGCAGCAGCACCAGCGAGGTGAGCGGCACGGCGACGCCGTTCGCGAGCCAGCCGAGCGGCGAGACGATGCCGAAGTGGAGCGCGACGAGGGGTGCCGTCGCCGCCGTCGCGCTCGCCGAGGTGCGCAGCACCCCCGCGAGGCCCGCGAGCCAGCGCGCGGACGCGCGGCGCGGCTCGGGTCCGGCGGGCGCCGCCCCGCCGAAGACCAGCGCGGCGGTGGCCGCGAAGGAGAGCTGCACGCCAGGCGCGAAGACCGCGCTCGGCTCCGCGAGCGCGACGGCGAGCGCGGCCGCGCCGAAGCCGCTCGCGGGCGCCAGCGGGCGCCGCACGAGCTGCGCGAGCACGAGCAGCACGAGGAAGGCGAGCGCACGCTGCACCGGCGGCGCGAGGCCGGTCAGGAGCGCGTAGAGCACGCTCCCGCCGAGCGCGAGCCCGAGCGCGGCGCGCCGCGTGTCGCCCCGCGCCGCGAGCGCTGCCGAACGCCTCGCGAGCGCGGCGGCGCCGACGTAGAGCGGCGCCGCCACGAGCCAGAGGTGGAGGCCGGAGACCGCCACGAGATGCGAGAGGCCGAGCCGCGCGAGCGCCGCCCGCGGCGCCGGGCCGAGCGCGGCGGCCTCGCCGAGCCCGAGCGCCGCGAGCAGCCCTCCGCCCGCGCCTTCCTCGGCAAGCCTTCGCGCCCCGCGCCGCCGGAACTCCCCGAACGGATCCAGGGAGATCGGGGCAGAGGCCCGAAGCATCGCATGAAGCTCGGGATGGAGCGGCGTCGCGGTCGCGCCGAGGCCGCGGCGGGCGAGCGCACGCGCCCGGTCGGCGCCGCCCGGGTTCCTGCGGCCGCGCGCCGGAGCGATGCGGAGCGCGAGGCGCACGTAGCTCCCGGGCGTGAGCGAGGCGAGCGCCGGCGCCTCGCCGGCATGGAGCAGGAGCCCGGGCGGAAGCCGCACGGCGGCGTCCACCGGCGCCACCTCGCGCAGCTCGAGCGTCGGGCCGCCCGCGCCGCGGAGGACGGCGCCGACCCGCGCCTCGACCACGGCCTCGAGCGGCGCCGCGAGCGCGGCGCCACGCGCCGCCTCGCCGCGCGCGGCGAGCGCGAGCGCGCCCGCCGCGAAGGCCACGGCGAGCGCCGCCGCGACGCGCGCACGGCGCCACGCGCTGCCGAGCGCGGCGGCGTGGAGCGCGAGCCAGAGCCAGAGCTCCGCCGTCGCGAGCGCGCGGTCGCCGGCTGCGAGGCCGAGGGCGTGGGCGAGCGCGAGGGCCGGAAGCAGGAGTCGCACGCGGGCGCCGCGGGACCGGGGCCGGGGCCGGGGCGGGAAGGTAGCGCCGCGGGAGACCAGGCAGGTTCGTCACAGCTGCGGGTGGCTCAGGCTCGAAGAGGCCGCTGGAGACCGGTCCCCCGCTCCGGCTCCAAGAAACGGGTGATGTCGCCTCCGCGTGCACCGGTCTCCAGCGGCCGGAACTCGGATGCGATCTTGGCGGCCGGCGCGAGGCGCGCAGAGTGGGGGCTCCGCCGGCCCAGGCTCCCGGCTCGACGTGTGACCAACGCTCTTGGAGATGACATCTAGTGCAGGATGCGACCCGAGAGCGGCTGGCACTGGAGGCGCAGCAGATACGCGGAGAGCGTCTCGAGCGCCTCGTCGAGCTTCTGGAGCTCCTGCTCGAAGCCCTCGATCAGCAGGTGGATCTCCTCGAGATCGTGGGCGATGCGGTCGCTCGTTTCCGGGATCGGCTTGCGTCGCTTCGGCATGAGCGGGCGCAGGAGCAAGATCGGTGCCGCATGGCTCCGAGCGGCAGCGAGTCGGCGCAGGGCGGCGTCCGGCGGATCGTTTTCGCGGGCGCCGCCGCGCGGCCGCCCGGCGCCGCGGCACGCAGGCGGACGGAAGCGCCCGCCCCAACGTGGGAAGCCGGCTACCACCGGCCGGGCTCAGGCGCCGGCCGCCAGCTCGTCGAAGAAGCGGCGGATCGTCTCGGCGTCGCGCTGCGAGAGGCCCGGCACCGCGGCGAGCGTCTCGAGCGGCGCCTCGCGCACGCGCTTCAGCGAGCCGAGCGCGCGCAGCAGGCTCCGGCGCTTGCCCGGCCCGATGCCGGGGATCTCCTCGAGGATCGAGGTCATCCCGGCGCGGCGGCGCAGGTCGCGCTGGAACTCGATGGCGAAGCGATGCGCCTCGTCGCGGATGCGCTGGAGCAGCAGCAGCCCGCGGCCGCTCGGCGGCAGCAGCACGGGGTTGAGCCGGTTCGGCAGGAAGATCCGCTCCGCCTTGAGGCCGCCCGAGCGGCGGACGCGCGGGCTCGGGCTCGCGAGGTCGCGCTCCTTTGCGATGCCGAGGTGATCGAGCGCGACGCCGGCGTCGGCGAGGAGCGCCGTCGCCACGGCGAGCTGGCCGCGCCCGCCGTCCACCATCCAGAGGTCCGGCAGCGGCTCGCTCGCGCGGCGCGCGAGCCGGCGCGCGAGCACCTCGCGTAGGCACGCGAGGTCGTCGCCGGCCGCGGCCTCGCGCACGCGATAGCGCCGGTAGTCGGCCTTCACGGGCTGGCCGTCCTGGAACACGACGCGGCTCGCGACGGCGAGCGTGCCGGCCAGGTTCGAGACGTCGTAGCACTCGATGCGGCGCGGCAGCTTCGCGAGGCCGAGCGCGTCCTGAAGCTCGCGGGCGGCCGCGTCCACGCTCTCGCGCGCCTCGATCCGGCGTGCGAGCGCAGCCTCCGCGTTCCGCTCCGCGAGCGCGAGCAGCTCCTGCGCGGGCCCGCGCTGCGGGGCGCGCACCGTCACGCGGCGGCCCGCCCGCTCGCTGAGGAGCGCCTCGAGCGCGCCGTCGTCGGCCGGATCCGTCGAGGCGAGCGCCTCCGCGGGGAGCTGCCGCTCGGCGTCGCCCGCGTAGAACTGGCCCAGGAACGAGGCGAGCACCTCGGCGTCCTCGAGCTCGACCTCGGAGAACGGGTGCTCGGCCGCACCGATCACGCGCCCCTCGCGCACGTGCAGCACCTGGATCTGCACCTCGCCGCCGCGGCGGGCGAGCCCGAACACGTCCCGCGCGACGAAGCGGTCCGTCACGATCTGCTGCCGGACCACCGTCTCCTCGACCGCCGCGAGCCGGTCGCGCAGCCGCGCCGCCTCCTCGAAGCGCTCCGCCGCGGAGGCCGTCTCCATCCGCTCGCGCAAGCGCTGCGCCAGCTCCTCCGAGCGGCCGCGCAGGAACAGCTCCGTGCCGGCCACCAGCTCGCGATACGCCTCGGGCGTCACCCAGCCCACGCACGGCGCCGGGCAGCGCTTCATCTCGTACTCGATGCAGGGGCGCCCGCGCCGCGCGTAGTCCTTGAACACGGCGTCGCTGCACGAGCGCAGTGGAAGGATGCGGCGCAGCTGCGAGAGCGACTGGTACATCGCCTGGCTCGAGGTGTACGGGCCGAAGTAGAGCGCGCCGTCGCGCTCGAAGCGGCGCACCATGCGCAGGCGCGGCCACGTCTCGCTCGGGTCGAGGCGCAGACCCAGGTACTGCTTGTCGTCGCGCAGCCGCACGTTGAAGGGCGGCTTGTGCTGCTTGATCAGCTCGTTCTCGAGCAGCAGCGCCTCCTTCACGCTCGGCGTCACGAACACCGACACGTCGGCCACGCGCCGCACCAGGTCCGGCACCTGCACGCGCCCGTCGCCGCCGCCGAAGTAGGAGCGCACCCGGGCCTTGAGGCTCTGCGCCTTGCCGACGTAGAGCACGCGGTCCTTCGCGCTCTTGAAGAGGTAGACGCCCGGCGTGGTGGGCAGCGCCTCGATCCGGCTCTTCAGGGCTTCGCTCGCCTTCGGCTCGCTGCGCGCTCCGCTGCGCTCCGCTTGCGGGGGAGTCACGACGTGGCGAGGCGTTCCGCCTCGAGCGCCCGGATGCGGTCGCGCAGCTCCGCTGCGCGCTCGTACTCGAGCGCCTTGGCGGCCTGCTGCATCTCGCGGCGCAGGGCCTCGATCACTCCGGGCAGCTCGTGCACCGGCACGGTGGGCTCGGGCCGCTCCCTCCGCTTCGGCACCGTCACGTAGTCCGCCTCCCAGATCGAGTCGCGCAGGCTCGAGATGCGCTTCTTCACGGTCTGCGGCGTGATGCCGTGCGCCTCGTTGTAGCGGAGCTGGAGCTCGCGCCGGCGCTCCGTCTCGGCGAGCGTGCCCCGGATCGAGTCCGTCTGCTTGTCGGCGTAGAGGATCACGGTGCCGTTCACGTTGCGCGCCGCGCGCCCGATCGTCTGGATCAGGGAGCGCGTGGCGCGCAGGAAGCCCTCCTTGTCGGCGTCGAGGATCGCGACCAGCGAGACCTCGGGGATGTCGAGGCCCTCGCGGAGCAGGTTGATGCCGACCAGCACGTCGAAGGCGCCCTCGCGCAGCTCGCGGATGATCTCGGTGCGCTCGATCGTCTGGATGTCGCTGTGGAGGTACCGCACGCGCACGCCATGGTCGCCGTAGTACTCGGTGAGCTCCTCCGCCATGCGCTTGGTCAGCGTCGTCACGAGCACGCGCTCCCGGGCCTCGGCGCGCGCGCGGATCTCGCCGAGCAGATCGTCCACCTGCCCGGAGGCGGGGCGCACCTCGATCCGCGGGTCCACGAGCCCGGTCGGCCGGATGATCTGCTCGACGACGACGCCCGCGCACTTGGTGAGCTCGAAGTCGCCCGGCGTGGCGGACACGTAGACCCGCGTCTTCGCGCGCTGCTCCCACTCCTCGAAGCGGAGCGGCCGGTTGTCCAGCGCCGACGGCAGCCGGAAGCCGTACTCGACGAGCGTCTCCTTGCGGGCGCGGTCGCCGCGGTACATGGCGCCGATCTGCGGCACCGTCACGTGGCTCTCGTCGAGGAAGACGAGCCCGTCCTCCGGGAAGTAGTCGTAGAGGGTGTAGGGCGACTGGCCGGGCGCGCGCCCGTCGAGCCAGCGCGAGTAGTTCTCGACGCCGTGGCACATGCCGAGCTCCTCGAGGCTCTCGACGTCGAACATCGTGCGCTGCTCGAGGCGCTGCGCCTCGAGCAGCTTCCCCGCCGCGCGCAGCTCGGCGAGGCGCTCGGCCAGCTCGGCGCGGATGCCGGCGCACGCCTCGCGGATCCGCTCCTCGGTCGAGACGTAGTGACTCGCGGGGTAGATCATCGCCCGCTTCGGCCGCGCCAGGACCTTGCCGCGCAGCGGGTCGATCTCACAGATCGCCTCGATCTCGTCGCCGAAGAACTCGATCCGCACCGCGCGCTCGCTCTCGTACTGCGGGATCACCTCGACCACGTCGCCGCGCACGCGGAAGGTGCCGCGCTGGAAGTCGTGGTCGTTCCGCGTGTAGAGCATGTCCACGAGCTGGCGGAGCAGCCGGTCGCGGTCCAGGCGCTGGCCGACCTCGAGGAAGGCGTGCATCGAGCCGTACGCGTCCGGCGAGCCCAGGCCGTAGATGCAGGACACGCTCGCCACCACCAGCACGTCGCGGCGGGTCAGCAGCGAGTGCGTGGCCGAGTGGCGCAGCTTGTCGATCTCGTCGTTGATCGACGAGTCCTTCTCGATGTAGGTGTCGCTCGAGGGGATGTACGCCTCGGGCTGGTAGTAGTCGTAGTACGAGACGAAGTACTCGACGGCGTTGCTCGGGAAGAGCGACTTGAACTCGCTGTAGAGCTGGGCCGCGAGCGTCTTGTTCGGCGCCATCACGAGCGCCGGGCGGTTCAGCGCCGCCGTCACGCACGCCATCGTGAACGACTTGCCGCTGCCCGTGACGCCGAGCAGCGTCTGGTGGACGAGGCCCTTCTCCACGCCCTCGACCAGCTCGGCGATCGCGCGCGGCTGGTCGCCCTGCGGCGTGTACTCCGACACCAGCTCGAAGCGGTCGGCCATGGCGGAGGAGGCTAGCGGACCCGGCGGAGGCGCAGCCGGCGCTCGCGCGGCATGCTGCAGTTCGCTGCTTCGCTCGGCTGCGCCTCGCTGCGCGGAACGGTGCTGCGAGGCCATCCAGAGCGGGAGCCCCTGGCTCGGAGGACGACGTGCTGACCCAGATCTACGGCATCACGACCGCGGAGGACGCGGCGCTCGTGAACGCGCTGGTGCCCGATCACGTCGGCGTCGTGCTCGACGAGGGCGTCGCGACGTGGGACAGCGTCGACCTGCCGACCCTGCGCGCGATCCTGCCGGAGCTTTGCGACGTCGCCGTCGTGGCGCTCTCGCTCGTCACCGCGCGCGAGCGGATCCTGCGCACGCTCGACGCGGTGAGGCCCGCCTGGCTCCACCTGGCGCGCGCCGCCGAAGCCCTCGCGCCCGCCGCCGTGGCCGCGCTCCGCGCCGAGATCGCACCGGTCCGGCTGATGATCACGATCCCCGTCCGGGGCGTCGAAGGGCTCGCGGCCGCCGAGCGCTTCGCCGGGTCCGCCGACGCGCTGCTCCTCGACTCCGCGCACCCCGCCACCGGCGTGGTCGGCGCCACCGGCCACGTCCACGACTGGTCCGTGAGCCGCCGCATCGTGGAGCGCGTCTCCGTGCCGGTGATCCTGGCCGGCGGGCTCGGGCCGGACAACGTCGTCGACGCGATCCGGACGACGCGGCCCGCGGGCGTCGACTCCGAGACGCGCACCAGCCGCGACGACGATCGCCGCAGGAAGGACCCGGAGCGCGTGCGCCTCTTCCTCGAGCGCGCGCGCGCCGCGGGAGCGGGGATCGGCCTGCCCTGAGCGCGGGCGGACCCCTCGCGGCGTGCCTGGCTCAGCCAGCCGCTCCGAGCAGCGCCGCCACCTGCGGCGCGAGCTGGACCGCCACCCAGGGGTTCCCCTCGTGTCCCGCCTCCCGCCTGCTGCCCGCGCCGGATGCCGGCCTCCCTCGACTACCTGACGTAGCCGAGCGCACGCAGGCGTTCGAGGGCCTCCGCATCCTCCACGGCTCCCTGTCCGAACACGCGCGAATGGGTCGAATCGACCAGGGCCGAGAGCGCGAGGCGCCGCTCGGGCTCCGCGTCCGCCAGGTTGCGGAGCTCGCCGGGATCGCGCTCGAGGTCGAAGAGCTCGACCTCGCCGCTGGTCGACTCGATCAGCTTCCACCCGGCATGGATCACCGCACGGCGTTCGCGATCGAAGCGGTCCGATGGGATGCCGAGCGGATTCTTCGAGTAGAGCCAGGCGTGCGCGGAGGTCCGAGTGCGGCCCCAGGGAATCCCGTCGATTTCGTCGGGCGCGGCGACGCCGGCGTGCGCGAGGATCGTCGCGAACACGTCGACTGATTCCAGCGGGCCGGGGATCTCTTCGCCCGGCGCCGCCGGGGCGGGCGCGCTACCGGGCTTCAGGACGAGCGGGACGCGGATCAGTTCCTCGTAGAGGCTCACTCCGTGACCGAGGCTCGCGTGCTCTCCGAAGGCATCGCCGTGATCCGACGTGATCACGAGGAGCATCTCCGACCAGCGGTCATGGCGGCGGAGGCCCTCCAGGAGGCGCCCGAACTCGGCATCGAGGTACGCGAGCTCCCCGTCGTAGAGCGCCCGCAGATGCTCGAACTCCTCGGCGCTCACCGGCCGGTCTCCGCGCAGCACCCGGCGCTGCCGGCGCTCGTCGATGCCGTGGAGCCCGAGCGTCCAGCGCACGCCCGGGAACCGGTGACGGTACTCGCGCGGTGGCGAGTAGGGGCTGTGCGCGTCCATGTAGTTGACGAAGAGAAAGAATGGCTGGTCTCGCGCCGCGTCGACGAGCGCGAGCGCGCCGTCCGTGATCAGCCGAGCTCGCTGGTAGCGCACCCCCAGGAAGAAGTCGCAGCTCGCGAACGGCGGCCAGCGCTCGAGGAAGGCCGCGAAGGACGCGAACGGGGAAGACGGCAGACGGGGGATCCGTAACGGACTCAGCGCCGCGAGCGTCTGCGTCGGATCCGGCTCTGCGTCGTAGTGCTGGAACCCCCGGTCCAGGCCGAACAGATGCGACAGGGGCCCGAAGTTCGCCGACATGCCGGCCGTCCAGTAGCCCGCCCCGGCCAGGATCTCGGCCAGGGTCGGAATCGCGTCGGGAAGCCGATACCCACCGCCCGCCGGCTTGCGCGGGTCGTCCTCGAAGGGCTCGTGGGCCCCGTGTCGGGGGGGATGCAAGCCGGTGAAGAGCGAGGCGTGGGAGGGAAGCGACCATGCGCCGTTTGCATACGCGCGCCTCACGACCACCCCGTCCCTCCGCCCGAATTCCGTGAAGGCCGGCATCGTGTTCCGCGGGTAGCCATAGAGCGGCACGTGATCCGCACGCACCGTGTCCAGCACCACCAGCACGACGGGCGGTCGGCGTCCCCACCCGCTCGTGGCGGGCACCTCGACGGAGGAAGAGCGTCCGTCGGCGAGGCTGATGAGGGCGCCGACGCCGACGGCCGCCGCGGCAAGCGCGCCGCTCCACGCCGCCGGCGGCACGCGAAGCCGGGCCGGGAGGCGACCGCTCAGCGTGCCGACGGCGATCCCGCCCACCAGCCAGAGCGCGAGCACGAGCGCGTCGCCGCCATCCACCAGCTGCCCACCCATGACGCCCTGGCGGACCCGCCCGAGCTCGTTGGAGAGGAGCCCTCCCACCGCCGTGGCGACGAGCGGCGCTCCTGGCACCCGCGGCAGCCGTGCCCACGCGAAGAGGACGAGCGCGACGAGGCCGGTCAGGCCAGCGATGCCACGGAGTCCGAACGCGTGCTGCGCGAGAGGCAGCGCGGCACCGGCGACCGGGAGCAGGAAGGCGCTCGCCGCCCAGACACGGTCGCTCCAGCGTCCCGCGCAGAGCGCCGCGAGGGCGCCGTACGCCGCCAACGACAGGCATAGATGACTTGCGAACAACCCCGGGTGGAGCGGCGCCTCGAGCGGTGCGACGAGCGCCACGAACGCGAGGTTCGCGAGCCCGCCCGTCGCGATGGCAGCGGCGGCGTTCGAAGCACGGGTCCTTTGGATTGTTTGTCGCATCCCCGTGTCGCCAACTATGTACTTCTAGCATGGATGCCGCAGCGCCGGGACGCTCCGGCGGAGAAGCCGTCAAACGCCGTGGCCGACGGCTGGGGCAGCATGCTCGCGCGAGGCGGTCTGTTGGGGTGGGATGCGGCACCGATGCGGCAGATTGCCGCAGGCATTTCACGGGAAGTACGAGAGCCCGACCAGGAGCATGCTGTCGTTGATGCCCACGTTCTCGCCGCCGATCCCGGCGTTCGAGAGGTGGTGGAGGCGCCACGAGGCCGTGACCGCGAGGCGCTCCGACAGCCACGCGTGCAGTCCGACCCCGCCGTGGGCCGTGAAGGCGAATCCGTCGGACTGGTCCTCGAGGTCGAGCTCGAGGCCGGCGACGCCGGCGCCGATCTCGACGAAGGGCACGAGTCCGTCCCAGCCCAGCCAGTTGTAGCGGAGCGCGAGACCCGCTCCGCCGACGAAGCCGCCCTTGGGCGCGTAGGCCACGAGCAGAGCGCCCTCCACGAGGAGCTCGACGTTGCCGTGGTACCAGGCATCCTCGCCGAGCGGGTCGCTGAGCCCGACGCCGAAGCGCGGCACGAGGCCGCTCAGCTCGACGTCCTCGGTGTCCCGCTCGTGGGATCCCCAGATGCCGAGCCCACTGCCCTGCGCGATCGACAGGCTCCACTCCTGCGCCCCCCGCGCGAAGCGTGCCGGCTCCACCTGCGCCGGGGCGGCAGGCGGCGCCGCGCCTTGCGCGTGGACCGGGGAGGCCAGGACGAGCGCGAGCGGGAGCAGCAGCCGGAGACGACGCATCTCGCCCGCACGCTACCGCAGCCGCCCCCGCGGAGCGCCGCCGGCGAGCAGCGCCGCGACGTGCGGCGCGAGCTCGCCGGCGATCCAGCGGTTGCCGTACACCGAGGGATGCATGTTGTCGAGGAAGAACGCAAGGCGCGGCGCGCCGGTCGTGCCTGCGAGCGCTCCCTGCAGATCGACCGCCCGCACGCCCCGCTCCGCGGCGAGCGCGCGCAGCAGCGCATGCTTGCGCTCCAGCTCCTCGAGCATCCCCGGCTGGTAGGCGCGCTTGCGCCACATGCGGGAGCGGTAGTACGCGAGGTCCGCTTCGGTCATGCCCGCATGCAGCATCGAGGGGTAGAGCACCACGAGCGGCTGCTGTCCGCGGGCCTGGATCGCGGCGATCAGTCCACGGATGTCGTCGGCCCAGGCGTCCTCGAAGGGATCGCGGCGCCAGGGCCGAAGCGGCGCCTCGGCCGCCTCGAAGCGTGAGAGCGCTCGCCGCAGCAGCAGCGAGCGGTGCGAGACCGCATGCTGCAGGCGCAGCCAGCCCGCCGCGAAGGCGTCCTCCGCGGGGCGCGCCACGCCGGCCGGCACGAAGCCATGGGGATCGAGCAGCGCGCCCGTGCGGTTCCAGCCCATGGTGAGGATCACCACCTCGCTGCCGAGCGCGGCGAGCTCGCGCTCGTAGCGGAGCCGGACCTGGCGCGAGCCGTAGCCGGGGACGCCGGCGTTCACGACCTCGGCGTCGACGCCGCGCGACGCGAGCTCCTGCTGGAGCGCGGCCGGCCACGCCCGCTGCGCGCTCACCCCATGGCCGAACGTCGTCGAGCCGCCGAGGCAGACGACCCGGTGGCGGGTGCTCCGCGGCGCGGCCGGCGCGCCGCCCCGGAACGAGCCCGGCGTGTCGGGATGGTCCGGGTTCAGCCGGTACAGCAGGTCCGGGTCGCGGACCCACATGTCGCCGCCCCGCGGCGACGCGAAGCTGCCGGTCGCCACGCGCCGGTACGCGAGCTCCACGGCGCTCGCGAGCAGCGCCGCGCACGCGAGCCCGAAGCCCAGCAGCAGCACGCGCGCCGCCCAACGCGTCACTTCCTTCGCCACCTCGGCCCTTGCGGCGTGTCCTCGATCGCGATGCCTTCGGCGGCGAGCGCGTCGCGGAGGCGGTCGGCCTCGCGGAAGTCGCGGCGCCGGCGGGCGGCCTCGCGCTCGGCAACCAGCGCGTCGATGCGCGGATCCTCCTGCTCCTCCTCCGCCGGCGGCTCCGCCGTGAGCAGATCGAGCCCGAGGAACGCGTCGAACTCGGCGAGCAGCGCGCGCCGGTCGGCGGCCGCGAGCGCCGCGTCGCGCAGCATCTCGATCGCGACGGCGAGCGCGCGCGGTGCGTTCAGGTCGTCGCGCATCGCGGCGCGGAAGCGCTCGCGCCACGGCGCGACGCGCGGCTCGTCCGGAACGCCCCGCGCGCCGCGCACCGGCACGGTGCTCGCGACGAGCCGCCGGTAGCCGCGCTCGGCGGCCTCGATCGCGTCGTCGGTGAACGTCTGCTGCTTGCGGTAGTGCGCCTGGAGGAAGAAGTAGCGGTACGCGAGCGGCTGGATGCCCTGCGCGATCAGGTCGTCGAGCAGGTACACGTTGCCCTTCGACTTCGACATCTTCTCGCCGCGGAAGTCGAGGAACTCCTCGTGCATCCACACGTTCACCCAGGGATGCACGTCGAGCGCCGTCTCGCTCTGCGCGATCTCGTTCGTGTGGTGCACCGGCAGGTGGTCGATGCCGCCGGTGTGGATGTCGAACTGGCGGCCGAGGTACTTCGTGCTCATCGCCGAGCACTCGATGTGCCAGCCTGGGAAGCCCCGCCCCCACGGCGAGTCCCACTCCTGCTGCCGCCGCACGCCGGGCTTCGCGAACTTCCAGAGCGCGAAGTCGGCCGGGTGCCGCTTGCCCGCCACGTCCCCGATGCGGCGGCCGCCGAGCTGGTGGGCGAGCTCGAGCCGCGCGAGCTCCGCGTAGCGCGGGAACTTCGAGACGTCGAAGTAGACGCCGTCCTCGATGCGGTACGTGACGCCCTTCGCCTCGAGCGCGCGGATCATCTCGATCTGGTCGCCGATGTGCTCGCTCGCGCGGCACAGCACGTCGGGATCGGCGACGTTGAGCCGCCGCCGGTCGCGGAGCCACTGCGCGGTGACCTCGGCCGCGATCTCGGAGGCGCGCCGGCCGCTCCTGCGCGCCGCGAGCTCCATCTTGTCCTCGCCGGCGTCGGCGTCGTCGGTGAGGTGGCCCACGTCGGTGACGTTCACGACGTGCGTCACGCGCAGGCCCTCCGCCACGAGCGCGCGCCGCAGCAGGTCCGCGAACAGATAGGGACGCAGGTTCCCGATGTGCTGCGGCGAGTAGACCGTCGGCCCGCAGCTGTAGACCCGCGCATGGCCCGGCTCGAGCGGCTCGAAGCGCTCCTGCCGGCGCGTGCGCGAGTCGTAGAGCTCGAGCGCGGTCACGCGCCGGGCTCCGGCGCCGCGAGCAGCACGACGGCCTGCGCGGCAATGCCCTCGCCGCGTCCGATCGCCCCGAGCCCGTCCGTGCTCGTGAGCTGGACGCTCACCGCCTCCACCTCGGCGGCGAGGAGCGCGGCCACGTTCTTCCGCATCGCGTCCTGATGGGGCGCGAGGCGCGGCGCCTCGGCGATCACGGTGGCGTCGAGATTCGCGACCGCGAGCCCGACGCGTCGCACGAGGGTCATCGCCTCCCGCACGAAGAGCCCGCTGTCGGCGCCGCGCCAGCGCTCGTCCGAGGACGGGAAGAGCCGGCCGAGGTCGCCGGCGCCGAGCGCGCCCAGCAGCGCGCGCGCCACGGCGTGGAGCAGCACGTCGCCGTCGGAGTGGCCGACCAGCCCGCGCTCGTACGGGATCGCGACGCCGCCGAGCCGGAGCGGGCGCCCGGGCGCGAGGCGGTGCGCGTCGAAGCCCAGTCCCACGCGCGGAGTCACGCCGCGGCGCCCCGGGCTTCGAGCAGCGCCTCGGCGAGCGCGAGGTCCGCCGCGGTCGTGATCTTCAGGTTCGTCGGATCGCCGGGGACGACGTGGACGGCCACGCCGAGCCGCGCGACGAGCGCCGCGTCGTCGCTCCCGACGACGCCGTCGGCCGCCGCCTTCGCGAGGGCCTCGCGCAGCCAGTCCACGCGGAACACCTGCGGCGTCTGCGCCGCCCAGCATTCGGCGCGCGGCGGCGTCTCGACGACGCGGCCGCCGCGCACGAGGTGGATCGTGTCCGCGACCTCCGCCGCGAGGAGCGCGGCGCCGTGGCTCGCGGCCGCCGCCACGACGCGCGACACGTCCGCCGCGCGGACGAGGGGGCGTGCGGCGTCGTGCACCGCCACGTGCGTGACCTCGGGCGCGAGCGCGGCGAGGCCGGCGCGCACGGAGTCCTGGCGCAGCGCGCCGCCCGGCACCGGTGCGGCGACGCGCGACGCGTCCGCGAGCTCCGCGCGGATCGCGGGCCAAGCGTCGAACGCATCCGTCGGCAGCACGGGCACGAGCCGCTCGATCTCGCGCACGCTCGCGAGCGCATCGAGCGAGCGCGCGAGGAGCGAGCGGCCCGACAGCCTCACCAGCGCCTTCGGCGGCGCCGTGCCCAGCGTGGCGCGCAGCCGCCGGCCCTCGCCGGCGCCCAGGACCAGTGCGGCGACACGCATGGCGCGGAACGTAGCGTCTCGCGAGCCCGAGGCGGGTGCTCTACCGTGCCGCCTACGCGCTCGGGAGGGGGCATGCGGATCCGGATCGTGCTGCCGTGGCTCGTGCTGTGCTGCTTCCCGGGAGCGGCGCTCGCACAGACGCCTCCGCCTCCGCCCCCGCCGTCGGGCGCGGCGCCGAGCGTGCCGCCCGCGCCCTCGCCGCAGACCGTTCCGCTCTCCCTCCACGAGGCGATCGCGCTCGGCATTGAGAACAACACCGACGTCCAGCTCGTCCGCTACGACCCGCCGATCGCGGAGTACGAGCACGAGGGGGCGTGGGGCGCGCACGATCCGATCCTGTTCGGCGACTACTCGTACACGAGCACGAACCTCCCGGTCGCGAGCACCTTCTTCCCGGAGCAGTTCATCGAACGCGCGTCCGACGGTGCGGCGGGCGTGAGTGGTCTCGTGCCGAGGCTCGGCTGGAACTATCAGCTCGCCTACGAAGCCACCGGCATCCAGACGAACTCGCTGATCCAGACGCTCGGGACGACCTACACCTCGAACCTCACCGCGAGCCTGGCGGCTCCGCTGCTCCGCGGCGCGTGGTGGGGCGGCGCGTGGACCCAGGTGCAGCTCACCGGGATCGGGAGCCAGCTCGTGCGGGAGGAGTTCCGCCAGCGCCTGATGGACATCGTCGGCGGCCCCCCGGGCGTTCCTCTCGAGCAGAACCCGAGCATCGAGTCGGGCTACTGGGACCTCGCTGCGCGCAAGCAGGCGCTCGAGGTGGCCCGCAAGAGCCTCGAGACCGCTCGCGCCCTGCTCGACCAGACGAAGGCGCAGTACGACGTCGGCGTCGTGTCGCGGGTCGAGGTGACCGAGGCCGAGGCCGGCATGGCGGACCGGGAGTTCCGGCTGATCACCGCGACCAACCTGTATCGGCGCGCGCAGGACGAGCTGATCGATCGCGTCTACGGCCCGCGCCTCACGCCGACGTCGCAGCTCGAGATCGAGCCCACCGACCGGCCCGAGAGCTACGTCACCTTCGCGCTCGACCCCGAGCTCTCGGCGCAGCGCGCGCTCGAGCGCCGGCCCGAGCTGACGATCGCGCACCAGCAGGTCGAGCAGAACGAGATCCTGCTGAAGTTCGCCAAGAACGAGCGCCTGCCACAGCTCGACCTGGTCGGGAGCTATGGCACGCACGGGCTCGCGGGAAACAGCCCGAACTGCCCCTTCCGCAACATCGATCCGGTCACGGGGGCCTGTGTCGAGCTGAACCCCGATCCGCCTCCGCCGACGAACCCGTTCGTGCCGAGCCAGCCCCCCGGCATCGGCCGCGACTACGGGGACGCGGACGACTTCTGGTTCGACGGCAACGACAATCGCGTGTGGGTCGGTGGCGCCCTGTTCTCGATCCCGTTCCCGAACACGACCGCGCGCTCGAACGTGAGCATCGGCGAGCTGAACCTGCGCCGGGCGCTCACGAACGTGCGGCGCGTCGAGCAGGACATCGTGAAGGACGTGCGCGACGCCGTGCGGAACCTCGCCTCGGCGCTCGAGGGCGTCGAGGCGGCGGAGCGCTTCGTGGCGGCGTCGAGCGAGCAGCTGCGCGCCGAGAGGATCCGGCTCGAGCACGGCGAGTCGACGCCCTTCGACGTGCTGCTGCGCGAAGAGGACCTGGTGGAGGCGGAGAGCCAGCGCATCGCCGCGCTGCGCATCTACCACGGCTCGGTCACGGCGCTCGATCGCGCGCAGGGCACGCTGCTCGAGGACCGCGGCATCGTGCTAGATGACGCGCTCCCGCTGAGATAGCATCGGCCGTCGCTTCGGAGCACGAACGTGAGCCTGTTCGGCAAGCAGCGAGACGCGGAGGGCACGCCGTCTCCTTCGGGTGCGGCCGCGCCCCCGCCGCGCGCCGCGGCTCCCCCGCCCCCGACTTCACGCCCCGAGCGCACACCGCGAGCAGGAGAAGACATGGCCAACATCGGCAAGTCGATCAGCATCAAGGGCGATCTGAGCGGCAACGAGGATCTCCAGATCGACGGCACGGTCGAGGGGCGCATCGATCTCCCGAACAACCAGCTCACGATCGGCCCGGAGGGCCGCGTGAAGGCCGAGGTGCACGCGAAGTCCGTGGTCGTCATCGGCCACGTGACCGGCAACCTCGCCGCCGCCGACCGCATCCAGGTCGAGGCGACCGGCATCGTGGACGGCGACGTGAAGGCGCCGCGCCTGGTGATCCAGGAGGGCGCGATGGTGAACGGCACGGTCGAGATGAGCGGAGGCCACGGCAAGCCGACCAGCGCGGCCGCTCCCCCGCCCCTCGCGAAGGCGGCCGGCGGGCTCTAGCGCGGCCCCGCTACGCCTTCGCCGCGGCTCGCGTCCGGGGCGCCGCCTTGGCGCCGCCGCCGCGCCGCCGCTCCAGCCAGAGCAGCGTCGGCGAGGCGATGTAGATCGACGAGTACGTGCCGACCACGATGCCGATCAGCATGGCGAGCGCGAAGGGCCGCACCACCTGCCCGCCGAAGAAGAGCAGCGCCCCCACGGCCACGAGCGACGTCACGCCCGTGAGGATCGTCCGCGACAGCGTCTCGTTCACGCTGCGGTTCAGCACGTCGACGAGATCGAGCCGCGTGTGGAGCTCCAGGTTCTCGCGGATGCGGTCGTAGACCACGATCGTGTCGTTCAGGCTGTAGCCGAGCACCGCCAGCAGAGCCGCGAGCACGCGCAGGTCGAACTCGAGCCCGAACACGATCCAGACCGCCGAGGTCACCGCGATGTCGTGGACGAGCGCCACGACGGCGCCCGGGGCGAAGCGGGGCGTGAAGCGGAAGGCGATGTAGATCATCAACAGCAGGCACGAGATGCCGATCGCGGCGAGGCCGTCGTCGCGTAGCTCCGCGCCCACCTTCGGCCCCACGAACTCCACGCGCACGACCTCGAGCGGGCCGATCCGCTCGGCGAGCTCCTGCTGGAGGCGGATGATGAGATCCGTCGCGGCGGTGATCTCGCCCCCGCCGCCGGCCTCGACGTCCTGCGTCTCCGCGGCGTCGGGAGCGCTGCCGCCGATCTCGCGCTCGCCGTGGAACTTGAGCAGGAACTCCCGGCTGGTGCCGACCCGCACCACGGCGTCGCTCTCGATGCCGAGGCTCCCCATCACGTTGCGGATCGGCTGGTCGCTGACCTCGCCCTCGCCCGTGAAGCGCACCTGCATCTCGGTACCGCCGGCGAAGTAGACGCCGAACTTCACGCCCGGCTTCCACAGCCCGACGAAGCCGATCGTGATCACCGCGATCGAGAGCGCCGCGCAGATCTTCCACTTCCCGAGAAAGTCGATGCGGGTGCCGGGCGGGATCAGCTCGAAGGGCATGCGGCTCCTGTCTCGGACCGGAGAGTCAGACGGAGAGACTCGTCACGGGCTTGTGGCCGGGGTGCAGCTCGTAGAGGATGCGGGTCACCACGAGCGCCGCGAACACGCTCGTGAGCAGCCCGATCGCGAGCGTGACCGCGAAGCCCTTGATGGGGCCGGTGCCGTACTCGAAGAGCACGAGCGCGGTGATCATGGTGGTCACGTTCGCGTCCAGGATCGTGCGGCCCGCCTTCTGGAAGCCCGCGCCGATCGCGGCGCGCGGCGTCCGGCCGGTGCGGAGCTCCTCGCGGATGCGCTCGAAGATGATCACGTTCGCGTCGACCGCCATGCCGACGGTCAGCACGAGGCCGGCCACGCCCGGCATGGTGAGCGTGCCCTCGAACAGGCTCATCAGCCCGACCAGCATCACCAGGTTCACGACGAGGGCGACGCTCGCGTACGCCCCCGAGAGCCGGTAGTAGCCGATGGTCATGAGGATCACGAGCACGAGGCTCACGCCGGACGCCCACACGCCGCGCCGGATCGAGTCCTGCCCGAGCGCCGGACCGATCGTGCGCTCCTCCTCGATCTGCACCGGGATGGGCAGCGCGCCGGCGCGCAGCACGACCGCGAGGTCGCGCGCCTCCTCCGAGGTTAAGCGGCCGGTGATCTGGCCCTGCCGCGAGATGCGGTCGCGGATCACGGGCGCGCTGTAGACGAGGTCGTCGAGGATGATCGCGAGGGGCTTGCCGATGCTCTTCTCGGTGAGCTCGCCGAAGATCCGGCCGCCCTCGGGGTTCCACGTGAACTCCACCTGCCACTCGTTCACGCGGCTGTCGAAGCGCACCTGCGCGTCGGTCAGGAAGTCGCCGTTGATGTCCGCCTGTACGGGCACCAGGTAGGCCGCGATCACGCGCTCGGTCTTCCGCTCCTTCTCGATCGCGATCTCGGTGCCGGGGGGCAGGCCCTCCGGAAACTTCGCGCGGAGCAGCTCCTCCGTCGGCGCCGAGTCCTGCACGATCTTGAACTCGAGGTAGCCGGTCTTGCGGAAGATGTCGGGCACGCGGTCCACGCCCGGGATCTCGATCAGGATGCGGTCCTGGCCCTGCCGCGTGACCACCGACTCGGGGATGCCCGTCTGCGGATCGTCGATGCGGCGGCGCAGCACCTCGAGGGCCTGCAGCATGGCGCGCTCGCGCACCTCCCGGGTCCACTCGGGCGTGAGCGCGAGCACGAGCGCGTCGCCGTCCTCCCGCAGCGTCACGCGCTGGTCGCCCTCGAGCTCCTCGCGGATCACCCCCGCGTCGCTCGGCGCGCCGGGCTGGACGCGGAGCTCGGTGTCGCTCGCGACGAAGGTCGTCCCCGTCACCTCCTTGCGCTCGAGCGCCCGCTCGAGCCCGTCCTCGATCACGGAGAGCTCGTGCGCGATGGCGACCTCGAGGTCCGGCCCGATCACGAGGTGGACCCCGCCGCGCAGGTCGAGGCCGAGCCGGATCGCGCTGTCCGGCAGCCACCAGTGCGCCCGGCGCGCCTCCTCGGAGAAGAACGAGCCGAGGGCGTACCAGCCGAGCCAGAGCAGCAGCACCACGACGCCGAGGATGCGCGTCCGCAGGCTCACGAGGCTCCCTTCTCCTCGCCCTTCTCGCTCCTCTCCGCCGCCTCGAGCCGGCGCTCGACGCGCGTGCGGTCGACCTTCACGCGCACACGTTCGCCCCGGAGCGCCGCGATCTCGAGGGTGAGGACGTCCTTCTCTGCGCCGGTCACGACGCCGTGGAGACCGCCCGTCGTCACCACACGGTCGCCCTTGCCGAGCGCGGTCAGCATCTTCTCGTGCTCGCGCTGCCGCTTCGACTGCGGCCGGATCAGCAGGAAGTAGATGATCAGGAAGATCGCGCCCATCGGGATGAGCAGATCGAAGGGGCTGCCCTGGGCCTGGAGCCAGATCGCTCCCACGGCTAGCGCGCCGCGTCGCGGCGCAGCGCCTCGGCCCGGGCCGTGTCCTCCCAGGGGAAGCCCGGGCGCCCGAAATGGCCGTGGTACGCGGTCTCGCGGTAGGACCAGCCGTCCGGGCGGCGCAGCTTGAGCGCGTCGATGATGCCCGCGGGCGTGAGATCGAAGTGCTTGCGCACCAGCTTCTCGACCCGATCCGGCTCGACCGTCCCGGTGCCGAAGGTGTCGACGCGGATCGAGACCGGCTCGGCCACGCCGATCGCGTAGGCGACCTGCACCTCGCAGCGGCGCGCGAGGCCCGCCGCCACCACGTTCTTCGCGACCCAGCGCGCGGCGTAGGCCGCCGAGCGGTCGACTTTCGAGGGATCCTTGCCGGAAAAAGCGCCGCCTCCGTGCCGGGCCGCGCCGCCGTAGGTGTCGACGATGA
>Ga0075327_1000016_pt1 | contig 34801 bp, 32 predicted proteins | sample MayberrySE_Catta_2_FD_120056 | JGI IMG/M metagenome (GOLD analysis project Ga0075327, IMG submission 120056) | Natural and restored wetland microbial communities from the San Francisco Bay, California, USA, that impact long-term carbon... | ecosystem: Environmental > Terrestrial > Soil >...
GAAACTCAGGCAACTCCACCTGCCGCTGTCACCCATGTTCCTGGTCTGCGTTGTTACCTATGTACCCAATCCATACCGGCCTTCGCTGGAGAACATCGCCCGAATCAAGTGACGGCTCCGAGCCCGAGGGTACGCATGCGCACGAGGTTGTAGACCGCGTGGTGCGCTCATCGATCGCGCTCGAGCGCTTGGACGTGTTCTGCGCCACGTGCGGCGTGACTCGCCACGAGCGCAGGTTCAAAACATCGCGAGAATCAAGAAGGGTCGTGACCGCCCCTGTCACGACGGGCGGTCATGCTGCACGTCGATGGCCCGAAGGCCGCGACAGCTCGCGCTCGACCTTCGCGATCCGCCTCGCTGGGGCGGGCGACGTGCCGGCGCCGGCAGGAAGCCGGGGCCGCTGCGTGCCGACCCGCACCGCGCGCGGCCGCCGCTCGCAGCGCGCTTCCCGTGCCACGTCACGCTGAAGACGCGGCGCGGGCTGCCGACGTTGCGGAGCGCGCGCTTCGTCCGAGAGTTCGAAGCCAGCATGCGCGCCGCGTGCGAGCGCGGGCGCTTTCGCATCACGCACTACGTGATCCAGCCCGACCACGTGCACGCGATCGTCGAGGCGGCAAGCCTGGACGATCTCGCGAACGGGATGAAATCGCTCGGTGCACGGCTCGCCAGAGCCGTGCACCGAGCGTTCCGTCTTCGCGGCCGCGTGCTGGCCGACCGCTACCACCTCCACATCCTGCGCTTGCCGCGCGAGGTCAGGAACGCGATCGCCTATCTGCTGCTGAACGCGCGGCGGCATCTCGCGAAGCGAGGAAGGCGCGTCCCGGCTGCTTGCCGGGTGGATCCCGCGTCCTCGGGCCGCTGGTTCGAGGGCTGGCGATGCATGGTTGCCCGCGCCCACGATCCTCCAGCGGTCGCCGCTTCGCGCACCTGGCTGCTGCGGATCGGCTGGCGACGTCTGGGACTCATCGACCCGAACGAGGTGCCCGGCGAGCGGCCCCGCCGTTAGCTCGTGCGACGCCGGACGGCGAGCCGGGCCGCGGCCGCGAGGGCCAGCAGCAGGGCGGCGCGGGGCTCCGGGACCTGGAGCTGGATCAGGCCCGAGGCGGCCTGGGAGAAGGGCATCTCGAAGCTGTCGCCCGACTCGAGCGTGCCGCGCAGCGTGCCGGAGGTCGCGCTGATGGGTCCAGTGCCGATCGCCGTGAAGCCCGACCCGGTGTCCAGCTCGAAGCCCGTCCGCCCACCATCGACACCGCGAGTGCCTGCTGGATCAGCGCCTCGTCTGCGAGGACGGTCACGCTCGGGACGTCGCCGAAGAAGCGCGTCCCGTCCGCGGCGGCCCCCGAGCGGAGCACGACGGCGTCGCTCAGGTTCGCGGTCTCGAAGTTCTCGAGGATCAGGTTGCCGTCGCCGATCCGGACGGAGCCGTCGAGGAAGACGGTGCCGGGGTCGGGATCGGCGGCGTTCTGGCGGACGGTCAGGTGCCGTGCGAGGCATACCCCCCATTTGAGGGATTGGGGGAAGCCATCTTCCCCTCCCGGCCCTCTCCGCCCCGCCTACGCCTCGCTCCCCGCCGCCGCCTCGCGGCGCGCGCGCACGAACTCCGTCACCACCGGGATCAGCGACACGGCGATGATGCCGAGCACCACGAGCTCGAAGTTCTCCTTCACGAGCGGGATCTCGCCGAACAGCGCGCCGGCGCCCATGCAGACGACGACCCACGTGATCGCGCCCGTCACGTTGTAGGTGGCGAAGTAGCGGTACCGCATGCGCCCGATGCCGGCGACGAAGGGCGCGAAGGTGCGGATGATCGGCACGAAGCGCGCCAGGAAGATGGTCTTGCCGCCATGCCGCTCGTAGAAGAGCTGCGTCCGCACGAGATGCTGCTTGTTCAGCAGCCGCGAACGTTCGCTGGAGAAGACCGCGGGCCCGAGGTACGCGCCGATCGAGTAGTTCACGGCGTCGCCCAGCACGGCCGCGACGATCAGCAGCAGCGCCGTCTGCGGCAGCTCGATCGGGGAGCCCTCGAGCGAGGCGAGCGCGCCCACCGCGAAGAGCAGCGAGTCCCCCGGCAGGAACGGAGTCACCACCAGGCCCGTCTCGCAGAACACGATCAGGAACAGCACCACGTAGAGCCAGGGCCCGAGCGTGGCCGCCCACTCGTTCAGGTGCTGGTCGAGGTGCAGGAAGATGTCGATGAGCTGGGCGATCAGGTCCACGGGTCCTCCGGCGGCGGCCCCTCGTGGTAGGGGATCGGCCTCCGCCGGGTCAAGTTGACCCCCGCGGGGCTACGTAGGATCCCTAGGCCCCGGGCGAGCGGTGTGGGAGACTCCCGCCCCTCCGCTGGACGGGCCTCGCACGCCGAGCTCCGGATCCCGCGGCCGGAGTGAGCGCCGAGCATGCTGAAAGCCTACGCCCGCTGGATCACCGGCCACGCGGTGCTCGTGCTGGGCGTCTGCGCGGTCGCGACGCTCGTCGCGCTCGCGCAGATCGTGGACCTCCGCACCGGCGCGCCGCGGCCGCAGCTCGACACCTCGATCGAGCAGATGCTGCCCTCGGGCGACGACAGCCGCGCGTTCTACGACCGCACCCGCAAGCTCTTCGGCAACGACGAGACGCTGCTGCTCGTCGTGCACCGTCCGGGCGGGATCTTCACCCCCGACGTGCTCGGGGCGATCCGCCGCCTCTCGCAGCAGATCGAGGCAGTGGAGGGGGTGTCGGGCGTCTTCTCGCTCGCGACGGCTCCCAACGTGGAGGGCGCGGAGGGCGAGCTCCTGATCGCGCCGCTCTACGAGGAGGCGCCCCGGGACGCCGCGTCTCTCGAGCGGATCCGGCAGAAGGCCTTCGCGAACCCGCTCTTCGTCGGCAGCCTGGTGAACCCCGCCGGCGACGCGACGGGGCTCGTGATCGAGCTGCTCGACATCCCCGAAGGCGAGTTCACGCGGCTGCACGCGAGCGAGGTCCTGCCGGGCTGGCTCGTCGGGTGGCTCGGCCTCGAGCCGCCGCCGGCCGACCAGACCGGGATCGACCGCCAGATCCAGGCGCTCGCCCGCGCGGAGCTGGGCGCGGACGTGCAGACCTGGCTCGTGGGCAGCGCGCACATCAAGGCGGAGACCACGCGCACGCTGGTCGACGATCTGCTGCTCGTGATCCCGCTCGCCGTGCTGCTGATCGCGGCCGTGTCGCTCGCCTCATTCCGGACGCTGCGCGGACTGTTCCTCCCTCTCACCGCGATCGGCATCTCGGTGGCATGGACGCTCGGGGCGATGGTCGCGATCGACCCGATGCTCAACATCATCACGATCTCGGTGCCGATGCTGCTGCTCGTGATCGGCTTCGCCTACGCCGTGCACGTGGTGTCCTGCTACTACCACGCGGTCGAAGAGGGTCCGGGAGAGGGAAGCGCCGCGCTCCGCGGGCTCGAGGCGGTGCTGTTGCCGACCTTCGTGACGAGCCTGACCACGGTGGCGGGCTTCTTCTCGCTCGTGACCCACCCGCTGGCCGCGATCCGGCAGTTCGGCCTCTACGGGGGCATCGGCGTCGCGTTCGCCGGGCTCGCCGCGATCACGTTCGTGCCCGCGGTGCTCCAGCTCCTGCGCGAGCCCGCGCCGCACGGCGGGTCGGCGCACGACGCCGCGCACGCGCAGCGCCCCTTCGACCGCTTCCTCGCCTGGCTCGGCGAGTTCGACTGCCGCCACGCGCGGCCGATCTTCGGCGTCGTGGCGGCGCTGTCCGTGCTGTCGGCGCTCGGCATTCCCCGCATCGACGTGAACAGCACGATGGTCTCGAACTTCCCGGCGGGCAGCGAGGTGCGGAAGGCCGTCGAGGCGGTGAACACGCGGCTCGGCGGCGCCGGCCAGATCAACGTCGTGCTCGAGACGGACTACCCGAAGGGCTTCACGGAGCCGTCGATCCTCGCGCAGGTCGAGGCGCTCGAGGCGTGGCTCGACGAGCAGCCTTCGGTGACCGGCACCTCCTCCGTGCTCGACTACATCAAGCTGCTCCACCGCGCCTTCAACGACGACGCCGCCGAGGCCTACCGGATTCCCGCCTCGCGCAACCTCGTCACGCAGCTGCTCTTCTTCGGCGCATCGGACCAGACCAAGCGGCTCGTCGATTCGCAGTACCAGGTCGCGAACCTGCTGGTCCGAACGACCGCGCTCGACTCCGGCGACCTCGGCGACGTGGTGAGATCGATCGAGGCGCGCCTCGCCGAGCTCGAGCCGCCGCTGCGGGGCCGCGTCACGGGCAACCTGGTGCTGATCGCGAAGACGAACGACGAGATCGCCGTGGGCCAGGCGATCAGCGTGACGTCGGCGTTCGGCAGCATCTTCGTGATCATGGCCGTGCTGTTCATGTCGGTCCGGATCGGCCTCATCGCGATGGTGCCGAACGTCTTCCCGGTGCTCCTCTACTTCGGCGTGCTCGGGTGGACGGGCATCACGCTGAACGTGACCACCGGCCTGGTGGCGAGCATCGTGCTCGGCATCGCGGTCGACGACACGATCCACTTCTTCTCGAACTTCAACCGCTTCGCCCGCCAGCACGCGAGCGAGACCGAGGGGGTGAAGGCGACGCTGCTCCATCTCGGCCGCCCCGTCACCTACGCGAGCCTCGCGCTCTGCGCGGGCTTCGCGGTGCTCGGCTTCTCCCAGCTCCAGCAGCAGGCCGAGTTCGGCTGGCTCGCGGCCGGCACGCTCGTCGCGGCCGGCGTCGCCGACCTGACCTTCAACCCGGCGCTCACCTCGAAGGTCAAGATCGTCACGCTGTGGGACGTGCTCTCGCTCGACCTCGGGGAGAAGCCGCACGAGGCGATCCCGCTGTTCCGCGGCTTCTCGAAGTGGCAGGCGCGCATCGTGGCGCTGATGACCGAGATCGTGGAGCTCAAGAAGGGCGAGCGGCTGATCCAGAGCGGCCAGCCGAGCGACGGCATGTACGTGGTGGTCGACGGCCAGCTCGAGAGCAGCATCGAGCGCGGCGGCGCGGTCGTGCCGCTCAACCGCCACGGGCGCGGCGACGTGCTCGGCGAGGTGGGCCTGTTCCGCGGCCAGCGCACGGCGAACGTCGACTGCGAGACCGACGTGCGGGCGCTGCGCTTCGACCAGGAGAACCTCGCGCGGCTGCAGCGCCGCTATCCGCGGACGGCGTCGAAGCTGCTGCGCAACCTCTCCGAGGTGCTCGCCGACCGCCTCGCTGCGGCGACCGAGCGGGTGCGCTAGGGGCTAGGCTCTCCTGTCGAAAAGCGGCCGGTTCGCTCGACAATGGGATGAGCCCGAGGAACTCCTCGGCGCCGATCCATTCCTCGACCGATGGAGCCCGCCTCATGATCACGATCTCCGCTTTTAGATGGGTCCCGGACTTCGCCCGAGGCCAGGTGCGCGATCTGCGCGCGCGCTGGGCGTTGGAGGAGACCGGCCTGCCTTACAGGACGCGCCTCCTCGAGCAAGGCGATCAGGACAAGCCGGACTATCGCGCGCTCCAGCCTTTCGGGCAGGTGCCGATCCTGGAGGAAGACGGTCTTGTCCTGTTCGAATCCGGCGCCATCGTCCTGTACATCGGTGAGCGGAGCGAGACGCTCCTGCCGAGAGACCCGCACGCTCGAGCGCGCGCGACCCAATGGCTCGTCGCGGCGCTCAATTCCATCGAGCCGTGCGTCATGGACGTCGCTTCGATCGATGTCTTCTACATGGATCAGGAATGGGCGAAGCTTCGCCGCCCCGGGGCCGTGGAGTTCGTGCAGAGGCGCCTCACCGCCCTCTCCGGATCGCTCGGTGACAAGCCCTATCTCGACGGCGAGCGTTTCACCGCCGGCGATCTGATGATGGCGACGGTGCTGCGGATCCTGAACCATACAGACATCGTCACGAATGACCGCCGGCTGGCCGCCTACCTGGAACGCTGCACCGCGCGGCCGGCCTTCAAGCGCGCGCTCGATTCCCAGATCGGAGACTTCAGGAGCGCTGCGTAATACCGTCCACGTGACCGCGTCCTCGGATGACTCGAATGCGAACTTCGCGCGGCCCCGTGCATCTTCTTTCGGATCCGGGCTAGCTCAGCAGCAGCTCCCGCGTCCCGCGGCGCGGTGCTCGAGCGCGTGGCGCACGGAGTCGGCATCGCGGCCGAGCGGCCCGAGGCCGGCGAAGCCGCGCACGAAGCCGCGGAGCGCGTGCCAGAGCGCCCTCACGTCGGCACCGCCTCTGCGGCGGGCGCGGCGCCGCGCGGGCGGAGCGTCTGCCACCAGACGCGCGCCGCGTCGAGCACGACGATCGCGACCAGCACCATGAAGAGGGCCGTCACCGCGGCGTCGAGCCGGTTGTTGAAGATCAGGATCTGCGTCTCCGCCAGCTTCTCGGGCGGCACGAGGCCCTGGGCGATCTGGGCGGCGAGATGGTCGGCCTGGGCGAGGAAGCCGATGCGGCGGTCGGCGTGCCAGATCTTCTGGCTGCCGGCGGTCATCGTCACCGAGAGCAGCCAGGCGAGGGGCACGAGCGTGGTCACGGCGAAGATCGGGCGGGCCGACTTCACGAGCAGCGTCGTCGCGAGCGCGAGTGCGGTCGAGGCGAGCAGCTGGTTCGCGATGCCGAACAGCGGCCAGAGCGAGTTGATGCCGCCGAGCGGGTCGACGACGCCCTGGTAGAGGAAGTAGCCCCAGCCGAGCACGATGAGCCCCGAGGCGAGCACGTTCGCCGGCAGCGAGGACGTCCGTCCGAGCGGCCGGTACACGTTGCCGAGCAGGTCCTGCACCATGAAGCGGCCGACGCGGGTGCCGGCGTCGAGCGTGGTCAGGATGAAGAGCGCCTCGAACATGATCGCGAAGTGGTACCAGAGCGCCTTCACGGCCTCGCCGCCGAGCGCCTGCGAGAAGATCTCGGCCATGCCGACCGCGAGGCTCGGTGCGCCGCCCGTCCGCGAGAGCAGCGTGTGCTCGCCGATCTGGCGCGTCAGCGTCTCGAGCTGCAGGGGATCGAGCGGGAAGCCCCAGCCGCTGATCGTGGCGGCGGCGCTCTCGAGCGTGGTGCCGATGACCGCGGCCGGCGCATTGATCGCGAAGTAGATGCCGGGCTCCATCACCGCCGCGGAGAGCAGCGCCATGAGGCCCACGAAGCTCTCCATCAGCATGGCGCCGTAGCCGACGAAGCGGGCGTCCGTCTCGCGGTCGAGCAGCTTCGGCGTCGTCCCGCTCGAGATCAGCGCGTGGAAGCCGGAGATCGCGCCGCACGCGATCGTGATGAAGCAGAACGGGAAGAGCTTGCCGGCGAAGACCGGCCCGGTGCCGTCGATGAACTGCGTGAGCGCCGGCAGCTTCACGGGGGGAGCGACGGCGAGCAGGCCCGCGGCGAGGAGCGCCACGGTCCCGATCTTGATGAAGGCCGACAGGTAGTCGCGCGGCGCGAGCAGCAGCCAGACGGGCAGCACGCTCGCGAGGAAGCCGTAGCCGATGATGGCGAGCGCGAGCGTCTTCTTGTCGAGATCGAAGAAGACGCGCAGCGCGGCGCTCTCGTCCACCCAGCGCCCGGCGAACACGGCGAGGATCACGAAGGCGAGCCCGATCAGCGTGGCCTCCATCACGCGGCCCGGCCGGATCTTCACCATGTAGAGCCCCATCGCGAGCGCGATCGGGATGGTGGCGCCGACCGTGGAGGTCGCCCACGGGCTGCCGAACATGGCGTTCACGACGACGAGGCCGAGCACGCCGATCAGGATGATCATGATCGCGAGCACGCCGACGAGCGCGGCCGCGCCGCCGAGCGGGCCGATCTCCTCGCGCACCATCTGGCCGAGCGACTTGCCGCCGCGGCGGAGCGAGCCGACCAGGATGATGAAGTCCTGCACCGCGCCGCCGATCACGACGCCGATCAGGATGTAGAGCGTGCCGGGCAGGTAGCCGAACTGGGCCGCGAGGATCGGGCCGACCAGCGGCCCGGGGCCCGCGATCGCCGCGAAGTGGTGGCCGAACACCACCCAGCGGTTCGTCGGCACGAAGTCCTTGCCGTCGCGCAGGCGGTGGGCGGGCGTCGGGCGCGCGTCGTCGAGCTGGAGCACGCGCCGGGCGAGGAAGCCCGAGTAGAAGCGGAAGCCGATCGCGTAGATGCAGAGGGCGGCGACCAGGAACCAGGCCGAGGAGACGCTCTCGCCCCGCGCGCTCGCCACCACCCCGAGCGCGAAGGCGCCCAGCAGCGAGACCCCGATCCAGATCGCCTTCGACATGACATCCCCCCCCCCGCGGCGTCAGAGCACGAGCGGCACGGCGAAGCCGCACCAGAGCGCGGCGAGCAGCGCCGCGGCCGCGTCGAGCCCGACGCCGGTCCGCACCATCAACGGGATGGTGAGATAGCCCGAGCCGAAGACGATCGCGTTCGGCGGCGTGCCGGCCGGAAGCGCGAAGTCGCAGGACGCCGCGAAGGCGGCGGCGAAGAGGACCGGGCTCAGGTGCTCCGGCGACACGCTCGCCGCGAGGACGGGCAGCATCACGGCGACGGTGGCCGTGTTCGACGCGAAGGCCGAGAGCGTGACGGTGGCGTAACTCGCCGCCGTGATCTGGAGCAGCGGCGCGGAGTCGCGGAGCGCGGCGAGCTGCGCGCCCATCCAGTGGGAGAGCCCGCTCGCCTCGATCGCGGCCGCGAGCGAGAAGCCGCCGCCGAGCAGCACGAGGGTCTGCCACTGCACGAAGCGGAGCGAGGCCGGGGTGAGCGCGCGGCTGCCGTCCACCCGCCAGAGCAGCAGCACGAGGCTCGCGAGCATCGCGACCGTCGCCTCGACGTGCGCGCTCGCGAGCCCGACGAGCCCGAGCTCCCGCAGCGCGTCGGTGAGGGGCTTGCCGAGGATCCAGAGCGCGGCGGCGGCCACGAACACGGCGCCCACCACCTTCTCGCCCCGCCGCAGCGCGCCGAGGCGCGCGCCCTCGCGCGCGAGCGCGATGCGGCCCACCTGCGGCTCCGGCGCATCGGCGCGCCCCACGCGCCAGAGCGCGAGCCAGACGACCGGCAGGAAGAGCGCCACGAAGGGGATCCCGACCGACATGAACTCGAGGAAGGACAGCTCGCTGCCGCGCTGCGCGAGGAAGCCCGCGAGCTGCGCGCTCGGCACGGTGCCGATCTTCGTGCCGATCCCGCCGACGTTCGCCCCATACGCCACGGCGAGCATCAGCGCCGCGCCGAAGTGCTCGAGGCGGCGCCCGGTCTCGCGCTCGAACTCCGCGATCACCGCCATGCCGATCGGGAACATCATCGCGGCGGTCGCCGTGTTCGAGATCCAGAGCGAGACCGCCGCGGTGGCGAGCAGGATGCCGAGCAGCAGGTGGCGCGCGTCGGTGCCGACCACGCGCATCACGGCGAGCGCGATGCGGCGGTGGAGGTTCCACTGCTGCATCGCGGCGGCGATCCCCATGCCGCCCAGGAAGAGGAAGATGTACGGATCCACGTAGGGGAGCAGCGCGCCGCGCAGGTTCGCCCCGACGCCGTCGCCGTAGGTGCGCGTCCAGGGCAGCACGAGCAGCGGCAGGCAGGCGGTCCACTGGATCGGGACCGCTTCGGTGATCCACCAGATCGCCATCCACGCCGTGAGGCCGGCCGCGAGCGCGGGCCGGGCTCCGTACCGGTCCCAGTCGGAGAGCGGCGTGTCGAGCGCGACGAGCGCGGCGAAGGCGCCGAGCCCGGCGCAGAAGGCGACCCACTTGCGGCCCGAGCGCGGCACGGGCGGAGGCTTAGCGGGGCCCCGCGCGCCGGGCTAGGGGCCCGGCGCGTCGAGCGCCGCCTCGAGCCTGGCCGCGTCCTCCGCGAGCAGGTAGCGGCGCGCCACCAGGTTGCGGACGAGCTGGCGGTAGCGCTGCTCGAAGCGCCGCTCGCTCGGGTAGAGCTCCGCGAGTGTGGCCTCGTCGAAGGGGAACACGCTGCCCGCGAGGTTGCAGAAGAGGTTCAGCAGCGGGAGCGCCGGCAGCAGGAGGCCGGGGATGTTCTCCTCGTCCACCACGTTGCTCGGCAGGTACGTCGCGACGGGCAGGTCGAGCTCCGGCAGGCGCAGGCCGCCGATCGCGTTGCCGAATTCGTCGCGTTCGATCGCGCCGTCGGCGAACGAGATCGGCTTGCCGGGCGGCGGCGGGACGTGGCCCCGCACCTGACGCTCGAGGTTCTTCCACATCGCGTTCAGCAGGTACGAGCCGAACACCGGGCCGTCCGCGTGCGTGTTGAGCGGGTTCAGGCACGTATCCTCGAGCTTCAGCAGGTTCGGGATGATGTCGACGCCGATGTGCACGCCCGCGTGTGCCGTGCCCGCCATCTGGTAGTGGCGGAAGGTGCGCGTGTCGGCCTGCCGGCTGCCCTCCGCGACCGCGCCGAAACCGATCGACACGTCGGTCTCGGAGAGGGCCTGGATCACGGGCACGGGCAGGTCCGTGCGCACGAAGCGGCTCGTCCCCTGGAGCGCCGGCGTGCACGCGGGGTAGGGCGGCGCGCCCGCGCTGCCGCACACGGGCCCGGAGTTGATCGAGCGTCCGAGCGCGGCCACCTGCACGAAGTAGCCGTCGTTGCCCTCGAAGTGGAAGTCGCTCGCGTACGTGATGACCGAGCCGCCCTGCTGCGACTGCCCGGCGTGGAAGACGCGCTCCACCGGGTACGCGGCGGGGAGCGGGCTCGAGTCCCCGCCTTGCCGGAGCGCGTGCACGATCTGGCTCACGATGTCGTACGCCTGTCCGTTCTCGGGCAGCGAGAGCGAGGCGTAGCGCTGCCGGCACATCGCCACGGGGATGATCCCGCCGAGCCGGCAGCGGTTCTGGAGGAACACGATGGGCACGTTGCTGTTCGTGACGCCGACGTACGTCCAGCCCTCGCGCGCGAAGAGCTCCGCGGACGCGTCCCACACCGGCGCGATGTCGAAGGTGCCCGTCGAGTTCCACCACTCGATCACGACCGTGCCGTTCGCGTCGGCGGGGTCCGCGGGGCGGCGGACGCTGAGGCGCGTCTTGTACGGGACGGCGAGGTCGCGCGGCAGCACCACGCCGCGGCGCGGCGTCTCCTCGTACGTGTAGACCGTCGCCGTGCCCGAGACGAAGAACTCCTCCTCGACGTAGGGCTCGGGCACGTCCGCGAGCGTCCGGAAGCCGACGATGTGCGGCTCGCCGGCGGTCTCGTCCGGGCGCTCGAGGACGATCGGGTCCGTGGGCGCCGCGGCGGCTGGGAAGGGGAGGCAGAGGAGGAGCGGCAACAGGCAAGCGCCTGTGAGTCCGGTGCGGGCGTGCCGGAGCGTCCCGCGCAGCGAGCCGAAGGCGAGCGAAGCAGTCGTGGGGGGAAGTCGCATCGCCCGATTCTGCACCGGGCCGGGGCCCCGTGTCTAGGTCCCCCCGCGAGCAGCGACCGCAACCACGGCCGCGCGGCCTGGTGGCGGCGGCCATCTTGCTCTATCAGCAACGCCGGCAGGGGGGCGAATGGCGGCGCAGGGGACGCGTGAGCGCTTCAGCTCGCACGCGGGCTTCGTGCTCGCGGCCGTCGGATCGGCCGTCGGCCTCGGCAACATGTGGCGATTCTCGTACCTCGCGGCCGAGCACGGCGGCGCCGCCTTCGTGCTGCTCTACCTCGTCATGACGGCCGGCATCGCGCTTCCGATCCTGCTCGCCGAGCTCGTGATCGGGCGCGGGGCCGCGCGGAGCCCCATCGCCGCGCTCCAGCACTTCGGCGGCAAGGCCTGGCGCCCGCTCGGCGGGCTGTTCGTGGCCTCGGGCTTCCTGATCCTCTCGTACTACAGCGTGATCGCGGGCTGGACGCTGCGCTACCTGCTGGAGGGCCTCGGGTCCGCTCCGGAGCCCGATGCGGCGGCCCACTTCCAGCGCATCACCAGCGGGCCCGCCCCGGTGCTCTGGCACCTGCTCTTCATGGGCATCACCGTGCTCGTCGTCGCCGGCGGCGTGCGGAAGGGCATCGAGCGCACGTCGCTGCTGCTGATGCCGGTGCTGTTCGTCCTCGTGGTCGGGCTCGCCGTCTACGCGGCCACCCTGCCGGGCGCGGAGCTCGGGTACCGGGCGTTTCTGCGGCCCGAGCTCGATCAGCTGCTCTCGCTGGGCGTGCTGGCGCAGGCCGCGGGCCAGGCGTTCTTCAGCCTGAGCCTCGGCATGGGGGCGATGCTCACCTACGCGAGCTATCTGGGCGGCGACGAGAACCTGCCCGTCGAGGCGGCCCTGATCGCCGGGACGGACTTCGGAGTCGCGTTCGTCGCGGGCCTCGTCGTCTTTCCGCTGGTCTTCGCGCTCGGCCTCTCGGAGCAGGTGAGCGGCAGCACGGTGGGCGCGCTCTTCATCACGCTGCCCTCCGCCTTCGCCACGCTGGGCGGAGCAGGACGCATCGTCGGGACCCTCTTCTTCGTGACGCTGGCCGTGGGCGCGCTCACGTCGGCGATCTCGCTGCTCGAGGTGGTCGTCGCCTCGGCGATCGATCGCTTCGGGTGGAGCCGGCGGCGGGCGGCCGCGCTGATCGGCGTGGTGATCGCGCTGCTCGGCGTCCCCTCGGCGGCGAGCCTCGACGTGCTCGGCCTCGTGGACCAGATCGCGGGCAACGTGTTCCTGATCGCGGGCGGCCTCGGTCTCGCGGTCTTCGTGGGCTGGGTGATCCCGGACCCGACGCCGGAGCTCCGGCGTGGCGCGCGGCACGTTCCCTGGCTCCGGCTCTGGCGCTGGCTGCTGCGCTTCGCCGTGCCCGTGGCCCTCACCGTGATCCTGCTCGGCGTGACGCTGCCCGACACGCTGGCCGCGCTGCGCGACTTCTTCGCCGGCGGCTGAGCGCCCGCTCAGGCGGCGGCCTGGCCCGCGCCCTCCGCGCGCAGCGCGGCTGCGATGTCGCCGAGCACGGCCTTGGCGTCGCCGAAGACCATCAGCGTGTTGTCCGCCGAATAGAGGGCGTTGTCGATGCCCGCGAAGCCCGGGTTCATCGAGCGCTTGTTCGCGAGCACGACGCGCGCCTTGTCGGCGTCGATGATCGGCATGCCGTAGATCGGGCTCGTCTCGTCGCTGCGCGCCGCCGGGTTCACCACGTCGTTCGCGCCGACCACCACGCAGACGTCGGTCTGCGGCATCTCGGGGTTGATCTCGTCCATCTCCAGGAGCGCGTCGTAGGGGATCTCCGCCTCGGCCAGCAGCACGTTCATGTGGCCGGGCATGCGGCCCGCGACCGGGTGGATCGCGAACTTCACGTCGATGCCGCGCTTGGTGAGCACGTCGTAGATCTCGCGGACGCGGTGCTGCGCCTGCGCCACGGCCATGCCGTAGCCGGGGACGATCACCACGCGCTGCGCGCTCAGCAGGTAGTCGGCCGCGTCCTGCGGCGTGGCGCTCTTGACGGGCTTCGCCTCGCCGCCCGCCGCCTGCGCCTTCACCTGGCCGAACGCGCCGAACAGCACGTTCGTGAAGGAACGGTTCATGGCGCGGCACATGATCACCGAGAGGATGAAGCCGGAGGAGCCGTCGAGCGCGCCCGCGATGATCAACAGCTGGTTCTCGAGCACGAAGCCCATCGCGACGGCCGAGAGGCCGGCGTAGGAGTTCAGCAGCGAGATCACGGTCGGCATGTCGGCGCCGCCGATCGGGATGATGAGGAGCACGCCGAAGGCGAGCGAGAGGGCGACGATCAGCGCGAAGAACGGCCACTGGCTCGGGTCCACCACCACCCAGACGCCGGCGAGCACCGCGATCCCGAGCAGCGCCAGGTTCACGGCGTTCTGGCCGCGATAGGTGATCGGGCGGGTCGGGATCACCTCCTGCAGCTTGCCGGCCGCCATCAGGCTGCCGGTGAACGTGACGAAGCCGAGGATCACCTCGATCACGATCGCGGTGGTGCGGAACGTGGTGAGCTCGCCCTCGCCGAGCCACACCTGGTACTTCGCGGTGCCGACCAGGCCGGCGGCGAGGCCGCCGAAGGCGTGGGAGATCGCCGTCCGCTGCGGCACCGCCGTGAGCGCCACGCGCGAGAGCGGAACGCCCACCAGCGTGCCCGCGACGAGCGCCAGCGCGATCCAGCTGTAGTTCACGATGTGCGGGTTCACCAGCGTGCCGACGACGGCCAGCACCATGCCGACGACGCCGGCGAGCACGCCCTGGCGCGCGGTCTTCGGGCGGTTCAGCCAACGCAGGGAGAACACGAAGAGCGTCGCGGCCGCGAGGTAGCTGAGCTGCGTGAAGAGCTCGCTCACGCGCGCGGCTCCTTCTCCTTGAACATCTTCAGCATGCGCTCGGTGATCAGGAAGCCGCTCACGATGTTCGTCATGGACGCGAACACCGCGACCGCCCCGAGCACGGTCGCGAACAGGGTCTTCTGCTCGCCGGTCACGATGATCGAGGCCACGATGGCGATCGCGGAGATCGCGTTGGTGAGCGACATCAACGGCGTGTGCAGCAGGCGCGACACGTTCTGGATCACGTAGAAGCCGACGAAGGTCGCCAGCATCAGCGCGAAGAGCATGGAGGAGAGGTTCAGCTCGCTCACGGACGCTCCCTGGGGCGGAAATCGAGCCCCCAGCTAGCACCTGGGGGTCCTTCTTTCAAGCAGTGCCCGATTCCCCGCGCGACACCACGACCGCCGCCGCCAGGTCGCCCGTCACGTTCACCGCCGTGCGGCACATGTCGAGGAAGCGGTCCACGCCGAGCACGACGCCGATGCCCTCGGCCGGGACGCCCACGATGCCGAGGATCATGGCGATCACCGGGATCGAGCCGGCGGGCACCCCGGCCGTGCCGATGCCGCCGAGGATGCAGATGAAGGCGACGGTCGCCTGCTGCGCGAGGGAGAGCTCCACGCCGTAGAGCTGTGCGAGGAAGAGGACCGTCACGCCCTCGAAGAGCGCCGTGCCGTTCTGGTTCGCGGTCGAGCCGAGCGTCAGCACGAAGCGGCTCACGTGCGTCGGCAGGCGCAGCTCGTGCTCGGCGACGTAGAGCGCGGTCGGCAGCGTGGCGTTGCTCGAGGCCGTCGAGAACGCCGTGAGCATGGCCGTGCGCACGCCGCGGAAGAATCGGCGCGGCGACATGCGGCCGAGCCAGGCGACCGACGCCGAGTAGACGACGAACTGCTGGAGCGCGAGGCCGAGCAGCACGACGCCCACGTAGGCCGCGAGCGAGCGGAAGATCTCGAGGCCGAGCCGCGTCGCGAGCACGAACACGAGGCAGGCCACGCCGAGCGGCGCCAGCCGGATCACGAGGCCGAGCAGCCACATGGTCACGTCCTGGAGCCCGCGCAGCGCCTCGGCGAGCCGGCGGGCGGGCTCGCCCGGCGCGGCCGCGAGGCCGACGCCGAGGAGCAGCGAGAACACCATGAGCGCCAGCATGTCGCCGTCCGCCATCGCGCGGATCACGTTGTTGGGCACGAGGTGGACGATGAACTCGGCGCCGCTCCGGCCCGCGGCCGGCGCCGCGGCGGGCACTTGGGAGCGCTCCCCGAGATCCTGCGTGAGCTCCGCGGGCAGCCCCTTGCCGGGCTCGAAGCCGTTCACGAGGGCGAGCGCGATCCCGACCGCGATGGTCGAGACGGCGGCGGTGTAGAGGAGCGTCCGGACGCCGATGCGCCCGAGCCGGCGCAGGTCGCCGAGCTCGCAGACGGCGAGCGCGAGCGCGCTCACGATCAGCGGGATCACGAGCATGAAGAGCAGGCGCAGGAAGATCTGGCCGATCGGCTCCACCAGGTTCGCCACGAGCCAGGCGAGCCACGGCTCGCCGCCGAAGGCGCCGTGGGCGAGCACGCCGAGCGCGAGCCCGGCCGCGAGCCCGATCGCCATCCGGAGCGGCAGGCCTTCCGGCACCGGGCCTCAGCGCGCGATGGGGGAGGGGATCAGGAGGACGGGGCGCGCGGCGTGATGGACGACGTCGTGCGCGGCGGAGCCGAGCATCAGCTGCGCGAGGCCCGCGCGCGAGTGCGTGGCGAGGCAGATCGCGTCGACGTCGAGGCGCCCGGCCTCGTCGAGGATGGCCTGGCTCACGCGCGCCGCGCGCACGACGCGGGCCTCGCAGCCGACGCCGCCCTCGGCTGCCAGGGCGGCGAGCCGGCCGGCCGCCGCCCGCTCCTCGGCGGCGAGCTCCTCCGCGCTCGCGCGCTTCTCGCCATAGTGCGGCACGAGCGGGCTCGGGAGGCTCGTCCGGTGGAGCACGTGGAGCAGCGTCACGTGGCCCTTCGGTGCGGCCAGCGCGAACGCGAACGGCACGGCGCGATTGCCGAAGTCGGTGAGGTCCGTGGCGCAGAGCACGCGGGAGAGCGCGGGCGCCGGCTTCGACATGGCCGGTGGTTATCAGCCGTGACGACTCCTCGCCATCCCGGCAGCGCCGCCCTAGGATCGCGCGCGCGCACGAGGAGCCATGGCCCACGCGATCGAGCTGCCCGTCTGGACCGTGCTGCCCTTCATCGCGCTGCTGCTCGCCATCGCGCTCCTCCCCCTCGTGACGCCGCACTTCTGGGAGTCGAATCGGAACAAGGGCATCGTGTCCGCGCTGCTCGGGGTGCCGGTGGCGGTCTACCTGGTCGCGGCGCACGGCACGGCGGGCGTCCACGAGCTGGCCGAGAAGGCGAAGGAGTACGCGTCCTTCATCGTGCTGCTCGCCTCGCTGTTCATCGTGACGGGCGGCATCTACGTACGCGGCTCCCTCTCCGGCACTCCGCTCGTGAACACGGGCCTGCTCGCGTTCGGCGGGCTCATCGCGAGCTGGATCGGCACCACGGGCGCCTCGGTGCTGCTGATCCGGCCGCTGCTGCGCGCCAACGCCTCGCGCGAGCGCAAGGCGCACATCGTCGTGTTCTTCATCTTCGTCGTCTCGAACTGCGGCGGGCTGCTGACGCCGCTCGGCGACCCGCCGCTCTTCCTCGGCTTCCTGAAGGGCGTGCCCTTCGACTGGACCTTCCGCCTCTGGCCCGACTGGCTGCTGGTGAACGGCCTCCTGCTCGTGATCTTCAACGTCTGGGACCAGCGCGTGCTGGCGCGCGAGGAGCGCGAGCGGCCGGGCGGTCAGCTCGAGGAGGTGCTGAAGCACGAGCCGCTCGGCATCGAGGGCGCCGCGAACTTCGGCTTCCTCGCGGCGATCGTGGCGATCATCTTCGCCTCGGGCAGCGGCATCGGGAACGGCGGCGCACCCTGGCCCTTCGGCGTGCAGGAGGGCCTCATGCTCGCCGTGACGGGCCTTGCCTTCGCCTCGACGCCCGCACGCATCCGGAGCGCGAACGCGTTCGGCTTCGGGCCGATCATCGAGGTGGCCGTGCTCTTCGCCGGCATCTTCCTCACGATGGCGCCCGCCCTGCTGCTGCTGAACGCGAACGCGCGGCACTTCGGCATCACCGAGCCCTGGCACTTCTTCTGGGCGACCGGCCTGCTCTCGTCCTTCCTCGACAACGCGCCGACGTACCTCACCTTCGCCGCGACGGCGTGCGGCCTCGAGGGCGTGCCGCTCGAAGGGCGCTACCTGGCGGACTACCTCGCGCTCGGCGGCGAGTCCGCGCTGGTGCTCGCCGCCATCTCGACCGGCGCGGTGTTCATGGGAGCGAACACGTACATCGGAAACGGCCCGAACTTCATGGTGAAGGCGATCGCGGAGGAGAGCGGCGTCCGCATGCCGAGCTTCATCGGCTACATGGCCTACTCGGGCGCCGTGCTGCTCCCGATCCTCGGGATCGCGACCCTCGTGCTCTTCCGGTGAGCGGGCGCGCGCGGCGCGCCTCGGCGAAGCTCCCGGCGTGTCGGAGCCGGAGCCGATCGTCTGTCCGCACGCCGAGCGCTGCCCGGGCTGCCCCTGGCTCGGGCTCGCGCCCGGCGCGCAGCGTGCCGCCAAGGAGGAGCGCCTCGCCCGCGCGCTCGCTCCATATGCGACGCTGCGGACGCACCCGCTCCCCGTGCGCGCCGCCGCCACGCTCGCCGCCTACCGCACGCGCGCGAAGCTCGTCGTCGCGCCCGGCCCGCGGCTCGGGCTCCACGAGCGCGCCGGGCACGAGGTGCTCGATCTGCCCGGCTGCCGCGTGCTCGCGCCGAGCCTCGCCGCCGCCGCGCAGGCGCTGCGCGCGCTGCTCGCCGCGCCGCCCGCGGGCACGGAGACCGTGCTGCGACCCGACGGCGACGGGCCGGGCCGGCTCCGGGCCGTCGATCTCCGGGAGACCTGGGACGACTCCGGCCCGGGCCTCCTCCTCACGCTCGTGGTGCGCGAGCCCGAGCCCGGCGCGAACGAGCTGGAGGCGGCCCGCGCCGCCCTCGTCGCGGCGCTCCCGGGCCTGCGCTCGCTCGCGCTCCGCCTCCACGACGGGCGCGCCCCGGCGCTCCTCGGCGGCCCGCCGCGGACCCTCCACGGCGACGCGCTGCTCCGCGACCGGCTCCGCGCCGGGGAGCCCTTCGAGCTCGTCGGCTCGGGCGCCTTCGCACAGGCGCATCGCGCGCAGGCCGCCGCGCTCCGCGAGGCGGTGCGGCTCGCGCTCGGACGGCCGGGCGGCAAACGCGTGCTCGATCTCTATGCCGGCAGCGGCGGCCTCGGGCTCGCGCTCGCCGCGCGAGGCGCGGCCCCCGTGCTCGTCGAGGCGTACGGGCCCGCGGCCCGCGCGGCCGAGGCCGCCGCGCGCGCACAGGGGCTCGCCGTCGAGGTGCGGGCGGAGCCCGCCGAGGCCGCGCTCGCGAAGCTCGCGCGCGAGGGCGCCCGCTTCGACGCGGCGGCCGCGAACCCGCCGCGCGCGGGGCTCGCGCCGCGCGTCCGCGAGGCGCTCGCCGGCCTCGTGAACGGACCCCTCGTCTACGTCTCGTGCGAGCCGGCCACGCTGGCGCGCGACCTCGCGCACTTCGCCGAGCTCGGCTGGCGCTGCGAGCGGCTCGAGCCCTTCGACCTGATGCCGCAGACGGAGCAGGTGGAGAGCCTCGCCGTGCTGCGCCGCGCGCCGCCGCCTCCGCTCGCCGTCCTCCACGCGGACGAGACCCTCCTCGCGGTCGCGAAGCCCGCCTTCGTGCCGACCGTGCCGCACCCCGAGCACCGCGCCTCCGTGCTCGCGCGCGTCCGCGTCTTGCCCGGACGCGGCCGCGCCGTCGCGGTCGGGCGCCTCGACGCGGGTACGAGCGGCGTCTGCCTCTTCGCGAGCTCGCCCGCCGCGGCCGCCCGGCTCGAGCGCGCGCTCGCCGCGCCCGGCGCCGAGCCGCACTACCTCGCGCTGGTGCGCAGCGTGGCGCGGCCGCGCGGCCGGCTCGCGCGCGTTCCCGGCGAAGGCGCCGCGGCGACGCGCTACCGGCGGCTCGCGGTGGTGGCCGGCCACGCGCTGCTCGAGGTGGTGTCGTCGCGCGGCGGCACGCAGCGGATCCGGCGCGAGCTGGCCGCGATCGGCGAGCCCGTGCTCGGCGACGCCCGCCACGGCCACGCGCCCTCGAACCGGCACCTGTTCGAGCGCGCGGGCCTCGACCGGCCCTTCCTCCACTGCGCGAGCGTCGCGTTCCGGCCCGAGGCGGGCGCGCCGCTGCTGCGGATCGAGGCGCCGCTCGCGCCCGACCTCGCGAGCGTGCTCGCGCGGCTCGGCTTCGACGCGGGCTCGCTCGCCGGGCGCGCGTCCGCCCCGGCCGGGGCCTCCGCGCCCGCGGCCCCGCCCGCGTGAACGACGCCCCGACGGTCGTCGCGCTCTGGAAGCCCTTCGGCGTCGTCTCGCGCTTCACGCCGGCGGGCGGCCATCCGGGCCTCGCGACGCTGATCGAGACCCCGCTGCCGGGCGTCTGGCCGGTGGGCCGCCTCGACCACGACAGCGAGGGCCTCCTGCTCCTCACCGACGACGGCGGGCTCGCGGCGCGCCTCACCTCGCCGCGCTTCGCGCATCCCCGCACGTACCTCGCGCAGGTCGAGCGCCGCCCGGACGCGGCCGCGCTCCGCGCGCTCGCCGACGGCATCGTGATCCAGGGCCGCCGCACGCGGCCCGCGCGCGTCCGTCTGCTGTCCGAGCCGCCCGCGCTGCCGCCGCGTCCGGTGCCGGTCCGCTTCCGCAAGCGCGTGCCGACGGCGTGGCTCGAGCTCGTGCTCCGCGAGGGCCGGAACCGCCAGGTGCGGCGCATGACGGCCGCGGCCGGCCATCCGACGCTCCGCCTGGTGCGCATCGCGATCGGGCCGCTCTCGCTCGCCGGCCTCGGCCTCGCACCTGGCGCGTGGCGGCGGCTCCGCCCCGACGAGACGCGCGCGCTCTACGCGAGCGCCGCGGCGCAGGCGACGAGCGCGTCGAGGCCGCGCGCGAAGGGGCCGGGCTCGGGCAGCAGGCTCACCACCAGCTGAGCGGCGCCGGGCGCGTCCTCGAGGTCGAAGAGGAAGCCGGGCTGGACGAGCACGCCCGCACGCTCGAGGAGGCCGAGCGCGAGCGCCTCGGCGTCGCGCGGGCCGTGCACGCGGAGGAGCGCGGCCCAGCCCGCCTCGGCGGGCAGCGCGCTCAGCGGGCCCGCGGCCGGGAGCGCCGCGAGGCGCGCGCGGTTCGTCGCGACGCGCTCGCAGAGCGGGGCGACGAGCACGTCGCGCTGCGCGAGGAGCCCGGGCAGGGCGCGCGCGAGGAGCGGCGAGACGGAGAGGTACGCGTCGGCCACGAACTCGAGCCTTGCGAGCGCCTCCTCCCGCGCGGCGGCGGGGCCAGCCACCACGAGCCAGGCGAGCTTCAGCTGCGGCAGCGCGAGCGCCTTCGAGGCGCCCGAGAGCACGAAGTCGAGCGGGCCCGCCTCGGCGCCGGCGAGAGCGGAGGGTGGCGCTGCGCCGCCCGCACCCGTTCCCGAGAAGACCTCGTCCGAGATCAAGGCGAGGCCCCGCTCGCGTCCGAGCACGCGGAGCTGCGCCAGGTCCTCCGGGTCCACGAACGAGCCCGTCGGATTGTGCGGGTGGATCACGAGCAGCGCGCGGCTCGCCGGGCCGAGGCGCAGCGACGCGAAGTCGATCCGCCAGCGCGCGCCCCGCGCGGGCGGGACGAGCCGATAGGGCGAGGCCTCGAGGCCCTCGAGCGCGGCCAGGTGCTCGAAGAGCGGGTAGCCGGGGCTCGGCACGTGCACGCGCGCGCCCGGGTCGCCGAGCAGGCGGAACAGATGCGCGTAGGCCTCGCTCGTGCCGGCGGTGAGGACCACCTGCTCCGGCGCCACGCACGCGCCCGCCGCGGCGAGGTGCGCCGCGATCGCCTCGCGCACGGGCGCCGGGCCGTGCGGCTCGGGCTCGTAGCGCCGCACGGCGGGGTCGCGCGCGAGCGCGGCGAGCGCCTGCGCGAGCGCGGCGCCCGGCGCGTCGAGCCCGACCCGCGTCGGATTCGACTCCGAGAGATCGAGGACCGGCAGGCCGCGCTTCCGGCGCTCCTCGAGCCGCGCCGCGAGCGGGCTCGGCGTGAGGTCCCAGCCGGCGCGTCGGGCGAACACGCGGGCGAAGGTACCGTCCGGTAGCATCCCGCGTCCCGCGGAGCGGCAGCGAACCCCATGAACCGACGAGCCGCGCAGAGCGATGACAGGACGCCGCGACCGCGCGAGGCCGTCCGGCTGCTCGTGGCCGACGCCGCGGGTCGCATCTACGACCATCCCGAGCTGCGCCTCGCCGGCGAGCGCGGCGGCGGGCCCGAGCCGATCGGCGCGCGCGAGTGGCTGGCGCTGCCGCGCGGCAGCGACCTCTTCGCGCTGCCCGGCCGCGCGCCGGTCGGGCTCCGCGGCCGCCGCCCCGTCGTGGTCGACGACTGGCTCGGCGGCGAGGCGCGCGCGGTCGCGGCGTTCCTCGCTCCCGCGCACACGGCGTGTCACCACGCGGCCTTCGTGCGCCGCGCGGGGGCGCCGGCGCTGCCGACCTTCGCGTACTCCGCGGTCGGCATCGCGGACGGGCGCTACTGGACGAGCGCCTTCCGCTCGGACCCCGACCCGCGCCAGGACCCGTGGCGCTTTCGCGCGGAGCGGATCCGCGCGGGCATCGCGGCGAAGCGGAGCGAGCTGCCCCGGAACCGGGTCGCGCGCCAGCTCGAGAAGTGCGCGCTCGCCTACGGCTGCCGCGCGGCGCAGAACTTCTTTCTCGGCCGGCACGAAGCGCCGCTCCCTTCGAGCAGTGCTTGCAACGCGCAGTGCGTCGGCTGCATCTCGCTCCAGCCGGACGGCGCCTTCCGCGCCAGCCACGACCGGCTCGCGCGCCCGCCGAGCGGCGCGGAGCTCGCGGCGGTGGCGCTCTCGCACCTGGCCCGCGCGAAGGACGGCGTGGTGAGCTTCGGCCAGGGCTGCGAGGGCGAGCCGCTCCTGTTCGGGCCTGCGCTCGTGGACGCGGTGCGCCGCATCCGTGCGGAGGCGCCGCGCGGCACCGTGCACCTCAACACCAACGCGAGCAAGCCCGACGTCGTGCGCGCCCTCTGCGACGCGGGCCTCGACTCGCTCCGCGTGAGCCTGAACTCGCCGCGCGAGGCGGCGTACGAGGCCTACTACCAGCCGCGCGGCTACGGCTTCGCCGACGTGCGGGAGAGCCTCCGCGCGGCGGTCGCGGCCGGCGCGCACGCGTCGCTGAACCTCCTCTGCTTCCCCGGTCTCACGGACACCGAGCCCGAGCTCGAGGCGCTCGCCGCGCTCGTCGAGGACACGGGCCTGCACATGATCCAGCTGCGGAACCTGAACATCGACCCGGACCTCTACCGCGCGTCCCTGCCGCCCGGCCTCCTCGAGCGCGGGCGCGGCATGCGCTGGCTCCGCGCCGCGCTCGCGAGGCGTTGCCGGCGGCTGCGCTTCGGCTACTTCAACCCGGCGCTGAGGAGAGCGGGGTGAGATTCGGACCGGCGCTCGCGATGGCCTGCGTGGCGTGGCTGTGCGCGGGCTGCTTCTCGATCCGGGTCGTGTCCGGCAACACGGTGCCCGCGGAGCGGGTGGCCGAGATCCAGCCCGGCGTGACCACGCGGCCCGAGATCCTCGAGTGGTTCGGGGCGCCCGAGGACTTCACCGATCCGAGCGGCCTCCGGCGCGTGTTCGCGGACGGCGTCATGCTGCCGGAGGACGTGCTGCATCTGCCCTACGCCGACGTCCTCGTCTTCGAGCTGACGCGAGGCCGCGCGAAGGGGGTGCTGCTGCTCCTCTTCAACTATCTCGAGGTCCACGTGGCGAACGATCGGCTGGTCGTCTTCTTCGACGATCAGGACCGCGTGCTCTACTACGGCTACCGGGCGGGCGCCGATGCGCTGGAGTAGCGGTCTCCTCGTGCTGGCGTTGCTGCTCGCCGCGCCCGGCTGCACGATGGGCCGCTGGTACGTGGGCTCGCCGATCCCCGGGAATCCCGCCGAGCTGCTCCGAATCGGCTCGACCGGCAAGGCCGACGTGCTGGGCCACTTCGGCCCGCCCGATCGCATGCTGCGGCAGAAGAGCGGCGACGTGTTCATCTACCGCTACGACCAGCGCAACAGCTCCGAGCTGCGGATCGGCACGCCGCCCTTCATCGGCATCGGCGCCTACACGCTCTTCCACTGGGACAAGGACCAGGACAAGAGCGACCGGCTGATGGTGTTCTTCGATCCGGCCGGCGTGGTGAGCGCGTTCGGATACCGCGCGGGCCGGGGCGAGCTCGAGCCCTTCTAGGGCTCGGGATTCACGAAGTAGCGCTCCGCGGGCTCGGGCTCCCCGATCAGGCCGAGCGTCTGGAGCTGGCGCGCGAGCTCGGCCCAGCGCTCGGGCTCCATCGCGCCGAGGGCGCCGTCCGCGACCTCGATCAGCGGCTGCTGCGTCTCGGCCGCGAGGCGGAAGGCCTCCGCGTCCATCTCGGGATTGAGCGGCGCCATCCGCGCGTTCGCGGGCGCCGGATCGTCGAGGTAGCCACGCCAGCCCTCGCGGAGGGCGGCCACGAAGGCGGCCACCGTGCCGGGGTCGTCCCGCAGCCGCGCGCCGTGCGTGATCACGACGGCCGTGTAGGGGTCGTAGCCCGAGTCCGCGATGGGGAACACGCGAGGCTCCACGCCGGCGCGGCGCGCGGCGATCGGCTCCGCCGTCACGAAGACCTGCTGCGTGAGCTTCGGGTCCTGGAGGAAGGGCGCGATGCTGTACGAGTACGGCACCACCTGGAGCCTGCCGAAGCCGTAGCGCTGCTCCAGCCACTTCACGTAGGGCAGGCCCGGCTCGACGGCGAGCGTGCCCTCGCTCTCGAAGAGCTCCGCGAGCGTCTCGATGCCGCGCGAGGCGCGCGTCATCAGGCCCTGCGGGCTGGTCTGGTAGGTCGCGAACACGGCGACCACGTCGCTGCCGCGATCGCGCGCGAGCACGACCTCGTCGGCGCTCGCGATCCCGAACGCGACCTGCCGCGCGGTCACCATCTGCACGACCGGCGCGCCCGGGCCGCCGGTCCGCGCGAAGTCGAGCCCCCGCTCCGCGAACGCGCCGATGCGCTCGGCCTCGAAGATGCCGCCGAACTCCGGCTCGGGCTTCCAGTTGAGCGCGAGCTCGAGCTTCTGCTCTTCGCCGCCGCAGGCCGCGAGCGCGAGCCCGACCAGAGCCGAGACGATGCGCCACCTCATCGATCGCCCTCCGAGGCATGCCAATGGCGGAGCGCGATCCGGCTGGCGAGGCCGACCGCCGCGAAGAGCGCGAGGCCGAGCCCCGAGGCGTACGCGACCGCCGCGAACACGAGGTCGGTGCGCTGTTGGCGCATCGCGCCGAGCACGATCACGCCGAGCCCGCCCCCGCCCACGAACTCGCCGACGATCGCGCCGATCACGGCGAGCCCCGCCGCGATGCGGAGCCCCGTGAGCAGATAGGGCAGGGCCCACGGCAGGCGCAGCTTCCAGAGCGCCGCGAGGCCGCTGGCCCGGTGCAGGCGGAACAGGTCGCGGAGCGCCGGGTCCACCGAGCGGAGCCCCGCGAGCGTGTTCGCGATCACTGGGAAGACCGACACCACGAAGGCCGCCGCCACCACCGCGCGCGAGCCGTACCCGAACCAGATCACGAGGAGCGGTGCGATCGCGACGATCGGCACGATCTGGAAGAAGATCGCGTAGGGATAGAAGGCGCGCTGGATCCAGGGCGAGGCGGCGAGCGCCACCGCGGCCGCGATGCCGAGCGTGCTCGAGAGCGCGAGGCCGACGAGCACGGCGCGTGCCGTGGCGGCGAGCGCGGGCAGGAGCGAGGCCGACTCCGCGAGCGCGGCCGCGAGGACAGCGGAGGGGCGCGGCAGGATCAGCGGCGACACGTCGAGCGCGCGGATCGCGAGCTCGCCGAGCCCGACGCCCGCCACGAAGGTGACGAGCGGCGGACCCAGGCGGGCGAGCGGGCCGCTGCTCACGCGAGCGCCGCCCCGCGGCGCAGCGCCTCCTGGAGGACGCCGATCTCGCGCGCGAAGGCCGGCTCGGCGCGCAGCGCGGCCGTGCGCTCGGCGGGCAGCGCGACCTCGTGATCGAGCACGACGCGCGCCGGGCGCCGCGACAGCACCACCACGCGCTCGGCCAGGTAGGCCGCCTCCGCGATCGAATGGGTCACGAAGAGCACCGTGAGCCCGGCCTCGCGCCAGAGCCGGCGGAGCTCGTCGTCGAGCGCCATGCGCGTGAGCTCGTCGAGCGCGGCGAAGGGCTCGTCGAGCAGCAGCAGGCGCGGCGCGGTCACGAGCGCGCGCGCGAGGGAGACCCGCATACGCATGCCGCCCGAGAGCTCGGCGGGGTGGCGGCGCAGCGCGTCTCCGAGACCGACCCGGGCGAGCGTCTGCTCGGCGAGCGGCAGCCGCTCCGCGCGCGGCCGCCCGAGCAGCTCGAGCGGGAGCGCGACGTTCGCGAGGACGTCGCGCCAGGGCAGCAGGTGCGCGTCCTGGAAGACCATCGCGACGTCGCCGCCGGGCGCGCCGGGGCGAAGCCGCACGACCCCCCGCTCCGGCCGGTCGAGGCCGGCGACGAGCCGGAGCAGCGTGGACTTGCCGCAGCCGGACGGCCCGAGCAGCGCGACGAAGGAGCCTGCCGCCACGCAGAGATCGATCCCGGCGAGCGCCGCGACGTCGCCCCCCGCGGTGGACCGGAAGGTGCGGTGCACCGCCTCCAGGGCGAGTGCGATGCCACGGCTCGGGGGATCTTCCAAGGCGCGGCGAGGCTAGCAGCGCGCGGGCCTGAATCGGGCGCACGGGCCGGGCGTCCAAGGGCCGTCCGCGTGGCCGGAGGCTAGGCTCGTCTCATGCGTCCCATCTCCTTTGCGCTGCTCGCCGGCGCCGTGCTGCTGGCTGTCGGCTGCGCGAGCGACCACGGTCACCGCGACCGGTACGACGATCGCTACTACCGGAACGACCCGTACTACGGCCGCCAGGGCCATCCCGTGCCGTACGGTCATCCCGACTACGACCACGACAGTCGCCTGGAGCGCCACCAGCAGCGCGAGAAGCGCGCGCTCGAGAAGGAGCAGACGTACGAGGACCGCTCGCTGAAGCAGGAGCAGAAGCAGGAGCGCCGGGAGCTGAAGCAGGACGACGAGTGGAGCCAGGAAGACAAGCGCCGGCAGCGCGAGGAGCGCAAGGAGCAGGAGCGCGAGCAGAAGGACGAGCGCAAGGACCTGAAGCGCCACCAGAAGCAGGAGCGCCGGTACTGGAAGTAGGCGCCCCCTAGTCTTCTTCGAGCTGCCCGCTCACGGCGCCTTCCGGGAAGCGCGCCGTGTGCACGTGGAGGAAGAACTGCTCGGGCTCCTCGGCGAGCGAGCTCAGCAGGTGCTTGCCGGCTCGCACACAGCCCTCGAGCCCTTCGTTCGCGAAGTCGAGGTCGAGCGGCGGAGCGCAGTCCTCCGCGTCGCAGGGCGGAGCCGCGGCGACCCCGGGATGGATGTGCACGGCGACGACCGTCTCCGCCTCCGGCACCACAGCGTCGAGCTCGATGTCGAAGCAGAGGCTGCCGCGGCGCGGGTTCACGACGAGGTCCGCGTTCCCCGAGAGCTGGGGATCGCCCGCCGCGCCGGCGGCGAGGGTCGCCTCGAGCCGGGCGCCTCCCTTCACGGTCTCCCCGCCAGCGGTGACCTGGGCCTGGGCCGTGCCGGCGGCGAGAGCGAGGGACAGGACGAGAGCGACGAGAGCAGCTTCAGCGAGCAGCGAGCGGCAGCGCACGGGGCGTCTCCAGCGTCCGCCCCCCACCCCGCATGCGAGAGCGCTGGGAATCTACCACAGGCCCCGCAGCGGCGGTCGGGCGCGCTCAGCGGTAGGTCGGCTCGGGCTCGCTCGCGACGATCCACATCGCGAAGTACTGCGCCGCGCCGCCGTAGGCGTGGCCGAGCGCGACCTTGGCCCCGTCCACCTGGGTGCCGCCCGCCGTGCCGCGCACCTGGCTCGCCGCCTCGAGGCAGCGGATCATGCCGGAGGCGCCGATCGGATTCGAGGAGAGCACGCCGCCCGAGGGGTTCACCGGGAAGTCGCCGTCGATCTCCGTCTCGCCGGCGTCCGTCATCTTCCAGCCCTGACCCTCGTCGCAGATCAGGTGGCCCTCGAGCCACATCGGCTCGTACCACGAGAACGGCACGTAGAGCTCGGCCACGTCGATCTGACGGCGCGGATCGGTGATGCCCGCCTTCCGGTAGAGCGCCTTCGCGCAGTCGACCCCCGCCGCGGGCTTCACGGTGTCGCGGCCCGGGAACTGGGAGAACTCGGTGCGCTTCGCGTGCGCGATCACCCACGCCGGCGGCCGCGGCGCGCGCTTCGCACCCGCCGCGTTCGTGAGCACCATCGCCGCCGCGCCGTCCGACGAAGGACAGGACTCGAGGAAGTGGAGCGGATCCCAGAGCAGCGGCGACTCCTTCACCTTCTCGATCGTGATGTCCGGCATGTGGAGGTGCGCGTACGGGTTCCGGCAGGCGTTCAGGCGGTCCTTCACCGCCACCTTCCAGCCGATGTGCTCGGGCGCGCCCGAGCGCTGGATGTAGTTGCGGATCCACGGCGCGAAGGAGCCGCCCGCGCCCTGGCTGCCGCTGCGCCCGCCGCCGAGCGCCCACGTCGCGTTGCCCTCCGACTGCTTCTCGTAGCCGAGCGTGAGCACGGTCCGGTAGCGGCCGCTCTCGACGAGCGTCGCCGCGCTGATCGCGGTCGAGGCGCCCACCGAGCCGGCGGTGTGCACGCGGTGGATGGGCCTCCCGACCGCGCCGAGCGCGTCGCAGAGCGAGAGCTCCGGCATCATCACGCCCTCGAGCGCGTCGGGCGCCTTGCCGATCACGATCGCCTCGACGTCCTTCCAGCCGATGCCGGCGTCCTCGAGCGCGCGCAACGCGGCCTCGCGCACGAGGCCTTCGAGCGAGACGTCCGCGCGGCGGCGCGCGTACTTGGTCTGGCCGATGCCGACGACGGCGCAGCGCTCGGCCACTAGGAGGCTCCTTCGAGCACGCAGAGCAGGTTCTGCTGGAGCGCAGGCCCGCTGGCGGCGTGCGCGACGCCGCGGCGCGCGTCGCCCGCGCGGATGCGGTTCGCCACCTCGATCACGCGCACCAGGCCCGTCGCCATCACGGGATGCCCGCAGAGCGGGCCGCCCGAGGGGTTCACGACGGTGTCGTCCGGGAGCTCGAGCGCGCGGCGCAGCACGATCTCCTCCGGGCTGAAGCGCACGCACAGCTCCGCCACGTCGACGGGACCGTCGCGGAGGCCGACGCCCTCGGCGGCGAGGCGCGTGGAGGGCGAGTCGGTGAGATCGCGGAGGCCGAGGTGGTGCGAGTCGATGCGGTGGTCGATGCCGCGGATCCAGACGGCGCGTTCACACAGGGAGCGCGCGCGCTCGCCGCGCGCGATCAGCACCGCGGCCGCGCCGTCCGAGATGGGCGGCAGGTCGTGCTTGCGGAGCGGGCTCGCCCAGTACGGCGCGGCGAGCAGCCGGTCGACCGCGACGTCCTTCGCCACCTGCGCGTTCGGATTGCCGAGGCCGTTCCTCCGGCTGCGGGACACCACCTCGGCGAAGTCGCGCTCCGTGGCGAGGCCGGCGTCGAGCAGCGCGCGCGCCTGGAGCCCGGCCACCGACGCCGGATCGAGGCCGAGCGGCGCCGCCACGTAGGGGTCGGTCTGGAGCGGGAAGATCTCGCGCGGTGTCCCGGGCGAGCTCTTGCCCGAGCCGGCGACCAGCGCGACGTCGATGTCGCCCACCTGGAGCCGCACCCAGGCCTCGAAGAGCGCCCACGCCCCGTCCATCTCGACGTGCGACTCGTAGACGGGCGGCCAGGCGCCGAAGCCGTCCACGTTCGAGACGAACGCGAAGGGCAGGCCCGAGAGGTAGTCGCAGGAGCCCGCGATGGTGAAGTCGACGGCCGAGCGCTCGAGCCCCGTCTCGGCGAGGAGCTGGTTCGTGAGATCGAGCAGCATCGACGCCTCGCTGTCCGGATAGCGCCGGCGGGCGGGCGTCTGCGCGGTGGCGATGATCGCAATCTCTTCGGTCACCAGTTGTGCTCTTGGATCCGTTCGAACGGCACGTCGGGCTCGCCGGTCGGCTCCCAGCGCTCGAGCACCGCGCCCGTCCCGCCCCAGCGGTTGTCGACGTCGAGCACCGAGCGCTCGGACTCCGGCTTCCAGACCGCGCGCACGCGCAGCCCCGCCCGGAACTCGGAGATCGGGATCGTCCGGATGTCCTGCTGGCCGAGCGGCTGGTCGGCGCCGTCGAGCAGGATCGAGGCGCGGATGTAGGGCTCGGTCTCCTTCTGCCCGTAGTACTGGACCGGCGTGATCACCGTGTAGGCGACCACGGTGCCGGTGTCGGCGACGACGACGTCGTCCTGCTCGCTCATGCGAACGCGCTCGATCGGGTCGTAGCCCTTGCTCGGGAGGTACACCTTGCCCGAGGCGGGGCTCCGCTGGCCGATGAACTTCCCGTCGAGGAGCCCCTTCGCGAAGCGTTCGCGATGCGGCGCGAGCGGCTCGCGATAGGAAAGCGAGATCAGGTGCTCGGTCATCTCGACCGCGCCCTGGCCCGGCGGCACGTACTGGCTCTCCGCCTCGGCCTCCGGCGCGAAGTAGAGATCGGTGATCGCTCCCTTGCGCTCGGAGCGGTACTGCGCCCGCACGCGGCCGCCCGTCGCGAGCGCCCCGGGCCCGGACGCCCTCACGGCGTGACAGATCGCGCCGTCCGCGCCGTCGAGCCGGATCAGGGCGAACGCGAAGGGCTCGGCGAATGGATGCTTGCGCGAGGGCTCCGCGATCCAGCTCCAGGTGAGGATGGTGCCGCCCGGGCCGACCTCGACGAAGTCGGGTGCGAGCGTCTCGCCCGTGTCGGGGTCGACCTCGAGCGGCGGGCAGAGGACGCGGCCACGGCAGCGGATCCCGAGCAGCCGGCCGTCGCGGAGGCCCGTCAGGAAGGCGCCGACCACGGGGCCGGTGGTGCGCGTGTACGGATACTCGAGCGTGTACTCGACGGGGGGAAGGCTCGACACGCGCGGCAGTCTACCGCGGCGTCGGCGCGCACCACCGCTACCCTGCGCGCCCGGAGGAAGCATGCGTCGCGTCGTCGTCCGAGCCGCCGGGTGGGCCCTGCTCGGCGCCGCTCTCGCCCTCGCTGGCGCAGCCGCTGCGCAGGACGAGCCGCCGCACGCCGTGGGCGACCGGATCGCCGCGCTCGAGCTCGCGGACCCGCACGGCACCGCCCGGCGCGTGGACGAGGCGACGCGGGGGCTGCTGCTCTCGCGCGACATGGACGGCGGCGGCCTCGTGCGCGAGGCGCTCGCGGAGGGCGGCGCGGCGCGCCTCGAGCGCGCCGGGGCGGTCTACGTCGCCGACGTGCACCGCATGCCGGGCGTGATCCGCCGCATCGTCGCGATCCCCCGCATGCGCCAGCGCCCCTATCCGGTCCTGCTCGACACGGAGGGCGGCCCGACCGCCCGTCTCCCGTCCCGGGACGGGCACGCGACCTGGCTGCGCCTCGACGGGCTCCGGATCGTCGAGGTGCGCTTCCTGACGAGCGCCGAGGAGGTCCGGGCCGCCCTGGCCGTCGACCCGGCGGGGACCGAGGCGGGATCCGAGGCGCCCCCCGGGGACTAGGTCGGGACCTGCCGATGCCCTGCGAACCTCCCGGGCATCTGAAGCGTCGTAGGATCGGGCCCGTTTGCCGCGCGAGGGGACGGTGCCCATGCCTCCATCTTTCGCGGCCGATGCCATCCGCAGGGGGGCGGGCGGCGTAGGAAGGCGGCAACACGCCTGGCACCGATTCCACGTGCCCGGTGTCACTTCCTGGCTCGAGGGAGCGCCCGACAAGGAACAGCATGTCGATGAACCACGAACTCGAAGTTGCGACGCGTGCGCGCCGGGTGGCCGGCGGCGGGCGCACCGCCCCGACTGCCAGCGCCGAGCCGCTCGTGGCGTACTTCGCCGACATCGCGCACATCCCGACCCTGTCGCGGGAGGAGCAGGTGCTCGCGGCGAAGGGGTTCGAGGACTCGAACCGCGCCTTCCAGGAGGCGCTCTACCAGATCCCGTGGGTGGCCAAGGAGGTGGCGGTCCGCTGGCGCCGGCGCCGCACCGCCGGCCTCGCCACGCGCAAGCTGTCCGAGGCGTTCGGCGACGGAGAGGCCGAGGCGGGCGAACGGCTCGACCGGGCGCTCGCGCGCATCGAGCGGGCGCTCGCGAAGCGGGGCGCGGCCGGGCCCGCCCGCGATCGGCTCGACGCGCGCGTCGCGAAGGACCTGTTCGAGGCGCAGCTCTCGCTCGACCTGCAGCGGCGGCTGCTCGCGCGCCTGCGCGAGAAGCGCGCGGCGCTGCTGCGCGCGCAGCACCAGAAGTCGCGGGCCGCGAAGAGCGAGCTCGAGCAGGAGCTCGGGCTGCCGGCGGCACAGCTGCACGCGCGGATGGACGCGGTCGAGAAGGCGTTCGCGGCCATGATGGAGCGGAAGAACCGCTTCGTGTGGCACAACCTCAAGCTCGTGGTGTCCGTCGCGAAGGACTTCCGCAGCTCGGGCCTGCCGTTCTCCGACCTGATCCAGGAGGGCAACGCCGGCCTGATCCGCGCGGTCGAGAAGTTCGACTGGCGGCGCGGGCACAAGTTCTCGACCTACGCGGTGTGGTGGATCCGGCAGGCGCTGATCCGCGCCATCCAGAATCACTCGCGCACGATCCGTCTGCCCAGCCACCAGCACGACGCCCTGCGCGCCTACGCGCAGGCGCGCGCGCGGCTGCGCCTCGAGCAGGAGGGCGAGCCGACCGCTGCGGAGATCGCGGAGCAGATGGGGATCACCACCGCCGAGGTCGAGGAGATCGCGGCGATGGCGCCCGAGATGGTGAGCCTCGACGCCGAGGTGGCGGGACGCGAGTCGCTGCGGCCCCGGCGCCTCGAAGAGGTGCTGTCCGACCCGGATGCGGTCTCCGCGCTCGAGGACATCGAGCGCGTGCGGCTCGCCGACCAGGCGCGCCGCGGGCTCTCGCGCCTCGACGAGCGCGAGCGCCGCATCCTGACGTGGCGCTTCGGGCTCGACGGCGGCGAGGAGCACACGCTGCAGGAGATCGGCGAGAAGCTCGGCCTCTCGCGCGAGCGCGCGCGCCAGCTCGAGGCCCGCGCCCTCGCCAAGCTCCGCACCAACACCGCCGCCTGAAGTGTTTAGCCGGGGGACGGTCTTCCGCGTTTAGTTGCGACCGGGCGGCGCAGCGCCTGGCTCACGGCGCCTCGCGTCAGGCCGACGGCGCGCGCCACGTGGCTGGCTCGAAGGCCCAGCTCGTGGACGGCTCTCCGGCAGATCGCGCCGCGTGCGCAGATCACGGCCGGGGTCCTGCGCCCGCCGCGCACGTCGCCTTCGGCGACGCCGTGCGCGCGGCAGGTTTCCCGGATCAGCTCGTCGAGCGAGGGCGTCGCTGTGTCGTTCGCAGGCTCCCGAGCGATCCACTCGCGGAGCTCTTCTCGGGCACGCTCGGGCTCGTCGCCGAAGGCCGCGAGCGTCGACGTGACACACTCGAACGGCAACGGCTCCCGGCGCCCGACCAGCGCTCCGTAGCCGCTCCACGGATATCGCTCCAGCTCCGAGAGGGTCCGCACGATCCCGGCCGCCAGCGGGTTCCGGAGCACGTATGCGATCACCGTGAGCAGATCCGGCTCGTTGCGGACCAGCCGGGATCCGAAGCGGCCCTGGAACACGTAGCCCTGGCGCTCGTTGCGCCGGTTGAAGCGAATCGCGAAGCCCGTGTGCAGTCGCTTCATCACGTTCGAGAGCGACACGTGTCCGCTCCGGAGCACCAGGTGAAGATGGTTCGACATCAGTGCCCACGCGAGGCAGCTGGCTCCGCTCTCGGCCGCGATGCCTGAGAGCCGGCTCAGCAGGTCGCGACGGTCGCTGTCGTCGAGAAAGAGGGAGCGACCCTCGATGCTCCTGGCCCAGACGTGATGAACGAGCCCCGGAGCATCGCGGCGAGGCTGGCGCGGCATGGCGCCTCTCGGGGACCGGGGCGTGCGCAGACAGGCTAGCCGCCGCTGCCCGGGCGGCCCGCAAGCGGAGAGCCAGCGAGCCACTGAACAACGAGGACCGTCCCCCCGCTAAACATCGAGTCATCGGGCCGGGAAGCCGAGCTCCCCGAGCTTCCGCGCGATGTCCTGGCCGGCCGTCGCCGTGGAGACGCTCTTGTCGATCTCGCGGATCACGCCGTCGCGGTCGACGTAGAAGGTCCAGCGCTTCGCGAAGAGACCCCCGAAGCCCGTCACGCCGTAGGCGCGCGCGGTCTCGCCGCTCGGATCCGAGAGCAGCACGTGCTTCGCCTCGAGCGACTTCGCGAACTCGGCGTTCTTCTCCGGCGAGTCGAGGCTCACCATGTAGACGGCGACGTCGTAGGCCGCGAGAGCGGAGGCGCTGTCCCGCAGCGCCCGGAGCTCCTCGCTTCAGCCGGGGGTGAAGGCCTTCGGGAACCAGGCGAGCACGACGCCCCGCTTGCCGACGTGGTCGGCGAGCCGGTGCGTCTTCCCGTCGGAGCCCGCCAGCGCGAAGTTCGGCGCCTTCGCGCCGGGCGCGAGGTCCGCCGCCTGCGCCGCGCCCGCGGTGAGGAGCGCCGCGAGCGCCGTCCCGAGCCGCCGCAGCGCGCTCACAGGTTCCCGACCTCGCCCTCGAGCAGGTGCGCGAGGCGCTCGCGCGCCGCGGCGCGCTTCGTCGGCAGGTGCTCGGTCGGCCAGAGCCCGTCGGCGGGCTTGTAGTCGCGCAGCACCTGCTTCGCGATCGTCACCTTGTGCACCTCGGTGGGGCCGTCGGCGATGCCCATCACCTCGGCGGCGAGCAGCAGGCCCATGAACGGCATCTCGTCCGACACGCCGAGCGCGCCGTGCAGGTGCATGGCCCGCTGCGCGACGTCGTGCAGCACCTTCGGCATCGCCACCTTGATCGCCGCGATGTCCTTCCGCGTGCGCTTGTAGTCCTTGTACCTGTCGATCAGCCAGGCCGTGCGGAGCACGAGCAGCCGGAACTGCTCGATCTCGATCCAGGAGTCCGCGATGCGCTCCTGCACCATCTGCTTCTCGGCGAGCCTCTGGCCCTGCGTCTCTCGCGAGAGCGCGCGCTCGCACATCATGTCGAAGGCCTTCCGGAGCTGCGCGACCGTGCGCATCGCGTGGTGGATGCGGCCGCCGCCGAGGCGCGTCTGCGCGATCACGAAGGCCGAGCCCTCCTGGCCGAGCAGGTGGTCGGCCGGCACGCGCACGTCGTCGTAGCGGAGGTACGCGTGGCTGGCGTCGTCTCGGTGCTCCATGCCGATGCCGACGTTGCGCAGGATCTCGATGCCGGGCGTATCGGTCGGCACGATGAACATCGACATGCCCTGGTAGGGGCTCACGTCAGGGTTCGTCACCGCCATCACGATCAGGAACTCGGCCCAGCGCGCGTTCGAGGAGAACCACTTCTCGCCGCGGATCACCCAGTGCTCGCCGTCCCGGACGGCGCGCGTCTTGAAGAGCGTCGGATCGGCGCCGGCGTGGGGCTCCGTCATCGAGTAGCAGGAGTGGATCTC
>Ga0075327_1000018_pt1 | contig 34433 bp, 30 predicted proteins | sample MayberrySE_Catta_2_FD_120056 | JGI IMG/M metagenome (GOLD analysis project Ga0075327, IMG submission 120056) | Natural and restored wetland microbial communities from the San Francisco Bay, California, USA, that impact long-term carbon... | ecosystem: Environmental > Terrestrial > Soil >...
GAGCTTGCGGCGCGCCGCCTCGAGCATCGCCTTCGAGTGGTCGACCGCGATCACGCGCATGCCGGCGGCGGCGAGCTCGAGCGCGAACGTGCCGGTGCCGGTGCCGACGTCGGCGACGACGAGGTCGCGCGGCAGCACGCGCGCGAGCGCGCGCGCGCGGAGCGCGTCGTCGTTCCACACCTTGCGCAGCGCGTCCCACTCGGGGCCGACCGCCTCGAAGAAGCTGCGGCTTCGCGCCGCGCGCGCCTCGAGCACGCGCCCGAGCGCGAGGCGATCGCGGCCGGAGACCGGATCCGAGGCGAGCGAGCGGCGCGCGAGCGCCCAGGCCTCCGCCCAGGGGCCGGGCGGCGGCTTCTCGAAGCGGTAGAGCACGAAGGTCCCCTCGCGCCGGTCGCGCAGCAGGCCGGCCTCGCGCAGGATGCCGAGGTGTCGCGAGACGCGGGACTGCGCCATGCCGAGCGCGTCCATGAGCTCGTGCACCGCGAGCTCCTCCTGCTCGAGCAGCGCGAGGATGCGGACGCGCGTCGGGTCGCCGAGCGTTCGGAAGATCTTCTGGAGGAGGTCGGCGCTCATCATCCGTCCCGGAGCAAAGGATCAATGAATCAAGATGGACGGATATTAACCGCTCTCAGGGGGTCGTGCCGGTCAGAAATGGCGCAGAGAGCGTGCCGGTGACCCGGACCTTCGCGTGCCCCTGGCCGTCCATCCGGATCCCCAGGGGGCCGAGGTAGCTCCTCAGGTTGGGATCGATGCGCTCGATCTCGACGGCGAGCTCGATGGGCCAGCTCGACACGGCGTCCTCCGTTGCGCTCGCGCTGCCTGCGGCCGTGGCCGTCACGAGCGGCCCCTCGAGGCGGGCGCGGGGCAGCGCCACGCGCTCGGGCGCGATGTCGAGCTCGGCCACGAGGAGCTCGTAGGGGATCGCGACGGGCAGGCCCGCGAGCTCGACGCTCCCGGGGGTGTCGCCCGAGACGGCCGCGGAGCCCTGCCACGCCCCGTTGCGGCGCGTGAGGTCGACGACCCCGGAGAGCCGGCCCTGGAGGGGCGCCGGGGATCCGGTGAGCGTCCAGGGCAGGGCCCCGACGTCGATCTCCTCGAGCTCGCCCGCGACGCGGTCGACCGCGACCTCGCCCCGCCAGGCGCCCGAGGGCCCGCTCGCCTCCACGTGCCAGCGCGGGCGCGCCATCAGCCAGCCGAGCGACCAGGCGGGCCGGAGCGCCACGGCGTCGAAGACGAGCGGCTCGCTGCCCGGCCAGCGCAGCGCCACGCCGCCGGCGCGGAGCTCCGGGCCGGCGAGCCCGAGGCCGAAGCGCAGCGTGGCGACCTCGACCGCGGCGCCCGTCGCCCCGGCCGCGAGCCCGACGAGCGGGGGCAGCAGCCGCTCCCACGGGAAGCGCGCCACCAGGAAGAGCGCGAGCAGCCCGGCCACCGCGGCGAGCGTGAGGCCGCGTCGCAGCCCGCGTCGCGAACGCGCCGGGGCCCGGCCGGTGCGCCGGTCCGTCACGGCTAGATCGCTTCGAACGACGAGACGGTGAACGTCACGTCGAGCAGGTCCTGCTTGTCGGCGCGCGTGCGGATGCGGAGGCTCTTCACCGAGAGCATCTGCGGCGCGTCGTCGATCCGCGACAGGAGGCCCACCAGCTGGGCGAGCGTCACGCCCTTGAGCGAGACCTGGACCTTCGTCTCGCGGTACTCCTCGCTGGCCGGCGAGGTCCGCGGCTCCATCGAGTCGATCTTCACCGCGGACTCCGACGCCATCCGCTCGAGCGCGGTGAAGATCTCGCCGGAGGGCCCGTTCTTGATGCGCGCCTCGACCGCCGCGAGCCGGCCGTTCACCTCGTCGAAGCGCGAGCGCAGCGCGCGCACGAGCTGCACCTGCTGCTCGGCGGTGTCCGCTTGCGTGGCGACCCGCTGGGCGGAGCCGACGAGCGGCATCACCACGGCGAGCCAGAGCAGGGCCACCGCGGTGAGGCCGCCGGCGATGCTGACGAGCAGGCGCTCGTTGCGCGAGAGCCCCTCGAACGCGACCACGAGGCGCCGCCAGAGCTCTCTCACGAGGGCTCCTCCTCGCCGGACAGGCTGATGCGGACGTTGAAGTTCTGGCCGCCGCGGCGCGCGTCCGCCGTGATGTCGCCGACCGTGATCTCCGCGAAGGGGCCGAACTGCGCCAGCTTCGCCCGGAGCGCGTCGACGCTGCCGAAGCTCGGCGAGTGGCCCTTGATCTGGATCACCTGGCGGTCGATGGAGAGCTCTTCGAAGACCACGTCGAGGTTCGGCGGCACGAGGCGCGAGATCTCCGTCAGGATGTCGAGCGCGGAGAGGTTGCCCCGGTAGACGCCGAGCGTGTCGGCGCGGCGCTGCGCGCTGCGCATCGCGGCCTGCATCGTCGCGAGCGCATCCTCCTGCGCGGGCTGGCCGGGCAGGGCCTCCGCGACGAGCGCGCGGGCCTGGTGCTCGGCGGCATCCGCGCGGCGCGCATCGAGCACCATGCGCGTGCCGAGCGAGGCCCCGCCGAGCAGCAGGGCGAGGCCCGCGAGCGCGAGCGTCGGGCGCAGCTCGCGGACGATCTGGCGGTAGTCGATCTGCGGGCCGAGCTCGCCCTGCCGCAGGTTCATGCGCGTCGCGGCGCGCGAGGAGCCGCGCAGCGCGAGCGCCATGGCCGGCCCGAAGAGCAGCGGATCGCCGCCGGCCAGGAAGGCGGAGCCGAGGTCGCCGGCCGGCAGCGGCAGGCGCTGCGTCGGCAGCCCCGTCCGCTCCGAGAGGAACTCGTCGAGACGATGCAGGCGGCCGGTGCCGCCGAGCAGGTGCACGGCCCGGAGCCCCCCGAGGCCGCCGGGCAGCAGCGACTCCAGCGAGCCGACCGTACGGAGGATCTCGCGCGCGAGGCGGTCGAGGACCTCGAGCGCCGCGGGGTGCGTGCCCCCGAGCACGCCCTCCTCGAGCTTGATGCGCTCGGCCTCCACCTCGCTGAGGTCGCGGTCGCGCGCGAGCGCCCGCGTGAGCGCGAGCCCTGCCACGGGAACGGTGCGCGAGGCGAGAGCGCGGCCGTCCATGCACAGGCAGAGCGTCGTCTTGCGATGCCCGATGTCGGCGAGCAGCCGCGCGCCCGGCAGCTCGAAGACCGAGGCGAGGTTCGAGAGCACGAGGCCCTCCGCCTCGACGATGCGCGGCGACACGCCGGCGTCGCGGAGCGTGTCGAGCAGCATGCGGACCTCGGCGCGCGGGGCGAGCGTCGCCACGACGTCCGTCTCGTTCTTGCGCTGCCCGACGATCTCCCAGTCGACGAAGTAGTCCTCGAGCTCGAAGGGCACCTGGCCCTCGACCTCGAAGGGGACGGTCGCGGCGATCTTGCGCCGGTCGCGGAAGGGGAAGGCGAGGCGCCGCGTCGAGATGCGGTCGCCGGCCAGGCTCACGACCACGAAGTCGCGGGGCAGGTCGTGCATCTGGAGCAGATCGCGCAGCTCGTTGCCGACGCCGGGCGGGTCGTCGAAGAGCAGGTGACGGAGCTGCACGACCTCGAGGCCGCGCAGCGTCTGCCGCAGCTCCACCGCCTTTGCGGCGTGGCTGCCGAGATCGAGGCCGAGGATGCGCCGGGCGAGCATGCTCTCTAGCGCACCCGGAACGAGAGCACGGCGGGGCTCTTCGCGTCGCTTCGATCCACCACCGCTTCCACGGTGCGCCTCACCTCCCGGTAGCGAGCCTCCGCCGTCACCCGGAACACCCGGCTGTGGAAGGTCGGAGGCGGGAACACCTCGCCCTCGATCGCTTCGCGGAGCGGCGTGCAGGCGGGGTTGCTCGCTTCGTCCGCGCAGAGAATGCCCTTCTGCTCGCGGATGTCGAGGATGCGGCGAACCGTGTCCTCGTCCGCGAGCCGGCGCGCGCCGGCGACGCCGTGGTAGAGCAGCGCGAGCACCCAGTCGGGGGCGGTGTTCGGGTTCACGCCATCGGCGTTCACGATCGGCTGGACGTCTACGTACGGCACGAGCGCGTTCACGAGCTGCGCGTCGAAGCCCTGGATCAGCCGCAGCTCGTCCACCGAGAGCAACGGCAGATTCGCGGCGCGGTACGGCGGCTGCTGCGCCTGGTAATACTCGTCCTCCGCGCCGCCGGAGATCCGCACGTCGTCGGCGTCGACCCAGTCGATCAGGTTCTGCGCGAGGGCCTCCACGTCATAGAGCTTGTGCTCGGGCCGCACCGGGATCTCGTCGATCACCTTGGTGAGGAACTCGCCGAGGAAGATCTCGGTCGCCTCGTCGCGCGGCTCGCCCTCGCTGAAGAGCGAGTTCAGGTTGAGCTTCGTACCCGCGTCCTCCACGCGGACGCGCAGCAGCCCGCCGTCCGGCAGCTCGAAGGGCACGGCGGCGAGCTGCGCCCAGCCGTCCAGCGGCGAATCGACCTCGAACTGCTCCTGGCTCTCGAGCACGCGGTCCGCCAGCAGCGCCGCGATGGCGAGGCGCACGCCGCCGCGCGCCAGCGCCTCGGCGCGCGCGGCGTCGTCCCGGTTCACCGCGGAGAAGCCGTCCACGGTGGCGCGCGACAGGAAGGTGGCGATCGTGGCCGAGGACAGCAGCACGAAGAACAGCACCGCCACCAGCACCATGCCGCGCTCTCGCTCTCTCAGCGGCAATTCGTCACCGCCAGTGGGAGGCTCGCGGCGTGATCCTCCCAGCACTGGTCGCCCATGGACTCGAGCGTCTCCGCGAAGCCCGGGTTGCGGGCGAGGAACTGAGCGACCGACGCCTGGTTCCGGGCGATGCACTCGCTCACGGTCACGCAGGCGGTCTCGTCCTCCTCCTCTTCCTCGCTCGCCTCTCCGGCGAGGGTCTCCTCGAGATCGAGCGGACGCAGCGCGAAGAGCACCGCGCGGTGGTAGGGGGCAGGCGGCTCCGGCTCGAGCTCGTCGCTCTCCAGGTCGCCCGAGAGCAGCGCCACGCTCACCTCCGCCGCAACGGGAAGCTCGCTCGAGCGCACCAGGGTCGACGAGTCCCACGTGTCGGACCACGCGCCCGCCTGGTCCTGGAGGCGCACGCCGAACGCGGCCACGTGCGACGCCAGCACCTCGACGCCGGGGTCGTCGCGGCGCGGGAAGCCGCGGTCGAGGCTCTCGGGGAGCTGCGGCGAGATCCAGCGCAGGAGCTCGATCGTCTCGCCGTCCTCCGCGGGCGCCAGCCAATAGGCGATCGTGACCAGGTCCGACTCGTGCCCGAGCGCCGCGCGCGGCCGGTGATTGCGCGCCTGGAACTTGATGCGGTCGGCGCCCGAGCCGCGCCCGCTCGCCTCCGCGAGGAACACCCAGGGATGGTCGAGCGGGTCCACCGCCTCGGGCTTCTTCACGAGCACCGCGGCTTCGAGGTCCCGCGTGACGCGGTCGAGGACCGTCGTCGCGCGCCGCACGTCGACCGTGCGCTCGAGCGCCGCACGGCTCGCGACGGAGATGTCGAGGTAGAAGTTCGCCGCGAAGGTGAGCACGAGGCCCGTGAAGAGCACCACCACGAGCATCTCGATCAGGGTGAAGGCGAGCGCTCCGCGCCGCGTCACTCGAGCTCCTCCTCGGGAGCCTCGCGCTCGAGCGGCGCCTCGCCGGCGGCCGCTTCCGACGCCTCGAGCACCTCGGCGGCCGCGCTCGCGTCGTAGGCGAAGGTGGTTCTCGTCACGGCGTGCTCCACGAGGCCCTCCGTCCAGGCGACGACGACGCTCACGAGCAGCAGCTGCGGAGCCTCGGGCGGCGCCGCCGGCGGCGGGCCGCCGGGCCTGCCGGGCGGGCCGGAGAAGAGGCCGGCGAGGCCGAGCGCCGCGGGATCGAGCGGCGCCACCTCGAGCGCCAGCCGGAACTGGTCGCCCTCCTCGCGCTCCTGGCGTCCGAGCTCGGGCAGCGCGCCGAGCGCGAGCGTCGACTCCACCTCGAAGAGGAGGCGGTCCGCCAGCAGCGAGGCGGCGAGGCGCCGCGAGGCCTCGCCCTCGTAGCGGAGGCCCTGGATCGCGCCGCGCGCGAGCATTGCGACGGTGAGGCCCAGCACCGCCACCGCGGCGAGCACCTCGAGCAGCGTGAAGGCACGCTCGCTGCTGCGCTCGCCTGCGGCTCGCTGCGCGGGACGAGGCGCGGATGACCTCGCGCAGCGCCCCAGCCCTTGCAGTCTTCGTTCACTCACGCGCGATCTGGACCTCGTCCGCGAGGCGGGAGAGCCGCAGCACCCAGACGTTGCCGTCGGCGTCGGCGAGCACGAGCTGCGCCGGCTCGGCCGTTCCGTCGGGATCGAAGACGATCTCGATCCGGCCCGAGCGGATGGGGCCCGCCGCGAGCGTCTCGACGGAGTCGAAGTGCACGGGCTCGCGCAGCAGGCGCGGGCGCCCGAAGGCGCCGGGCAGCGGCTGGAAGCCGACCTCGAGGTGGGGCGGGGCGGCGAGCTGGATCGGCCGGTGGCTGCCCGGCGCGGGGCTCGCGAGCGCGGCGGGCGCGAAGGCGTCGGCCGCCTCCGGCTGCGCCTCGATCCACCACGCCGCCTCGTCGAGATCCACGCTCACGCGATGCGCCGAGCCGGTCGCGACCGCGCGCTGCCGCGCGAAGACGAAGCCCGAGGCGAGGGCCTCGGTCTCGCGCAGCACGAGGCGGTCCGCGCCCAGGGAGAGGTTCGGCAGCGTGAGTGCAGCGACGAGCCCCATGATCAGCAGCACGGCCAGCAGCTCGATCAGCGTGAAGGCGCTGCGGCTCTGCGGGGCCCTCGCCGCGCTTCGCTTCATCCAGCCCTCTCGTCGCTCTCCGCCCAGTTGCCGATGTCGGCCGCCTCTTCGACACCGCCCGGCTGGCCGTCCTCTCCGAGCGACCACAGGTCGTAGCCGTCGGGGTTCCGCGAGCCCGGGTACTCGTACTGGAACTCGTTGCCCCAGGCGTCCTTCGGCAGCTGGCGCTTCTGGAGGTAGCCCGACGGGTTGTAGTTGCGCGGCTCGGGGCCGATCGTCGGCCGCTCGACGAGCGCGCCGAGCCCCTGCTCCGTCGTCGGGAAGCGGGCGTTGTCCATCTGGTAGAAGCCGAGCGCGGCCTCGAGCTGGGAGAGCTGGCTGCGGGTCGTGCTGACGCGCGCCTTCGCGAGCTGGTTGAAGATGGCTGCGCCGACGATGCCGGCGAGCAGGCCCATGATGATCACCACGGCCATGATCTCGATGAGCGTGAAGCCCCGTCTGTTGCTTCGCTCGGCTTCGCCTCGCTGCGCGGGACGGGGCTCCAAGGCTTCGACCAGCCGCCCCAGCCCTTGCTCCGGGGCGAATTCGTTCCGAGGCGTCATGGAGGTCCTCCTTTCAGCGGATGGCGCTCGTGAGCTGGAGCAGCGGCACGAGCGTGGAGAGGATGATGAACAGGACGATTCCGACCATGATCAGGATCAGGGCCGGCTCGAGCAGGGCGGTGAGCCGGGTCACGGCCGTCTCGACCTGCTCGTCGTACGTGTCGGCCACCTTGCCGAGCATCGCCTCGAGCTCGCCGCTCTTCTCCCCGACGTCCACCATGTGCGTGACCAGCGGCGGGAAGTGGCCGCTGCGCCGCAGCGGCGCGGCAATGCTCGAGCCCTCGGTGATCGAATCGCGCGCGCTCTCCACGGCCTCGCCGAGCACGACGTTGCCGGTCACGAACTTCGAGATCTCGAGCGCGCGCACGATCGGGATGCCGCCGGCGAGCAGCGTCGAGAGGGTGCGCGTGAAGCGGGAGACCGCGAGGATGCGGAGCACGCGGCCGATCACGGGCAGCCGGAGCTTGAAGCCGTCGAAGGAGGTCCGGCCGCGCTCGGTGCGCACGATCGCCCGGAACACGATCACGATCAGCGCGCCGAGCGCGAGCAGCGCCCACCACCAGCTCCGGATGAAGTGCGAGCCCGAGATGATCGCCTGCGTGTACCAGGGCAGCGGCATGTCGAGGCTCTCGAGCAGCTGCGTGATCTGCGGGAGCACGACGGTGACGAGCGCGATCACGACGAGCACCGCGAAGGCCATCATCATCATCGGGTACAGCATGATCGAGATCACCCGGTTGCGGGTGCGGACCTGGCTCTCGAGGTAGTCGGCGAGCCGGCGCAGCACCTGGTCGAGGGCGCCGCCCGCTTCGCCCGCGCGCACCATGCTCACGTAGAGCTCGGAGAAGGGGCCCGACCGCGACAGCGCATCGGCGAGCGTGGCGCCCTCGTTCACGCGGTCGCGCACGCTGCCGATCACGCTCTTGAGCCGCGCGTGCTCCACCTGCTCCGTGAGCGCGCCGAGCGACTCGACGAGCGGGATGCCGGCGCCGAGCAGCGTGGCGAGCTGGCGCGTCGCGATCGCGAGGTCGGTGCCCGGGATCCGCCGGATCCAGACCAGCGAGAGGCGCGGCGCGCTCGCCCGCGCGGCGCGCTCGGACGCCGCCCCGGCGCTCTCCTCGAGCTCGGTCAGGTAGATGCCGTCGCGGCGGAGCTTCTGACGCGCCGAGCGGTCGCTCTCGGCGTCCACGAAGCCGCGCGTCGCACGGCCCGCATGGGTCACGCCCCTGTAGCTGTAGACCGGCAAGAGCGAAATCGCGTGGGACGCAGCTAGATCTGCGCGACCACGCCCTCCTCCTCGGTGGCTCGTACGATCTCCTCGATCGAGGTGATCCCGAGCAGCGCCTTGCGCGCACCGTCCTGGCGCAGGGTGTTCATCCCCCGCGTCACGGCGAGCCGCTTGATGCTCTTCGAGTCCGTGTTCTGCACGATGAGGGCGCGCAGCTCGTCGTCGAGCACCATCAGCTCGAAGATGCCCACGCGGCCGTAGTAGCCGGTGTGGTGGCAGCGGTGGCAGCCCTGCGGGCGGTGGGCCCGCACCGGCTCCTTCGCGCGCAGGCCGAGCTCGGCGAGCTCGGCCTCCGTCGGCGCGTAGGGCTCGCGGCACTCGGGGCAGAGCACGCGCACGAGGCGCTGGGCGAGGACCGCGATCAGCGAGGAAGCGACCAGGTAGGGCTCGACCCCCATGTCGACGAGGCGCGTGATGGCGCTCGGCGCGTCGTTCGTGTGGAGCGTGGAGAACACCAGGTGGCCCGTGAGCGACGCCTGGATCGCGATCTCCGCCGTCTCGAGATCGCGGATCTCGCCCACCAGCACCACGTTCGGGTCCTGGCGCAGCACCGAGCGCAGCGCGCGCGCGAAGGTGAGGCCGACCTTGTTGTTCACCTCGATCTGGCCGACGCCGGGCAGCTGGATCTCGACCGGGTCGTCGATCGTGATGATGTTCTGGTCGGTGCGGTTGAGGCGGGCGAGCGCGCCATAGAGCGTCGTCGTCTTGCCGCTGCCCGTCGGCCCCGTCACCAGGATGATGCCGTTCGGCCGCGCGATCAGCTTCTCCCAGACGACGAGCTGGCGCTCGCTGAAGCCGAGGCGCTGGAGATCGAGCATCTCGGTCGTCCGCGGCAGCAGGCGGAGCACGAGCCGTTCGCCATGTGCCACGGGCACCGAGGAGACGCGCACGTCGTAGTCCCGGCCCGCGATCTTGAGGCGGATGCGGCCGTCCTGGGGCACGCGCTTCTCGGCGATGTCGAGGCCGGAGAGGATCTTCACGCGCGAGACGATGCTCGGCAGCAGGGCCTTCGGCAGCGCGCTCACGGGCTCGTAGAGCACGTTGTCCGAACGGAAGCGCACGCGGATCTCCTTCTCGAAGGGCTCCACGTGGATGTCGCTCGCGCGCTCCTTCACCGCCTGCTGGAGGAGCGAGTCGACGAGCCGGATGATCGGCGCGTCGTCCTGGGCCTCGAGCAGGTCCTGCGGCTCGGCGCTGATCTCGCTCGCGAGCGCCTGGAAGTCGATCGACGCCTCTTCCACGATGCCATCGATCGAGCCGACGCCGCGGTCGTAGACCTGATTGATCAGCGACAGGATCGCGCGCCGAGGCACCAGCTCGGTGAGCACCTCGTCGACGTCGAAGAGCAGGCGCAGATCGTCGAAGACGGTCGTGTCGAGGGGGCTGGCGGTCGCGACGCGGAGCGCGCCTTCCGGCGTCCGCCCGAGCGGCAGCACGAAGTTCGCCTTGGCGAAGGCGATCGGCAGGCGCTCGAGCAGCTCGAGCTCCACGTCGTCCGCATGGAGCTCGCGCCGGACGGGCAGGTCGAGCTGGGCGGCGAGCGCCTGGAGCACCTCCTCCTCGTCGAGGTAGCCGAGCTCGACGATCCGGTCGGCCAGGCGGCCGCCCTCGGCCTCCTGCTTGCGCACGGCCTCCTCGAGCTGGGGCAGCGAGAGCCGCGTGGTGCGGAGCAGCACCTCGCGGAGCCCCAGATGCGTGAGGTTCGTCGTCGACGTCGCGGCGCTCACTCGCGGGAGTCCTCCACGAAGACGCTGGGCACGAACTGGAAGGCGTCGCGCACCTCGTCGGCGCTGCGCTCGGCGTCGCGCCGCGAAGCATAGGGTCCGAGCCGCACCTCGTAGAGGAGCGTGCCCTCGCGCTGCTCGGCGACGAGCACGCCGTCGTGCCCGGCGGCGATGAGCTGCTGGAGCGCCGCCGCCGCCGCGCCCTCGTCGCCGAAGGTGGCGGCCAGCACGCCCCAGCGCGGGGAGCGCCCCGTGACCGCCGCCGCCGCGCCCCCGCCCTCGCGGCGCCGCCGCGCCTCCTCCTCGATCTCGCGCATCAGCTCGACGGGGTAGCGCTCGCGATGGCCCCGCAGCCGCGAGCGCACCGGGTTCGGGTCGTGGTACGGCTCGACGTCGAGCCCGGCGGCGCGATTCTCCTCGAGCCGCTGCTCGGATTCCGTTCGCGCCGAGCCGGAGAGCGCCGCGGCGGACTCCGAGCTCGCCCAGAACTCCTCGCGCTTGCGGATCGTGGTGCGTGCATGCTGGGCCTGGTTGCGGATGATGTGCGGGGTCAGGAACACCAGCAGGTTCCGCTTCTGGATCGAGTCGCCGGTGGTCTTGAACAGCCAGCCGAGGATCGGGATGTCCCCGAGCCAGGGCACCTTGCTCTCCTGGTCCTGCTGGATCTCGTCGATCAGGCCGCCGATCACCACGGTCTCCTCATCGGCCACCGTGACCACGTTCTCGATCTTGCGGTTGGAGAGCGCGACGCCGACCTCCTGCGCGCTGCCCGTGATGCCGGTGAGGCCCTCGTTCACGGCCGTCACCTCCTGGAAGATCTCGAGGCGCAGCGTGTCGCCCTCGCTGATCTGCGGCGTCACGCGCAGCGTGATGCCGATGTCCTGACGCTCGATGTTCTGGCTGGTCGCGAGGCTGCTCGTGGTGTCGTCGTCGGTCACGTCGATGCCCGCGGCCGACTGCACGCGGCTCGAGATGATCGGGATGTTGTCGCCGACCTTGATCTCGGCCTCCTCGTTGTCGAGCGTCAGGATGTGCGGCGCCGACAGGATGTTCGTGCCGTTCACGGTCGCGCTCGCCCGGATCAGGCCCTGGATCAGCGTGGTGCCCGACTCCACCGCCGCGCCGCCCAGGAAGTTCGCGGGGTTGTCGGCGATCGCGCCGAGCAGGTTGTCGAGGATGCCGCCGGCGTCCTCGTCGTCCTCTTCGGTTCCGAGCACCGAGTCCGTCAGGCTCCCGATCACGAAGCTGTCGCCGTCGCCCTGCGTGATGCGCACGAGCCCGCTGAAGCCGAGGTCGATCGAGTCGCTGACGTCCACCTCCATGATCAGGGCCTCGACCAGCACCTGCGGCCGCGGGATGTCGAGCAGCGAGATCACCTGGGAGATCGTGTTGTAGCCCTCCTGGCTCGCCTGGATCAGGACCGAGTTCGTGGGCGGATCGGCGGTGACCGTGACGCCGCCGGCGAGCTCCGTGATCGAGGAGCGGAGCGTCTGCGCGGTGCCGGCCGCGCCGGTCGAGGCCGCGCTGATGCCGCCGCCGATGCCGGGGGTGAGTCCGCCCGCCGCCGTCGGCGCCGGCTGGCCCGAGAGCAGCGCAGACAGCGTGTTCGCGAGCTCCTCGGCGTCCGCGTGCTTCAGGTAGTAGACCTGGATGCGGCCGCCGCCCCGCACCGGCACGTCGAGCCGCGCCACCACGTCGCGGATCTCCGCGGTGCGCTGGCGCGAGGCCAGCACGATCAGCGAGTTCGTGCGCTCGTCCGTGATGATGCGGACCTGGCCCTTGCTGGCGAGCTCGGCGGTGCTCGCCTGGGTGGGCTGACCGGGCCGGCGCGCCCGGGTCGGCAGGCGCGCCGCCGTGCCGGTCGCGCTCGCCTCGGCGACGTCCGCGCCGAAGATCTCGGAGAGCTGCTGGGCGAGCGTCGTGGCGTCGGCGTGCTCGAGCTCGATCACGGAAAGCTCTTCCTTGAAGGTCTCCACGTCGATGCTGCGGACGATCGACAGGATCCGCGAGATGTTCGTGGCGGCGTCCGTCAGGATGACCGTGTTCGTGGGCGGGTACGCGACGAGGGAGGCGTCCTTCGAGACGAGCGGCTTCAGCGTCTCGGCGATCGCCTCGGCGTCGATGTACTCGAGCGGGATCAGGCGCGTGATGAAGCGGTCGCTGGCCGGTGGCGCGGCGCCGCTGCGCACCGTCTCGACGTTGCTCTCCTTCGCCTCGCGCAGCGGGATCACCTTGATGGCCCCCCCGGGGCCCTGCACGGTCGTGAAGCCCTTCACCTGGAGCACCGACTCGAACACCGCGTAGGCCTCCTCGACCGTGATCTTGGTCGGGGAGACGATCGTGACGCGGCCGCGCACGCGGTCGTCGTAGATGAAGTTCTTGCCGGTGAGGCGCGCGATCGTGTCGATCACGACCGAGAGCTCGACGTCGTTGAAGTCGAGCTGGACCTGCTCGCCGGACTCGACGGCCGGCGACTCGACCTGCGCCCAGAGGGGCCCGGCGCCGGAACACCACATCACCAGAAGCGCGAGCGTTCCCGCGATCCGCTTGTTCATCAATACCCCTTCGTGCGCAACTAGTCTCGGATGTCGACGTTCAGCTCGCGCTCGTTCCCGTCCGTGCCTCGAACGGTGACTCGGGTTGCGCTGCCCTGGGTGATCTCCCGGAACAGCGTGGGCGCGCCGTCCGCGCCGATGGCGGCGCCGTTCACGGCGGTGATGGTCTCGCCGTTCTGGATGCCGGCCTGCTCGAACCAGCTGCCCGGCTTGATGCCGCTGACCTGCACGCCCACCATCTGGCCGTCCTCGTACTTCGGCAGGATGCGGGCCTGCGAGAAGAGCGCCGACGGGTTCGTGGCGAGGTTCTGGAGCTCGCCCCGGTTCACGGCGAAGCGGTTGTCCGCGAGCCGCTCCAGGTTGCCGCGGGCGTTCGGACGGGCGGGGGTGCGGCGCGCGGGGGCGCGGGCTACCCCGGGGGCGTCCTCGTCCCCCTCGAGGCCGAGCTCCTCGAGCTGGGCCCCGTTCTGGAGCACGATGCGGCGGCGCTCGATCCGCACCACCTTGGCGCCGCCCTTGATCTCCTGGTCGACGCGCACGATCGAGTGCTGCTTGGTCTCGAGATCCTCGACCGCCGCCCAGGACAGCGCCTTGTCCTCGGCCGCCGCCGTGCCGAGCAGCCGGAGGGGCAGCTTGGTCTTCTCGTAGCTCTCGTCCTCCGGGCCGGGGGGCTCGGGGTTGAGGGTCGAGACGTTGAACAGGTTCCGGGCCAGGATGATCTGGCGGTCGGCGGCCGTCGGAGGCGGGGGCATTCGCGCACTGGGCGAGGCGGCCGCCTCCGCGGCCCCGGGAGCGAGCACGGCGGCGGTCACGTCGGCGATCACTCCCGCGGCGAGGAAGCAGCAGAGGATCACGAGTGCGGTGTTGGCCGCCAGGATCACGACACGCTTCATCGAGGTCGGCGCCTCGGGGGTCGGTGCGGAACGCGAGTACGCGCGGGGTGTTGCGCCACCGGGCCATCTTCCCGGAACCGGCGCAGTATAGCCAGCGAGCCGGGCCACTCCAGGCGGATCCTGAGAAATTCCAGGCAGTTAGTCATCCATCTCACACTCGCCGCGATACCCCGCGACGTGGGAACCCGCAGCCCGCCCGAGGTTCCCGGACGGGGCCGGAAATCTGCTTGACACCCCTAGGGGCCGGGCCCAGGGTTCGCCGCGTTTTTCCCCCGCGCGGCGGAGGGATGGGAGGCAGGAACCCGCATGGCGGACACCGGCAAGATCATCGGCATCGACCTCGGCACCACGAACTCGGTGGTGGCCGTGATGGAAGGCGGCCAGCCGGTCGTGATCACCAACGAGGAGGGCGGCCGGACCACCCCCTCCGTGGTGGCCTTCACCGACGACGGCGAGCGCCCCGTCGGCGCCGTCGCGAAGCGCCAGGCGGTCCAGAACCCGCTCCGCACCATCTACTCGATCAAGCGCTTCATGGGCCGGCGCAAGTCCGAGGTGCCCGAGGAGATCCGCCTCGTCCCCTACGAGGTCGCCGAGGGCAAGGACGGCATGGCCGTCATCGACATCGACGGCAAGCACTTCACGCCGCCCGAGATCTCGGCGCTGATCCTCCAGAAGCTGAAGAAGGCGGCCGAGAGCTACCTCGGCACGGCGGTGAGCGGCGCGGTCATCACCGTGCCTGCGTACTTCAACGACGCCCAGCGCCAGGCCACCAAGGACGCCGGCCGCATCGCCGGCCTCGACGTGAAGCGCATCATCAACGAGCCCACGGCGGCGGCGCTCGCGTACGGCCTCGACAAGAAGAAGGAGGAGAAGATCGCCGTCTACGACTTCGGCGGCGGCACCTTCGACATCTCCATCCTCGAGGTCGGCGAGAACGTCGTCGAGGTGCGCTCCACGAACGGCGACACGCACCTCGGCGGCGACAACCTCGACCAGCGCGTGATCGACTACCTGATCGCCGAATTCAAGAAGGACCAGGGCATCGACCTCACCAAGGATCCGATGGCGATGCAGCGCCTGCGCGAGGCGGCCGAGAAGGCGAAGATCGAGCTGTCGAGCGCGCAGAGCACCGACGTGAACCTGCCGTACATCACGGCGGACCAGTCGGGCCCGAAGCACATGAACCTGAAGCTCTCGCGCGCGAAGTTCGAGCAGCTCGTGGACGACCTGATCGAGCGCACGCTCGAGCCGTGCCGGAAGGCGCTCGCGGACGCGGGGCTCCGGGCCTCGGACATCGACGAGGTCGTGCTCGTCGGCGGCTCGACCCGCATTCCGCGCGTGCAGCAGCGCGTGAAGGAGCTGTTCGGCAAGGAGCCGAACCGGAGCGTGAACCCGGACGAGGTGGTGGCGATCGGCGCCGCGGTGCAGGGCGGCGTGCTCGCCGGCGACGTGAAGGACGTGCTCCTGCTCGACGTGACGCCGCTCTCGCTCGGCATCGAGACGCTCGGCGGCGTGATGACGCGGCTCATCGACCGCAACACCACGATCCCGACGAAGCGCAGCCAGGTCTTCTCGACGGCGAGCGACAGCCAGCCGCAGGTGGAGATCCGCGTGCTCCAGGGCGAACGCGAGATGGCGAACGACAACCGCGAGATCGGCCGCTTCATCCTGGACGGGATCCCGCCGGCCCCGCGCGGCGTGCCGCAGGTCGAGGTCACCTTCGACATCGACGCGAACGGCATCCTCGCGGTCTCCGCGAAGGACAAGGCCACCGGCAAGGAGCAGTCGATCCGGATCGAGGGCTCGGGCGGGCTCAGCGAGGCCGACATCAAGCGCATGGTCGGCGAGGCCGAGTCGCACGCGGCGGAGGACAAGGGCCGGCGCGAGGCGATCGAGAAGCACAACCAGCTCGACAACCTGATCTACAACGCGGAGAAGATGCTGCGCGAGAACGGGGACAAGCTGCCCGGCGACGAGAAGAAGCGCCTCGAGGAGACGCTCCAGGAGGCCCGCAAGGACCTCGAGAGCGGGGACGCCGCCCGCCTCGACGCGGCCCGCCAGCGCGTCGAGCAGGCCACGCACAAGGCCGCCGAGCTGCTCTACAAGGCGCAGACGGCCGGCGGCGCCGGGCCGGGCGGCGAGCCGCCGGCGGGCGGCGGAGAGGCGCCGGAAGCGGGCGGCGAAGGCGACGTGATCGACGCCGAGTACACGGAGGAGAAGGGCGGCTCCACCGACTAGCCGCCGGAGACACCATTGGCCGAAGAGAAGAGCCGCGAGCAGGCCGGGGCCGCCGAGAAGGCGGGGCTGGTCCAGGTGCCCGACACGCTGCCCATCCTGCCGCTCAAGAACACCGTCATCTTCCCGCACCTGCTCGCGCCGCTGCTCGTCAATACCGAGCGCAGCAAGAAGCTGATCGAGGCGGTGATGGCGGGGCGCGACCGACTCATGGTCTCGGTCGCGGTGAAGGGCGCCGTCGAGGGCAGCCCCGGGCGCGACGACCTCCATCGCGTCGGGACGGTCCTGCGCGTGGCGAAGATGCTGCGCTTCCCCGACGCGTCCTACCGGCTCCTCGTGCAGGGCGTCGCGCGCGCGCGCATCGCCGACTTCGAGCCCGGCGACGACTACTTCCGCGGGCGGATCGAGGTGCTCGCCGACACCGGGGAGGCGGATTCCGTCGAGGCGGCCGCGCTCGCCCGCGACGTGCGCGACCAGTTCGTCGCGCTCGTCTCCGAGAGTCCGCGCCTCTCGGACGAGCTCCAGGTGCTCGCCATGAACATCGAGGAGCCGTCGCGGCTCGCCGACCTGGTCGCCTCGAACCTCGAGCTCGACCTGGCCGGCAAGCAGGCCTTTCTCGAGGAGCTCGACGTGGTGGCGCGGCTGCGCCGCGCGCGCGACGAGCTGCGGCGCGCGAGCGAGGCCGTGAAGATCGAGAGCGAGATCCGCGAGAAGGTCCAGTCCGAGATGGGACGGACCCAGCGCGACTACATGCTGCGCCAGCAGCTCGAGCACATCCGCCGCGAGCTCGGCGAGACCGCCGACGAGGAGACGGAGATCGAGCAGCTGCGGGCGCGGATCGAGGCAGCGGGCCTGCCCGAGGACGCGCGTGCGCAGGCGGATCGCGAGCTCGAGCGCCTCGAGCAGACCCCGACGGCGGCCGCCGAGCACGGCGTGATCCGCAACTACCTCGAGTGGCTGGCCGACCTGCCCTGGAGCCACGCCAGCGAGGACGTGCTCTCGGTCGAGCAGGCCCGAAAGGTGCTCGACGAGGACCACTGGGGCCTCGAGAAGGTGAAGGAGCGCATCGTCGAGTACATCGCGGTGCTCTCGCTGAAGAAGGACCTGCGCGGTCCGATCCTCTGCTTCGTGGGGCCGCCGGGCACGGGCAAGACCTCGCTCGGCCGCTCGATCGCGCGCGCGCTCGGCCGCAAGTTCGAGCGCATCTCGCTCGGCGGCGTGCGCGACGAGGCCGAGATCCGCGGCCACCGGCGCACCTACGTGGGCGCGCTGCCGGGGCGCGTGATCCAGAGCCTGCGCCGCTCCGGGACGAGGAACCCGGTGTTCATGCTCGACGAGATCGACAAGGTCGGCGCCGACTGGCGCGGGGACCCGTCGTCGGCGCTGCTCGAGGTGCTCGATCCCGAGCAGAACAACACGTTCAGCGATCACTACCTCGAGGTTCCCTTCGACCTCTCGAACGTCCTCTTCATCGCGACCGCGAACCTGCTCGACCCCGTGCCCGCCGCGCTGCGCGACCGCATGGAGGTGATCGAGCTGCCCGGGTACACGGAGGAGGACAAGCTCGAGATCGCCCGGCGCTTCCTGCTGCCGCGGCAGCTCGCGGCGAACGGGCTCGCGAACCTCGCGATCGAGGTGCCGGACGAGACGCTGCTCGCGGTGATCCGCAGCTACACGCGCGAGGCGGGCGTGCGCAACCTCGAGCGCGAGATCGGCGCGGTGTGCCGGAAGCTCGCGCTGCGGGTCGCCTCCGGCGAGAGCGGCCCGTTCCGCGTCGAGCCGGCGGACCTCGCCGAGCAGCTCGGCCCGGTGCGCTTCCAGCCCGAGCTCGCCGAGCGCGCCGGCCAGCCCGGGGTGGCGGTCGGCCTCGCCTACACGGCCGCGGGCGGGGACATCCTGTTCGTCGAGGCGTCGCGCATGCCGGGGCAGGGCGAGCTCCGGCTCACGGGCTCGCTCGGCGACGTGATGCGCGAGTCGGCCGAGGCCGCGCGCTCCTGGATCCAGAGCCACGCCGAGGAGCTCGGCCTCGAGCGCGACCAGTTCGGCAAGACCGACCTGCACGTGCACGTCCCGCAGGGCGCGGTGCCGAAGGACGGCCCCTCCGCCGGCGTCGCCATGGTGACGTCGCTCGCCTCGCTCCTCACCGGGCGCAGCGCCGCGCCGGACGTGGCGATGACGGGCGAGATCACGCTGCGCGGCAAGGTGCTGCCGGTCGGCGGGATCAAGGAGAAGGTGCTCGCCGCGAAGCGCGCCGGCATCGCGCGCGTGGTGCTGCCGGACCGCAACCGCCGCGACGTCGAGGAGATCCCGGCGCATCTCGTGAAGGACCTCGAATTCCAGTACGTTGCGCGCATCGATGAGGCCCTCGCGCACATCCTGGCTCCCGCGCCGCGCTAGCGCGCTCGCGCTGCTGGCCGCGCTGCTCGCGGCCGGCGGCTGCGTCAGCCGAGGCGCCCATCGGGGCGTGGTGGACGAGCGCGACCGGCTCCAGCGCGAGGTCGACCTGCTCCGGAACCGCGTGCGCCTGCTCGAGGCCTCGAACGAGAGCCTGTCCAACGAGCGCGTGAAGCTGATCTCCGACGTCGAGGACCTCGGCTCGGAGCGCGCGCAGCTCGCCGCGAGCGTCGAGGAGCTGCGCGCCGCGCGCGACCAGCTCGAGCAGAACCTGGCGCTGACGGCGAGCCAGCTCGCGGCACGCGAGGCCGAGGTGCAGCAGCTGCGCGACACCTACGACGGGCTCGTCTCCGACCTCCAGTCGGAGGTCGCCTCGGGCCGCGTGCAGATCGAGCAGCTGCGGGACGGGCTCAACGTGAAGCTCTCGCAGGCGGTGCTCTTCCCGTCGGGCTCGGCGGAGCTCTCGGCGGAGGGCGCCGAGGTGCTCGGCAAGGTGGCCGGGCGCCTGCTCGAGCTGCCGCACCGCGTCCTCGTGCAGGGGCACAGCGACGACGTGCCGATCCGCGGCGCGCTCGCGCAGCGCTATCCGAGCAACTGGGAGCTCGCGGGCGCGCGCGCGGCGCGCGTCGTCCGGATCCTGGCCGAGCGCGGCGTCCCGGGCGCGCGGCTCTCGGCGGTGTCGCTCGCCGACACGGAGCCGGTCGCCTCTAACGACACGCCCGAGGGCCGGGCCGCGAACCGCCGCATCGAGATCCGGCTGCTGCCCGCGTCGGGCGCGGCCCCCGCCCCCGAGCGCAGCGAGCCCACCGCGGCGGCCGCCTCCCCGGCGGAGTGAGCACGCGCAGCGGGGCTGCGCGCGAGGAGCTCGAGGCGCTCTTCCGCGCGGCGCTCGCGGCGGTGGAGCCGGGCGGCGCGCTGCGCCGCGCCCTCGCCGGAACGCCGCTCCCCGAGCGCTGCGTGGTGGTGGCGATCGGCAAGGCGGCGGCCGCGCTGGCCGCGGCCTTCGAGCGCGAGGCGGGCGCGCGCATCGCGCGGGGCGTCGCGATCACGAAGGACGGCCACGGGCGCCCGCTCGCGAGGCTCGCGCTCCGCGAGGCGGGCCATCCGCTCCCCGACGCGCGGAGCGCCGCCGCCGGGGCCGAGGCGCTCGCGCTCGCGGCCTCCGCGCAGCCCGACGAGACGCTCGTGGTCCTGCTCTCGGGCGGCGCCTCGGCGCTCGCGAGCTGCCCCGCGCCCGGCCTCGGGCTCGCGGAGCTGCGCGAGACCACGGAGCTGCTGCTCCGTGCGGGCGCCGAGATCGACGAGCTGAACGCGGTGCGCAAGCACCTGACGCAGGTCTCGGGCGGGCGGCTCGCCGCGGCGAGCCGCGCGCGCGAGATCGTCGTGCTCGGCATCTCGGACGTGCCCGGCGACGACTGGGCGACGCTCGGCTCGGGCCCGTGCGCGGCGGACCCGAGCACGTACGGAGACGCGCTCGCGGCGCTCGCGCGGCGCGGCGTGCTGGAGCGCGTGCCGGCCGCGGCGCGGCGCCAGCTCGAGGCCGGCGCCGCCGGCCGCGTTCCCGAGTCGCTGAAGCTCGGCGACCCCCGGCTCGCGCGGGTGCGGAGCCGCTGGCTCGCGAGCAACCGCGACGCGCTCGCCGCGGCCTCCGAGGCGGGCCGCGCGCGGGGCCTCCGCGTGCACGGGCTCACGGACCGGCTGCGCGGCGAGGCGGGCCGGGTGGGGCGCCGCCTCGCGGCGCTCGCCCGCGCGCTGGCACCCGGCCCGCCGCGGCTGCTCCTCGCGGGCGGCGAGACGACCGTCACGGTGCGCGGCAGCGGCCGCGGCGGGCGCGCGCAGGAGCTCGCGCTGGCGGCCGCCCTCGCGCTGGCGGGCGACCGGCGCGTCGCGCTGCTCGCCGCCGGCACGGACGGCAGCGACGGGCCGACGCCGGCCGCCGGCGCCTTCGCGGACGGCGGCACCGTCGCGCGCGGGACGGCCGCGGGCGTCGACGCCCGGGGAGCGCTCGCGGACAACGACGCCCACGGCTTCTTCCTTCGCGAGGGCGGCTGCTTCGTGACCGGGCCGACGGGCACGAACGTGATGGATCTCGTGCTGGTGCGCGTCGCGAACGGTGCCTAGGCTGGCGCGTCATCGTGCCCGGTCCCTCGCGCCTCGCGCTCCTCGCGCGCTTCGCCGTGCTGCTCGGCCTGATCGGGGGCGCGCTGCGCGTCTGGCTCCGGATCTGGTGGCACCAGCGCCGCGAGGGCGCGGATCCGAAGGCGCTCGTCCTGGCGGAGCTGCGCTTCGCGCGCCGCTTCGTCGCGGTGGCGGTCCGCTACAAGGGCGGCCTCATCAAGATCGGGCAGGTCGCGAGCCTGCGCGTCGACGTGCTGCCGCGGGAGGTGAGCGAGGTCCTCGCCCGGCTCCAGGACCGCGTCGATCCGCACCCGCTCGGCGAGGTCGAGGCGCAGATCGTCCACGAGCTCGGCGGCGCGCTCGCGGACCACTTCGCCGCGTTCGAGCGGCGGCCGATCGCGTCGGCGAGCCTCGGCCAGGTCCACGCGGCGCGGCTCGCGGATGGCCGCAAGGTCGCCGTGAAGGTGCTCTACCCCGGCGTCGAGCGCTCCGTGGCGATCGACCTCGTGGCCGCGCGCGTCGGGCTCTGGCTCTTCGACTTCCTGACCGTCGCCGACCTGCGCACCGTGTACCGCGAGATCCGCGAGTCGCTGCTCGGGGAGATGGACTACGTGCGCGAGGGCCGGGCCGCGGAAGAGGTGGCGCGCAATCTCGGGATGGATCCGGAGGTCGCGGCGCGCGTTCGCGTGCCCGCGATCCACTGGCCGACCACGCGCCGCCGCGTCCTCACCATGGAGTTCATCGAGGGCGTGAAGATCAACGACGCGGCGGCGCTCGCCGCCCGCGGCCTCGACCCCGCCGAGGCCGCCCGCTGGGCCGTGCGGGCCTTCCTCCACATGATCTTCCGCGACGGCTTCTTCCACTGCGACCCGCACCCCGGCAACCTGCTCGTCGACGGGGAGGGGCGGATCGGCATCGTCGACTTCGGCATGAACAAGCGCCTGTCGCCGGCCGTGATGGCGATGCTGCGCGAGAACCTGCTCGCGACGGTGACGCGCGATCCGGCGCGCTACGCGCGCTCGTTCCTCGCGGCCGGGATGATCGAGCCGCGTGACGTGGCGGCGGTCGAGGAGGTGGTGCGGATCTCGTTCGATCCGGCCTACTGGAACCTGACGCCGCGCGAGGTCGCGCGGCTCGACTTCGGCGAGTACCTCGGCCGCATGCGCAGCCAGATGAAGCAGGTGCGGAGCTTCCGGCTGCCCGACGGCCTCGTGATGTGGGGCCGGGCGCTGACGCTGCTGCTCGGGCTCGCGAGCGAGCTCGCGCCCGGCATCCGGCCGCTCGACGTGGTCGGACCCTACGTGATGCGCTTCCTCGCGGGCGGAGCGCCGGGCGGCCCGCCGCCCGCGGGAGCGGTCGGCCGCTGAGCTACTCGACGACCTCGTAGCGCTTGTCGAGTTCCTCCTCGGACAGCACCACGTCGATCTTGCGCGCGAACAGCTCGCCCTTCTTCTGGGGGTCCTCGACCCAGTAGATCAGGATCTTCTTGCCGGGCTGGAGGTCCGTCATCTCGCCCTTCACGCCGTTCACCGCGACGGAGGTGCGCTTCAGCACCGAGCCGGTCGGGATCACGTTGAAGGTGGCCTCCTTGCCGTTCTTCACCTGGTCGCCGAATTCCTTCATCAGGCCGCTGTTGCCCTTGCCCTTCTTCAGGATCTTCACGGTGACGGTGTTGGCGGCCTCGTCGTACTTCACGAACTGGGCCTCGTTCTGGACGCTCTTCTGGTTGCCCTGGGCGCTGGCGTCCGACGCGAACACTGCGCCGAGCGCCAGCACGAACGCGAAACCGATGGACTTGTGGATCTGGATCACGGGCGCTCTCCCCTCTCCGCGGGCCGGGCCGGCGGCCCACCCGCACGCTGATTCCCGAGGCTAACACGCCAAACGACGGCGCCGGTAGCCGGGATATTCGGTGCGCCCCGCAGGGGCGCGCGATAGACTCGCCCGCCTCGCGAGCCCGGGAGACGGATGCCGATCGACGCCGCGCAGTTCCGCGCCACCCTGGCCCTGCGCGCTGCGAGCGTCGCGATCGTGACGGCCTGCGACGGCGAGCGCGTCCACGGCATGACCGTGTCCGACTTCGCCGGCGTGTCGCTGAACCCCCCGCTCGTGCTGATCTGCGCCGACAAGCAGTCGAACACCCTGCCGCTGATCGAGGCAGGAAGGAATTTCACCGTGAACCTGCTCGCCGCGGGCCAGGAGGCGCTCTCGAACCGCTTCGCCTCGAAGGAGCACGAGTGGACGCGCTTCGAGGGGCTCCGCTGTGAGCGCGGCGTCACGGGCGCGCCGCACATCCCGGGCGCCCTCGCGAGCCTCGACTGCCGGGTGGTGGCGCTCCACCAGGCCGGCGACCACGTGATCGTGGTCGGAGAGGTGGAGGCGGCGCGCACCCGCTCGGTGGAGCCCTTGCTCTACTGGAGCGGCGGCTACCGGCGCCTCGGGGCGAAGGACTGATGGGCCCCGTCGAGCTCGTCGTCTACTCCGACTACCTCTGCCCGTGGTGCCACCTCGCCGAGCACCGGCTCGAGAGGCTGCGGCGCGAGCTCGGCGGCGCGCTCGCGCTCGCGTGGCGGAGCTTCCTGCTGCGGCCGCGGCCCGACGAGGCGCGCGATCTCGAGCGCTTCGTCCGCTACACGCAGTCGTGGCTGCGCCCGGCGGCCGAGCCCGATGCGCCCCGCTTCCAGGTCTGGGAGAGCAGCGCGGGCCCGCCGAGCCACAGCGTGCCGCCGCACCTCGTCGCCAAGGCGGCCGCGGAGCTCGGCGCCGAGGCGTTCGCGGCCGTGCACGCGCGGCTGCTGCGCGCCTACTTCGAAGAGAGCCGCGACATCAGCCGCGAGCCGACGCTGCGCGAGATCTGGAGCGAGGCGGGCCTGCCGGCGGCGGAGTTCGAGCGCTGTCGCGCGCCCGAGCTGCTGCAGCGCGTGGCGGACGAGCACCGCGAGGCGACGGAGCTCGGCGTGACGGGCGTCCCCGCGGTGCGCGTCGCGGGCACGGACGCGTTCGTCGTCGGCGCGCAGCCGCTCGCCGTCTACCGGCGCTGGGTGGAGCGCCTCCAGGGCGGCGTGCTCGAGAGCCGCGCGTGAAGCGGCCGGAGGCGCTGTTCCGGCTCGACGGCCGCGTGGCCGTGGTGACGGGCGCCTCCTCCGGCATGGGCGTCACCTTCGCGCAGGCGCTCGCCGCGGCCGGCGCCCGCGTCGTGGTCGCGGCGCGGCGTGCGGAGCGGCTCGACGCGGTCGTGCGCGAGATCGAGGCGCAGGGCGGGGCGGCGCGCGCCGTCTCCTGCGACGTCGCGCGCGAGGAGGACGTCGAGCGGCTCGTGGCCGAGTCGCACGCCGCGTTCGGGCCGGTCGACGTGCTGGTGAACAACGCCGGCTTCACCACCGTGGTGGCGGCGGAAGAGCAGGGGCTCGACGACTGGCGCGCCCACCTCGACGTGAACCTGACCGGCAGCTTCCTCTGCGCACAGCGCTTCGGCCGCGCCATGCTCGCAGCGGGGCGGGGCACGATCGTGAACGTCGCCTCCGTGCTCGGCTTCGTGGCCTCGGGCCAGATCCGGCAGGCCGGCTACGCCGCCTCGAAGGGCGGCGTCGTGAACCTCACGCGCGAGCTCGCCGCCCAGTGGGCGCGCCGCGGCGTCCGCGTGAACGCGCTCGCGCCGGGCTGGTTCCCGACCGAGATGACGGCCGACATGTTCGCCGACGAGCGCTCGCTCGCCTGGATGCGGAGCCGCACCCCGCTCGGCCGCGGCGGCGAGCTCGAAGAGCTGGTCGGCCCGCTGCTCTTCCTGGCCTCCGACGCCTCGAGCTTCGTGACCGGCCACGTCCTCACCGTCGACGGCGGCTGGACGATCGTGTGAGAGAAGCGGACCGCGAAGAGCGCTGACCGGTCACGCCGCAAGGGCTGGAGAGCCCGGCGCGACCTCTGCCTCACGTCCCGCGCAGCGAGGCGAAGCCGAGCGAAGCAGAAGCTGGTGCGGCAGAGAGGATTCGAACCTCCACGGGATTGCTCCCGCCAGCCCCTCAAGCTGGTGCGTCTGCCAGTTCCGCCACTGCCGCACCGGAGCCGCGCAGCATAACGGAGGGCCGTCGCGACGCTACGGCGCGGCGGGCGCCTCGGGCTCCGGAGCCGGCGCCTCGGGCGCCGCCGCCTCCGGCGCGGGCGGGGCCGCCGCCTCCGGGCCGGGGGCGGGGACCTCTTCGAACGCGCCCGGCGCCGGCGCCGCCGGTTCGCCGAACGGCGACTCCGGCGCTGCCGGCGCGCTCTCCTCGCCCTCGAAGAGCGAGTCGCCGACGCGGTCTTCGGCCACGTAGGCGAGCGTCAGGCTCGTCAGCATGAACACGACGGCGGCGGCCGTGGTCATCCGCGTGAGGAAGTTTCCCGCGCCGCGGCTGCCGAACACGGTGGCGCCCGCGCCGCCGCCGAACACGGCGCCCATCTCCGCTCCCTTGCCGCGCTGGAGCAGCACGACCGCGATGAGGAAGAGGCACGCCACCACGTGGAGCACCGTCAAGAAGATCGTCATGCACTCTCCCCCGCGCGTGCGATCATGCACTCTCCGCCGCGCGCGCGATCTGCGCGAAGCCGTCCGGCTCGAGGCTCGCGCCCCCGACGAGCGCGCCGTCGATGTCCTTCTCCGCAAGGAGCGCGGCCGCGTTGTCCGGCTTGACGGAGCCGCCGTACTGGATCCGGATGCGCTCGGCCGTCGCGCCGAAGCGCTCGCCGAGCGCGGCGCGGATCAGCGCGTGCACCTCCTGCGCGAGCGCCGGCGTCGCGGTCCGGCCCGTGCCGATCGCCCAGATCGGCTCGTAGGCGATCACGACGTCCGCGCCACGCTCGCCCGGCAGCGAGGCGAGGCTGCCGGCGAGCTGCTCCCGCACGACCGCCGCGGTGCGCCCCTGCTCGCGCTGCTCGAGCGTCTCGCCGACGCAGACGATCGGGCGGATGCCGTGCTCGAGCAGCGCCGCCGCCTTGCGCGCGACGAAGGCGTCGCTCTCGCCGTAGAGGCTCCGCCGCTCGCTGTGGCCGACGATGCAGTAGGCGCAGCCGAGCTCGACCAGCATGGGCGCGGACACCTCGCCGGTGAAGGCGCCCTGCGGCTCGGGGTTCACGTTCTGCGCGGCGAGGGCGACGGCGCTGCCCGCGAGCCGCCGGCCGACCGCGGCGAGGGCCGGGAAGGGCGGGGCGAGCACGACGTCGACCGCGCGCAGCCCGGCCACGCGCGGCAGGAAGGCGTCGACGAAGGCCTCCGCCTCGCGGATCGTCTTGTGCATCTTCCAGTTCGCCGCGACGACGGGGCGCCTCATCGCTTCTCCAGGGCGACGACGCCCGGCAGCGCCAGGCCCTGCACGTATTCGAGCGAGGCGCCGCCGCCCGTCGAGAGGTGCCCCATGCGGTCGCCGAGGCCGAGCTTGTTCACCGCCGCGAGCGAGTCGCCGCCGCCCACCACCGAGCGCGCGGACGACTCCGCGATCGCGCGCGCCACCGTCTCGGTGCCCTTCGCGAAGGCGTCGATCTCGAACACGCCCATCGGCCCGTTCCAGAACACCGTGCGCGCGCGCCGCGCGGCGGCGGCGTAGCGCGCCGCGCTCTCGGGCCCGATGTCGACGCCGCGCCAGCCGGGGGGGATCTCCTTCACGACGCGCGCCTCGGCGCCGGCCTCGATGCGCTCGGCCACGACGTGGTCGACCGGCAGCAGCAGCTCGCGGCCCGCCTCGCGCGCCGCCGCGAGCACGCGCTTCGCGTCCTCCGTGCGCTCGGGCTCGACCCGCGAAGCGCCCGTCGGCTTGCCCTGCGCGAGGAGGAACGTGTACGCCATGGCGCCGCCGATCGCGAGCACGTCGGTGTGGGGTGCGAGCGCCGCCAGCACCGCGAGCTTGTCCGAGACCTTGGCGCCGCCGAGGAAGCAGACGAGCGGACGCTCGGGCTCGCGCACCACGCGGAGCTGCTCGAGCTCCTCGCGCAGCAGGTCGCCGGCGACGGCGCGCCCGACGAAGGGCACCACGCCCGCCGTGGAGGCGTGCGCGCGGTGCGCCGTGCCGAAGGCGTCGTTCACGTAGAGGTCGGCGAGCGCGGCGAGCTGCTTCGCGAAGGCCGGGTCGTTCTTCTCCTCCTCCGCGTGGAAGCGGAGGTTCTCGAGCAGCAGCAGCTCGCCGTCCCGGAGCTTCGCGACCGCCGCCTCGGCCGCGGGGCCGACGCAGGCCTCGCTGAACGCGACCGGGCGCCCGAGCAGGGCGGCGAGGCGCTCGGCGACCGGACGGAGCGAGAGCTCGGGCTTCCGCGCGCCCTTCGGCCGCCCGAGGTGCGAGGCGAGCACGACGCGCGCGCCGGCGGCGAGCAGGCGCCGGAGCGTCCCGAGCGCGGCCTGGATGCGCGTGTCGTCCGCGACGCGGCCGTCCCGCAGCGGCACGTTCAGGTCCGCGCGCACCAGCACGCGGCGCCCGCGCACGCCGCCGCGCTCGGCCAGCAGGTCGTCGAGCGTCGCGACCGTCACGATGACTCCGTTCGCCTTCGGCTCACTGCGCGCTTCGCTTGCTGGGCCGGGGGACGAGCTACCGGGCCATGAAGCGCGCGAGATCGGCGCAGCGCGTGGCGTAGCCCATCTCGTTGTCGTACCAGGCGAGCACCTTCGCGAAGTTGCCCCCGAGCACCTTCGTGCTCGGCGCGTCGAAGATCGAGGAGTGCCGGTTGCCGACGAAGTCCGCCGAGACGAGCTGCTCGTCCACGTATTCGAGGATGCCCCGCAGCGGCCCCTCGGCGGCCTTGCGCACGGCCTCGTTGATGGCGGCGTCGCTCGCCGGCTTCGCGAGCTGCACGGCGAGATCGACCACCGACACGTCGGGCGTCGGCACGCGCATCGCGTAGCCGTCGAGCTTCCCCTTGAGCTCGGGCAGCACGAGCCCGATCGCGCGCGCGGCGCCGGTGCTCGTCGGGATCATCGAGAGGGCACCCGCGCGCGCGCGGCGCAGGTCCTTGTGCGGCGAGTCGACCAGGCGCTGGTCCGCCGTGTACGCGTGGATCGTGACCATCAGGCCGCGCTCGATGCCGAAGCTCTGGTGCAGGATCTTCGCCACGGGCGCGAGGCAGTTCGTGGTGCACGACGCGTTCGAGACGATGCGGTGCTTGCCCGCGTCGTAGGCGTCGTCGTTCACGCCGAGGACGAGCGTCACGTCGGGGTCCTCGGCGGGCGCGCTGATGATCACGCGCTCGGCACCGGCGTCGAGGTGCGCCTTCGCCTTCTCGCGCGAGGTGAACAGCCCCGTCGACTCGACCACGATGCGCGCGCCCCACTTCTTCCAGGGGATCTTGCCCGGGTCGCGCTCGGCGGAGACCGGGATGCGCTTGCCGTTCACCACCAGCGCGTCGCCTTCGCAGGCGACGTGGCCCGGGAAGCGCCCGTGGACGGAGTCGTACTTGAGCAGGTGGGCGAGCACCTTCGGCTCGACCACGTCGTTGACGCCCACCACCTCGATGTCCTGGTCCGCCATCGCGCGGAAGGCGAGGCGCCCGATCCGTCCGAAGCCATTGATGCCGACCGGCACCGCCATCCTGGGTTCTCCTTCGCGTCGCGCGGGCCACGGCTGAGGCGACGCCTGGGACCCGGCCTCAGGCACGGGCCGGTCCGTCCTTGGGGGCCCGCAATGTACCGGCCACGCTTCGATCCCGCACGGCGAGCCCTCCGGCGCAGGCAGCCCTCTCCAGGCGGTCCCGATCGTCCGATACCTTTGCGCGGGGGTCGGCTCTCGTGGGCGGGCAGAACCGATCGCGGATCTCCGTGGAGCGCGCGCGCTCCCGGTTTCGCTTCGTCGCGGGCCTCGCCCTGGCGTCGCTGGCGGCGGTCGGCGTGCTGCGCTGGACCGAGGCGCGCCGCGAGCTGCGCGCCTCCCATCCGCCGCTCGCGGGCACGCTGGTCGTGGCGGGCGTGGAAGGCGAGGTGGCGATCGTCCGCGACCGGCGCGGGGTGCCGCACGTGCGCGCGCAGAACGAGCGCGACGCCTGGTTCGCGCTCGGCTTCGTGCACGCGCAGGACCGCCTGGCGCAGATGCTCTGGCTGCGGCGCGTGGCGGCGGGCCGCACGGCCGAGTGCATCGGGGAGGAGGGGCTCGCGAGCGACCGCGTGGCCCGCACGCTCGGCCTCGCCGGGCTCGCCGCGCGGGACGCCGCGCGCCAGGGGACGCTCGCGCGGCGCGTGCTCGAGGCCTACGCGGCCGGCGTGAACGCGCGCCTCGTGCGCCTCCGCGCGCGCCAGGAGGGGCCGCCGCTCGGCCTGCTGGAGTCGATCGCGGGGGTCGACCCCTGGACGCCGGCCGACTCGCTCGCGCTGCTCAAGCTCATGTCGTGGAGCTACGGGAGCGGGCTCGACGAGGTGATCGTGCTGGAGCAGATCGTGCGGCGGCTCGGCGCCACGGCGGCGCGGCCCTTCTTCCCGCGCTGGGTGGGGAGCGAGGCCGTCGCGCCGGAGGCCGCGCCCGCGCGCGAGCCGGCGCCGCCCGCGCTGCCGCAGGCGGCCCGGACCGCGCTCCGCCGGCCGCGCCCCGGGCCCGAGGCGCTGGCCGCGCTGCGGCGGGCGGCGGGCCTCGCGGGCGCCTCGCTCGGCAGCTCGGCCTGGGTCGTGGCGGGCGGGCACGCGAGCCGCGGCCGGCCGCTCCTCGCCGCCGACGCGCACCTGCCGCCTCGCTTCCCCGCGCACTTCCACCAGGCCGACCTCGCGGGCGGCGGGCTCCAGGTGGCCGGGGCGACACTCCCGGGTGTTCCCGTCGTCTGGACGGGCTTCAACCCCCACGTCACGTGGGCGGCGACGGCCTCGGGCGCCGTGGTGGTGGACCTCTTCGAGGAGACGCTCCACGGGCAGGATCCGAACCGCTACGCCGAGGGCAGCGGCTGGCGCGAGCTCGAGCAGCGCGAGGAGACGATCGCGGTGCGCGGGCGCGAGCCGGAGCCCCTCACCGTGCACGCCACGCACCGCGGCCCGCTCGCCGACGGCGTGATCGCGGGCGCGGATCGGCCGCTCTCGCTGCGCTGGACCGGCGCGCTCCCGGGCGGCGGCATCGAGGGGCTGCTGCGGGTGGCGCGCGCGCGGAGCGCGGCCGAGCTGCTGGACGCGCTCGCGCTGCACCACGAGCCCGTGCTCGTCGTGGCGTACGCCGAGAGCGGCGGCGCGGGCGGCCTCCAGATGGCGGGCGCGGTGCCGCGCCGCCGCATGGCGTCGGGCCTCCAGCCCGTGCCCGCGCGCAACCCGGCCTTCGCCTGGACCGAGACGCTGCCCGCGGCGGCGCTGCCGCGCCGGCGCCTCGTGTCCGGCACCGGCTGGGTGGTGGCCGCGGACCGCAGCCTCGCCCGCGCGGGCAGCGGCATCGAGTTCTTCTGGCTGCCGGGCGACCGCGCGCGCCGCATCGAGGTGCTGCTGCGGCAGGCCGCGGGCCGCGGCGAGCTCCGCCTCGCGAGCCTCGGCGAGATGCTCGGCGACCGCCACGCCGGCGGGGCGGACGTGCTGCTCGCGCTCGCGCTCGAGCACATCGGTGCGCCGCGCAAGGCGAGCCGGGAGGAGCGCGAGGTGGTGACGGCGCTGCGCGAGTGGGACCGCGACAGCGGCCGCGCCAGCTCGGGGGCCGCGGTCTATCACGTGTTCCAGGCAAAGCTCCTGCGCGCGCTCTTCGAGCCGAGCCTCGGCCCCGAGCTGCTCGGCCGCTACCTGGCGCTGCCGCGCGTGAACGGCACGGAGCTGGTGATCGCGGCGCTCCGAGCCGCGGAACGGGGCGGGGCGCCCGAGCAGGCGTGGAGCGACCCCGGCTTCGTGCGTCACGCCGTCCGCACGAGCCTGCGCGAGGCCTGGATCGCGCTCTCGGTCGAGCTCGGCACGAACCGCGAGCGCTGGGCGTGGGGGCGGCTCAAGCGGCTGCGCTTCGAGCCGCTCTGGCGCGACGCGTGGCGGGGCGACCCCCGCGCGCTCGGTCCCTTCCCCTACGGCGGCGACCCCGGCAGCGTGGCCATCGCCGAGCACGCGCCGCTCGGGCCCTGGCAGCCGCGCCTGGTGTCGAGCTGGCGCTTCGTGGCCGACGCCGCCGACCTCGACCAGGCGCTCACCGCGCTCGCGCCCGGCCAGTCGGAGCACGCCGGCCATCCGAACGCGACCGACGGCATCGAGCGCTGGATCGCGGATCGTCTCGCCCTGCTCTCGACGAGCGATCCCGTGATCGAGGACGGCCCGACCCACCGCCTCGCGCTGGTGCCGCGAGAGTAACGGTGGTGATCTACGCGATGGTGCGGGGCTTCTACGCGGAGGTCGAGCGCGCGGCGGATCCGCGGCTGCGCGAGCGTCCGGTGATCGTGGGCGGCGACCCGCGCAAGCACGGCACCGTGCAGTCCGCGAGCGACGACGCGCTCGCGGCGGGCGTGGTCGCCGAGATGCCGATGCGCGAGGCGCTCGAGCGCTGTCCCCACGCGCGCGTGCTGCGCACGAACATGAAGGCGTACCGCGAGGTGGCGGGGCGGCTCCGCGCGATCTTCCGGCAGGAGACCGATCGGGTGGAGCCCGCCGAGCGCGGCGCCGCGTACCTCGAGGCGAGCGGCGACGAGCCGGTCGACGTGATCGCCCGCCGCCTGCAGGAGCGGGTCGCGGGCACGCTCGGGCTCCCGCTCCGCGTCGGCGCGGGACCGGTGCGCTTCGTCGCGAGGCTCGCGGCGGAGGAGGCCGGTTCGGACGGCGTGCTCTGCGTCCGCCCGAACGAGGTGCGCCGCTTCCTCGATCCGCTTCCCGTTGCGAAGCTCCCGGGCGCCGGGCGGCGGACGACGGAGTCGCTCGCGGAGCTCGGCGCGAGCACGGTGGCCGACGTGCTGAAGCTCGGCCGCGACAAGCTCGAGGAGCGGCTCGGCAACCACGGCCGCGCGATCCATGCGCTCGCGCAGGGGATCGACCGCGCGACCGTCCGGGCCGCGCCGCACCCGCGCACGGTGAGCCACGAGATCACGCTCCCGATCCCCGAGGTCGACCGCACGGCGCTCGAGGCGCGCCTCGCCGAGCTCGCAAGCCACGTCGAGGCGACGCTCGCCCGCGAGCGCCTCGCCGCGAAGCGGCTGGTGCTGAAGGTGCGCTACGCGGACCGGGAGCAGCAGACCCGGACCCGCACGGAGAGGCATTCGGTCGCCCGCGCGCCCGAGCTGCTCGCGCTCGCCGCGGATCTCCTCACGCGGACGGACGCTGGCTCCCGGCCGATCCGCGGCCTCGGGCTCGCCGCCACCACGCTCGTCCAGCAGCGGCGCGACGACCGCCAGCTCGACCTCTTCACCCCCCCGCGCTGAAGCGGCGCGCAGGCGACCGCCTCAAGGCCCCGCCACGCCGGGCCGATGAGCCCCCGGGCACCAGCGAGGGGGATCCCGCGTGGAGGATCGCCGCAAATACGCGCGCATCGCGACGGACCAGGTGATCTCCTTCTCGCTGCTCGACGCGCGCGATCAGCTCGCCGTGGGCAAGAACCTCTCGGCCGGCGGCATCCGCTTCGAGACGGTGGGCTGCGAGCTCGAGCTCGGCGACACGATTCGCGTGACCTTCAACCTCGGCGAGCACACGGTCGTCGCCGTGGGGCAGGTCGCCTGGGCGACCGAGATCGACCCGCTCACCACCGACATCGGGCTCGTGTTCCTCGAGGTGGACCCCGAGGCGCTGCGGCTGCTCGAGGAGTTCGAGCGCACGGCGCTCTGACGCTCCCCCGCACGGCTTGCGAAGCCCCGGGAGTCGGGCGAGCGTTCCGGGCCATGGCGGACTTCCACCAGACCGGCGTGATCAGCACGCTGCACCGGCTCGGCCGTCCCGACGTCGAGCGGCTCGAGCGCGAGCTCCGCGCGCACGCGCGCGTGCGCCCCGTCGCGCTGGTGCTGCCGTGCCTCTACTCGGAGCTCCACGACGGCGCGCTCAAGAACCTGATCGACGAGCTCACGCGCGTCACCTACCTCGCGCAGGTGGTGGTCAGCGTCGCCGGCACCGACCGGCCCTCCGAGTTCGGCGAGATGCGCGACGCCTTCGCGCCCGTGCGGACGCGGAGCGGCGGGCCGCCGACGCTGCTCTGGGACGGCGGCCCGCGCATCCAGGAGCTCTACGACGCGCTCCGGCACGAGGGCCTCGAGGCGGGCGGGGCCGGCAAGGGGCGCGGCGTCTGGCTGGCGTTCGGCTACGTGCTGGCCACCGACCTCGCGCGCGTGATCGCGATCCACGACTGCGACATCCGCGACTACGACCGCGAGCTCCTCGCGCGCCTCTGCTTCCCGGTCGTGAACCGGAACATGAACTACGAGTTCGCGAAGGGCTACTACGCGCGCGTCACGGACCGGCTCTACGGCCGCGTGACGCGGCTCTTCATGACGCCGCTGCTGCGCGCGATGAAGTCGGTGCTCGGCCCGAACCCGCTCCTCGAGTTCCTCGACTCCTTCCGGTTCCCGCTCGCGGGCGAGTGCGCCATGACGACCGAGCTCGCGCGGAGCATCCGCATCCCGAGCGACTGGGGGCTCGAGGTCGGCATGCTCGCAGAGGTGTTCCGCAACTGCACCGCGAAGCGGATCTGCCAGGTCGAGCTGATCGAGAACTACGACCACAAGCACCGCGAGCTCTCCGAGAGCGACTCCGCGGCCGGGCTCCACCGCATGGTCGCCGACATCGGCGCCTCGCTGATCCGGAACCTCGCGAGCTACGGCGTCGAGTTCGACGCGGGCTTCCTGAACACGCTGACCGCCGCCTACGTGCGCATGGCCCAGGACGCGGTGGCGCGCTACCACGACGACGCCTCCCTCAATGGAATCCGCTTCGACCGGCACGAGGAGGAGGTGGCGGTGGAGGTCTTCTCCCGCGCGCTGCGCCGCTCCGGGCTCGACTTCGTGCGCGATCCGATGGGGATCCCGCAGATCCCGAACTGGAACCGCGTGACCTCGGCCCTGCCGCGCTTCCTCCAGGATCTCCGGGAGGCCGTCGAGGCGGACAGCCGGTGAGCCGGCCTCGCGGCGAGCGCTGGCTCGTGCGCCCGGCGGTTCGCTATCTAGAGCGGGCGTGATGCTCCGGATTGGCGACATCCCCGTGGGGGGCGGGGCGCCGTTGGTCCTCATCGCGGGCCTCAACGTGATCGAGTCGGAGGCCGCGACGCTGGCCGCAGCGCGTACGCTCCAGCTCGTGGCCGCCCGCCACGACTTCCCGCTCGTCTTCAAGGCGTCGGTCGACAAGGCGAACCGTTCGAGCCTCCGCTCGTTCCGCGGGCCCGGCTTCGACGAGGGGCTGCGGATCCTCGCGCGCGTGAAGAGCGAGGTCGGCCTGCCGGTGCTCACGGACGTGCACGAGCCGGCGCAGGCGAAGCCCGCCTCCGAGGCGGCGGACTGCCTCCAGGTGCCCGCGTTCCTGTGCCGCCAGACGGACTTGATCGTGGCCTGCGCCGCGACCGGCCGGCCGGTCAACATCAAGAAGGGCCAGTTCCTCGCGCCCGACGACGCGCGGCTCTCGGTCGAGAAGGTGCGTGCGGCCGGGCGGGGCGGCGTGCTCCTCACCGAGCGCGGCAGCTCGTTCGGCTACAACGACCTGGTCGTCGACATGCGCGGGCTCGTGCGGATGCGCCGCTTCGCGCCCGTGTGCTTCGACGCCACGCACTCCGTCCAGCAGCCCGGAGCCGGCGAGGAGGCGAGCGGCGGCGACCGCAGCATGGTCGCGCCGCTCGCGCGTGCGGCGGTCGCGGTCGGCATCGACGCGCTCTTCGTCGAGGTGCACCCGGACCCGGACGCGGCCCCCTGCGACGGCCCGAGCCAGATCACGCCGGACGCGTTCGAGGCGCTGCTCGGCGAGGTGCGCGCCATCGAGCGCGCGCTCGCGCGCTGACCCGTCGAGTCCAGGCACGTCAGGCTCGAAGAGGCCGCTGGAGACCGGTACCCGCTCCGGCTCCAAGAAACGGGTGATGTCGCCTCCGCGTGCACCGGTCTCC
>Ga0075327_1000019_pt1 | contig 32913 bp, 30 predicted proteins | sample MayberrySE_Catta_2_FD_120056 | JGI IMG/M metagenome (GOLD analysis project Ga0075327, IMG submission 120056) | Natural and restored wetland microbial communities from the San Francisco Bay, California, USA, that impact long-term carbon... | ecosystem: Environmental > Terrestrial > Soil >...
CTCGGCGTCGAGGACCTCTGGCTCAAGCTCTGCGGCAACAGCCACACGGGCTCGTTCAAGGACCTCGGCATGACGGTGCTGGTCTCCATGGTGAAGGAGATGCGCGCGCGCGGGAAGCCGATCCGCGCCGTGGCCTGCGCGTCCACGGGCGACACCTCGGCCGCGCTCTCGGCCTACGCGGCCGCCGCCGAGATCCCGGCGATCGTGTTCCTGCCGCGCGGCAAGATCTCGCTCGCCCAGCTGATCCAGCCCGTCGCGAACGGCGCGATCGTCTTCGCGCTCGACACCGACTTCGACGGCTGCATGGAGATCGTGAAGAAGATCGCGGAGAAGGACGGCATCTATCTCGCGAACTCGATGAACAGCCTGCGCATCGAGGGCCAGAAGACGGTCGGCATCGAGATCGTGCAGCAGTTCGACTGGGAGGTGCCGGACTGGATCGTGATCCCGGGCGGCAACCTCGGCAACGTCTCGGCGCTCGCCAAGGGCCTCGACATGCTGGTGGACCTCGGCCTCGTCCCCCGGCGGCCGCGCATCGTATGCGCGCAGGCCGAGAACGCGAACCCGCTCTACCGCGCCTACCAGCGCGACTTCCGCGTGTTCGAGCCGATCCACGCGCGCCCGACGCTCGCCTCCGCCATCCAGATCGGGAATCCGGTCTCGTACGAGAAGGCGGTGGACGCGATCCAGCGCTACGACGGAATCGTCGAACAGGCGAGCGAGAGCGAGCTCGCCGAGGAGGCGGCCCGCGCCGACCGCACCGGGCTCTTCAACTGCCCGCACACGGGCGTGGCGCTCGCCGCGACGCGCAAGCTGGTGGAGCGCGGCACGATCCGGCCCTCGGACCGCGTGGTCGTCATCTCGACCGCGCACGGGCTCAAGTTCGTGGACTTCAAGGTCCGCTACCACGAGATGCGGCTCGAGGGCATCGAGTCGCGGGACCCGAATCCGCCGCTCGAGCTGCCGGCGGACTACGCCGTGGTGCGCGATCGCATGCTGCGCGAGATCGAGCTGCGCTTCGAGAGGTAGGGACGAATTTTCACGGGAATCGTCGAAGCCCTGGCGGAGGTGGTGGCGCTCGAGCCGCGCGGAGCGGGCGTGCGGCTCGTCGTCGCGGCGCCCGAGCTCGCGGCCGAGGCGCGGATCGGCGACAGCGTGGCCGTGAACGGCGCCTGCCTGACCGTGAGCGACGCGTCCTCCGGCTGCCTCGCGTTCGAGGCCGTGCGCGAGACGCTCGAGCGCACCTCGCTCGGCGGGCTCGCGAAGGGCGCGCGCGTGAACTTGGAGCGCGCGCTCCGCGCCGACGGGCGCCTCGACGGCCACATCGTGCAGGGGCACGTGGACGAGACGGGACGCGTGCGCGAGCTCGTCCGCCGCGCGAACGATACGCGGCTCTCCGTGGCGGCGAGCCGGGGCTTCACGGACTGGCTGGTCGAGAAGGGCTCGGTCGCGGTGGACGGCGTGGCGCTCACCGTGGTGGGCGTGGCCGAGGACGGCTTCGACGTGGCGCTGATCCCGCACACCCTCGCGGTCACCACGCTCGGGCAGCTCGCGCCGGGGGCCCGCGTGACCCTCGAGGCGGACGTGCTCGGCAAGTACGTGCGGCGCTATCTCGCGCGCGTGGGCGCCGCACCCGGAGCCGCCGGGGGCGCATGACCCGGCTTTTCGCGGCGCTCGCGCTCGCCGCGGTCCTCGGCGCGGCGCCGGCCCGCGCGCGAGAGGCCTGGGAGGAGACGATCGAGCGCGTCGCGCAGGGCGTCGTCGCGCTCCGCGTGACGGGCACCCGCGCCTTCGACACCGAGCCGCCCGGCGTCGCCGTGGCGACCGGCTTCGTCGTGGACGCCGAGCGCGGGCTCATCCTGACGAACCGCCACGTGGTGCGCCCGGGACCCGTCCGCGCCGAGGCGGTGTTCCTGAACCACGAGCGCGTGCGCGTCTGGCCGGTCTATCGAGATCCGGTCCACGACTACGGCTTCTTCCGCTACGACCCGGACGCCGTCCGCTTCATGCGGCCGGCCGCGCTCGCGCTCGCGCCCGCGGCCGCCCGCGTGGGCGCCGAGATCCGCGTGATCGGGAACGACGCGGGCGAGAAGCTCTCGATCCTGGCCGGAACGCTCGCGCGGCTCGACCGCGAGGCGCCGAGCTACGGGCGCGGCAGATACGGCGACTTCAACACCTTCTACTACCAGGCGGCGTCCGGCATCTCGGGCGGCAGCTCCGGCTCGCCGGTCGTGGACCGCTCCGGGCGCGTGATCGCGCTCGTCGCGGGCGGGAATCGGCAGGCGGCGTCGAGCTTCTTCCGTCCGCTCGAGCGCGTCGTGTACGCGCTGGAGCAGCTCCGCGCCGGCCTTCCGGTCGTGCGCGGCACGCTCCAGGCCGTGCTCGAGCTCGAGCCCTACGACGAGCTGCTGCGGCTCGGCCTCTCGCGCGACACCGAGGCGCGCCTGCGCCGCGAGCACCCCGACGCGCACGGGCTGCTCGTCGTGAAGGAGGTGCTGCCGGGCGGCCCGGCCGACGGGCGCCTCGAGCCGGGCGACGCGCTGCTCTCGCTCGGCGGGCGGCCGGTGCTCGACTTCGTGCGGTTCGAGGCGCTGCTCGACGCGGCCGTCGGCGAGCGCGTGGCGGCCGAGGTCGAGCGGGAGGGGCGTCCCGTCGCGCTCGAGCTCGCGGTGCAGGATCTCGAGGCGGTCACGCCGAGCGCGTATCTCGAGCTCTCGGGCGCCGTGCTCCACCCGCTCTCGCTCCAGCTCGCGCGGAGCTACGGCCTGCCGCTCGGAGGCGTGCTCCTCGCCGGACGCGGACACGCGTTCTCGCGGGCCGGGATTCCGGCGCGCGCGCTGATCCGTGCGCTCGGCGACGACGAGACGCCCGACCTCGACGCGTTCGAGCGCGCGCTCGCGCGCCACGGGGACGGCGCGCGCGTCCCCGTGCGCTGGTTCGACCTGGCGCGGCCCGCGCTGCCGCAGCAGGCGCTGCTGCGTGTCGATCGCCGCTGGTTCGAGGCGCGCCGCTGCGACCGCGACGACGCCGCCGGCCGCTTCCGCTGCCGCCCGCTCGCCGCGCCTCCGGAAGCGGAGCCGCCCGCGCCCACGACCGTGCGCCTGCCGGAGGGCGGTCCCGGCCCGAGCGCGCGCCTCGCGCGCTCGCTCGTGGTCGTGCGCTTCGACGTGCCGCTCGGGCTCGACGGCGTGCACGGGGCGGCCTTCGAGGGCGCGGGCCTCGTGGTCGACGCTTCGCTGGGGCTCGTGCTGGTGGACCGCGACACGGTGCCGATCACGCTCGGCGACGTCGAGATCGTCTTCGGCGGCGCGCTCGCCGTCGACGGACGCGTCGTCGCGCTCCACCCCGAGCACAATCTCGCGCTCGTGGGCTACGACCCGGCCCGCATCGGCGCCACCCCGGTCACGACGGCGGAGCTGCGCGACGACGCGCTGGCCCCGGGTGACGCCGTCTGGGGGGTGACGCTCACGCCCCGCCACCAGCTCCTCGCGCGCGAGTCGCGCGTCGAGCGCATCGACGCGCCCACGCTCCCGCTGCCGCGCCGGCCGCGCTTCCGCGAGACGAACCTCGACCTCGTGCGCCTGACCGAGACGCTGCCCGGCGTCGGCGGCGTGCTGGCCGACGGCAAGGGGCGCGTGCGCGCGTTCTGGGCCTCGTTCTCGAGCGACGGCCCGAGCGGCCCGACCGCGTTCTTCGCCGGCGTCCCGGCCGACGCCATCCGCGCCTGGCTCGGCGAGGAGACGGAGCACCCGCCCGCCTGGCGCACGCTCGGCGTGGAGCTCGCGGTGTTGCCGCTCGCCGCCGCGCGCGAGCGCGGCCTCCAGCCCGCGCTCGCCGCCGAGCTCGAGGCGCGCGAGCCCGCGGAGCGGCGCGCGCTCGCGGTGAGCCGGATCCTGCCGGACACGCCGGCGGCCGCCGCCCTCGCGGTGGGCGACGTCGTGGTGCGCGTGAACGGGCGCGCCGTGACGCGCTTCCGCGAGGTCGAGCGGGCGGCGCAGGCGGAGCGGGTCACGCTCGGCGTCGCGCGCGGGCGCGAGTTCTTCGAGGCGGAGGTCGCGACGCTGCTTCGCTCTGGCGAGGGCGCCCGCGAGGCCCTGCTCTGGGGCGGCGCGCTCCTCCAGCGGCCTCCGTTCGAGCTCGCCAGCCAGTGGGGCGTGCCGCGCACCGGGGTCTACGTCGCGGGCTCGTTCCGCGGCACCCCGGCCGAGCGCCACGGGCTCCGTGCCACACTCCGGATCCTCGCGGCGGGCGGCCGCCCGACGCCCGACCTGGCGGCGTTCGAGGCCGCGGTGGCCGGGCTCGCCGACGGCGAGGCCGTGCGGCTGCGCGTCGCGGATCTCGAGGGCAAGCTCGAGGTGCTGAGCCTCGAGCTCGACCTCGAGGACTGGCCGACGGCGCGCCTGCGCCGCGAAGAGAGCGGCTGGCTTCGCGCTCCGGGGCCCGCCACACGACCGTAGAGGAGGACTCCATGCAGCGCAGTCTCGATGTCCTGGGCTCGATCGCCGCGACGCTGGCGCGCGGCGCGCAGGGGATGCGCGTGGGCCGGCTCGGGCGCCGGCCGGCCGAGCCGCTGGTGCTCTACGACTTCGAGAGCTGCCCCTTCTGCCGCAAGGTGCGCGAAGCGCTCACCGTGCTCGACCTCGAGGCGGACGTGCGGCCGTGTCCGAAGGGCGGCCGGCGCTTTCGTCCCGAGGTGGTCACGCGCGGCGGCAAGGCGCAGTTCCCGTACCTCGTCGATCCGAACACCGGCAAGGAGATGTACGAGTCGGACGCGATCGTGCGGACCCTGTTCGCGGAGTACGGGGACGGCGCGCCGCCCGCCGTGCTGCTCGGCCAGCTCGCCGCGCTGGGCGGGGCGGTCGCGTCCGGGCTGCGCTTCGGGCGAGGCACGCGGGCCGAGCCCTCGCGCGCGCCCGCGCGCCCGCTCGAGCTGTGGTCGTTCGAGGCGTCCCCCTTCTCCCGCATCGTGCGCGAGAAGCTCTGCGTGCTCGAGCTTCCCTACCGGCTCCACAACGTGGGCAAGGGGAGCCCCCGCCGCGCGGCGTTCGTCGAGCGCTCGGGCAGGATGCAGGTGCCGCACCTGGAGGACCCGAACACGGGCGAGGCGCTCTTCGAGTCGGCCGACATCGTGGCGTACCTGGAGCGCAGCTACGCCGTGAAGTGAGCCGCGCAGCTACGCCCTGAAGTGAGCCTTCAGGACGCCCGCCTCGCCGACGCCTCGCCGAGCAGCCCGCCGAGGCGGCCGATCACGGCCTCGGCCTCGGCCAGCGTGCGCTCGATGATCTCCCGGCAGGAGAGGATCTCCTTCACGGCGCCGGCGCCCTGACCGCAGGGCATGCAGTCGCGCGCGGGGTCCACCTCGGAGTCCGCGCCGCGCAGCGCCGTGAGGACGTCCTCGCGGGCCGAGATCGCCATCTGCTCGGGGAACTTCTTGATCTCGCCCGCGCGCCGCTCCCAGTCCTCGACGTACGCGTTCCGGAGCACGCGCATCGGCTTTCCGGAATAGCACCGCGTCACGACGGTGTCCTCGTCGCGCGCGACGGTGATCTGCTTCTTGTAGCCCTCTCCCGCGCGCGCCTCGTGCGAGGCGATGAAGCGCGTGCCCATCCAGACGCCCTGGGCGCCGAAGGCAAGAGCGGCGGCGAGCCCGCGGCCGTCGACGATGCTGCCCGCCGCGACGACCGGGATCGAGACCGCGTCCACGATCTGCGGGATCAGCGCCATGCCGGCCACCTGCCCGGTGTGCCCGCCCGCCTCGGTGCCCTGCGCCACGACCACGTCGCAGCCGGCCTGCTCGGCGGCCACCGCGTGGCTCACCTTGCCGCACATGCTCATCACGAGGAGGCCGGCGTCGTGGCACTTCTGGATCACCGGGCGCGGCACCCCGAGGCCGGCGATGAACGCCTTCGCCCCCTCGGCGATGATCACGTCGATCGCCTGCATCATCGCGTCGGGGAGCGCAGCGAGCAGGTCCACGCCGAAGGGCTGCTGCGTGCGCTCGCGCACGCGGCGCATCTCCCGGCGGATGCCCTCGGGGCTCTCGCTCGCCATGCCGAGGGTGCCGAAGCCGCCCGCCTCGGAGACGGCCGCGCAGACGTCCGCGTAGGCGACGCCCCCCATGCCGGCGAGCAGGATCGGGGCGTCGATGCCGAGCAGGTCGCAGAGCGGGGTTCGGAGGGTCATGGCGGCGGAGCGTACCAGGTTCGGATGCGGGGCAGAGCGCCGTCCACCCGCGGGACGCGAGCGGGGGTCGCCTGGGCCGGGTCCGCCGCGGGGCGCCCGGGGGGCGCCGCCCACCCCCCTTGCTGCGCACGGGCGCGAACGCCCGGGAGCCTCGCACCGACGGAGATTTGCGTGGTGGACTTGCAGTTTCTTGTCACGCTCGGCTCTCGAAAGGGCGTAGACTGAGCCAAATCGTCCGAACCGCTGCTCGGGAGCCGTCCTGCGTTCGTTTGGGCTCCAGCCGCGTCGGGGTTGTGGGTCTGCGGGGGAAGCCGGAATGAAGCAGCTCATCGAGGCGATCGTCCACGCGCTCGTCGACAAGCCCGAGGAGGTCCAGATCAAGGAGGTCATCGGGGAGCACGCCCACGTGCTCGAGCTCCGCGTGGCGAAGGAAGACCTCGGCAAGGTGATCGGCAAGGGCGGCGCCCATGCGTCGGCCATCCGCACCTTGATGGCGGCGGCGAGCGGCAAAGAGAAGAAGCGCTACATCCTCGAGATCATCGAGTACTGAGAGCGGCGCAGCCCCTCCGGCCACGAAACCGTTCTCGCGAAGCACGCTCTCGTGCTCGGCGCGGATCCGCCAGCGAGCCGCTCCCGCGCCCCGAACCGCACCGCGTTCGCGCGCTTGCCCGCGGCGCCTGCCGGTCGGTCGCTCCCGGCATGGGAATTGCCTCTGTCCGCGCCGTCGTGAGCCCGGTCACGCGGACCGGACGGAGATCTTCCGAATGCAACGCTCGGTGACTGCAGAAGAGAGCTACCGCAGAGGCAGGGACCATCTGGAGCGCGGCGAGATGCAGCCTGCGCTCGACCAGTTTCGTGCCGCCCACCAGGTGGACCGCGCGAATCCGCGCTACCGCTCGTTCTACGGGCTCGGCCTGGCGCTGGTGGAGCGCCGCTTCGATCGCGCGCTCGAGCTGTGCCGGTCGGCCGCGAAGGAAGAGTTCTTCAATCCCGAGCTCTACCACAACCTGGCGCGCGTCCACCTCGCGTTCGGCTTCAAGGCCGAGGCGATCCGCTATCTGCGCCGCGGCCTGATGATCGATCCCGGCAACGGCGCGATGCAGCACGAGCTGCGCGGACTCGGCATGCGCCGGCGCCCGGTGCTCACGTTCCTGCCGCGGCGCCATCCGCTGAACCGGCTGCTCGGCCGCGTGAGCCGCGTGTGGGGCGAGTTCGACGACGAGCCCGCCGCGGAGGCGCAGTCCGCCTGAGCGCCGCGCCGCCGCCGGCTACTTCCGCTTGTGGCGCGAGCGCTTCAGCAGCTTCTTCTTCTTGTGCTTGCGCATCTTCTTGCGCCGCTTCTTGATGACGCTTCCCACGCTGTCCTCCGCTGCAAGGCGCTCCCGCACGGCGTCGGCCACGGAGCCTCGTGCCCGCGCAGCGAGGCGAAGCCGAGCGAAGCCGCAGGGCGGCGGACGAATAGGGCGGGGCCCCGCGCCAGTCAAGATCCGCAGCTCGCGATGCAGGGTCTCGATTTTTTTTGCCTTTCTCTCTTGACGTGTGTGAGCCACTCCGGCTAGTGTCGCTCGCAACTGCGGCTCTAGGGCCGCGAGAACGCGACGAGAAGGGCGCTCAGGCCGTTCTCGTCGCAGGTCGGGGGCGACGAGGATGCCCGCGACCCTTAACAGGGGGGTGTACCCACTCATGGCAGCTCGTAAGAAGGGTCGAAAGAAGGGAACGAAGAAGGCCGCTCGGAAGCGCGCTCGGAAGAAGTAACTCTCTTCCGGGACCTTCCAGGAAGGTCTTCAGGGCCCCGGCCGGCACGCGTCGGCCGGGGTTTCCTTTTCGGGCGCTTCCTCTAGCCTCCGGCGCCCGATCACCGCAGCGGAGGACGGCATGGCGCGCATCACGATCGAGGACTGCATCGCCCGGGTGCCGAACCGCTTCCATCTCGTCCAGATGGCGGCGATCCGCACCAAGCAGCTCAAGAAGGGCGCCCGCTCCCTCGTCCAGGCCGACGAGAACAAGGAAGTGGTGACGGCGCTGCGCGAGATCGCGGCCGGGCTGATCCGCCCCGACTACGGCGACGTCGACGGCGAAGAGAGCGCGTAGCCCGCGTCTCGCCCTCTACCCGATCACCACGACCGGCACGCGGAAGATCACGCGGGTGCCGACGCCGACCTCGCTGTCGAGCTCGATCTCGCCGTCGAGCAGCGCGAGCAGGTCGCGCACCAGCGTGAGGCCGAGCCCGGCGCCGCGGTAGCGCGTCGAGGCCGCGTGGTCGACCTGGAAGAACTCGTCGAAGAGGTACTGGCGGTCGTCCGGGCAGATGCCGATGCCGGTGTCGCGGATCTCGCACGAGAGCTTGCCGCCGCGCACCCCGGCCTCGATCTCGATCTTGCCCTGCTGCGTGAACTTGACGGCGTTGTCGAGCAGCAGGAACAGGATCTGGTTCACCTTCGCGAGGTCCGTCCGCATCTTGGGCAGCGGCTCGTGGAAGCGCCGCTCGATCGAGACGGGCTTGCCGTCCAGCGTGTCCTGGACGCTGAAGATCGCCTCCTCGACGACCTCCCGGAAGTTCACCTCCTGCGACTCGACCGGCAGCTCCCCCTGCTTGATGCGCCAGAGATCGAGGATGTTCTGGAGCGTGCGCAGGAAGGAGGTGCCGTCGTCGAGCGCGGCGCGCAGGCTCGCTTTCGCGCTCTCGGAGAGGTGCTCGTTCTCGCCGGCCAGCACCGAGATGATCGCCTCGATGATGCTGTTCAGCGGGGTCCGGAGCTCGCGTGACATCTTCTCGATGAAGTCGTTCTTGAGGCGCTCCACCTTGCCGAGCTTCTCGTTGTTGCGGAGCAGCTCGATGTCCTGGGCGAAGAGCGCCTCGGAGAGCTTCAGCACCTCGTCGCCGCGCTCTTCGTCGCGGCGCGACTTCTCGCGGAGCTCCTCCTCGAGCGCGCGCAGCTGCGCCTCGAGCGCCGCGTGATCGAGACGGACGGCCGTGGCCTCCGCGAGCGCCGCGAGCGCCTCGCGCGCCTCGGGCGCGAGGCCCTGGCGCGAGACCACCACGAGCGCCCCCCACACCCGGCCCGCGACCGCGAGCGGGAGCACGAGGCCGTCGGCGGCGTCGCCGAGCAGCGCGACGTCGGCCGGCAGCGGCAGGGCGCGCCCGCTCTCGGCGGCGTCGCGCACGAAGGACGCGAGCCGCGTGGCGGCGGCGCGCGCCTCCTCGGGGCTCTCGAAGCCGGCCGCCGAGCGCAGCGGCGGCGCGCCGTGCGCCGGCGCGCCGTGCGCACCCTGCGCCGGCGCGCCGTGCGGCGCGTGGGCGAACACCAGCGCGAGCCCGCCCGAGAGGGCGTCGGCGGCGCGTGCGGCGGTCTGACGGAGCATCGCGACGAGCGGCGTCGCGCCCGTCGCCGCGGCGGCTGCGGCGTCTTCGCGTCCCGTGGCCATCGCTCAGAACCGCCCGTCCGACTCGACTTCGAACGCTTCCATCGGCTTGCCGGCCTCGCTCTCGTCCCCGGGCTCGTGGCCCTCGAGCGCGAGGCGGGTCTGGAAGTCGGTCGGGTTCGAGGCGGCGGCGAGCGCGGTCTCGACGCCGATCTTGTTCGCCTTCAGCAGGTCGAGCAGATGCTGGTCGAAGGTCTGCATGCGATCGTTGCGGCCCCGCGCGATGTAGTCGACCAGCTCCGGCGTCTTGGCGGGGTCGCGGATGCACTCCTGCATCGAGCGCGTCGCGCGGAGCACCTCGACCGCGGGCACGCGGCCGTCCTCCTTCTTGTTCACGAGGAGCCGCAGCGAGACGATCGCGCTCACGTTGTCGGCGAGGCGCGCCCGGACGTTCAGCTGCTCGTCGGGCGGGAAGAACGAGACGAGGCGGTTCACGGTGGAGGTGACGTCGGCGGTGTGGATCGTCGAGAACACCAGGTGCCCGGTCTCGGCGGCCTTGAGCGACGTGTCGACCGTCTCGAGATCGCGCATCTCGCCCACCATGATCACGTCGGGGTCCTGGCGCAGCGCGGCGCGGAGCGCGTGCGGGAAGGAATCCGTGTCGGTGCCGATCTCGCGCTGCGTGATCACGCTCTTGTCGTGGGTGAACACGAACTCGATCGGGTCCTCGATCGTCACGATCTTGCACTTCCGGGTGCGGTTCACCTCCTGGATCATCGCGGCGAGCGTCGTCGACTTGCCCATTCCCGTCGCGCCGGTGACGAGCACGTAGCCGCGGCGCAGCTGCGCGATGTCGCGGAGGACGGCCGGAAGGTTCAGCTCCTCGAAGCTCTTGATCTGGAGCGGGATCACGCGCAGCACGACGTTGAAGCAGCGGCGCTGGCGCGAGATGTTCACGCGAAAGCGGCCCTCGCCCGGCAGCTCGAAGGCGAGGTCGAACTCGTTGAAGTCCATGTCCCGGGCCCGCGGATCGTCCTCCATCAGCATCCGGGCGATGGACTCCGTGTCGCCCGGGCTGAGCACCTTGAAGCGCAGCTCGACCAGGCTGCCGTTGAAGCGGTAGAGCGGCAGGTTCCCGGCCTGGAAGTGGATGTCGCTGGCGCCCTTCTCGATGCCGAGGCGCAGGAGACGGTTGAGCTTCTCCCGGTCCATGAACTCGCTCCCCGGGGCCGGTCGCGAGCGCGGTCCGGGCCCCCGCCCTGTATCGGCGGTTCGGCGGGCCGCTTGACCGGCGAGTTGCCGAATGCCCCGGCGCGGACGGCTATGCTCGCCCGCGTGCGGAGCGGGCGACGAAGGCAGCTCGCGGCGCCGCTGCTCGGCGCCGCGCTCGTGCTGGGCGCGACGGCGGCGCCCGGCGAGGAGCCCGGCGCCGGGCGCCCGAGCGCCGCGCCCACCGCCCTCGACCGGCTGCTGAAGCTGCCCGAGAGCCAGACCTATGGAGTGGACCGCCGCGGCGGGCTCTCCCGCGGGGAGTGGCGCACGCGCTTCGTCGAGGTGCGCGGCTCGCTCGACACCGAGCGCAAGGCGCTCGCGGCGGCGCAGGGCCGGCTCGACGAGGTCGCGGGCAGCGCCTCGAACTGGCAGATGGCGCCGATCCCGGGCATGGAGGCGTCGCCCGACGCCCCCCTCGACTACCAGCTGCGCCTCCAGATCCGCCGCCACAAGAGCGAGATCGACCGCCTCGAGAAGAAGCTGCGCGAGCTCGAGATCGAGGCGAACCTCGCCGGCGTGCCCGAGGAGTGGCGCTCCTAAGCGGCGGCGGGCGGCGCCACCCAGCGCGAGGCGGCGGGCAGCAGCGCGAACGCGGGCAGCGCGAGGAGCGCCGTCGCCGCGAAGAAGCCCGCGTAGCCGAGCTGCTCGGTCGCGAAGCCCGACAGGGCGCCCGCCGCCGCGCCCGGCAGCGCCATCAGGCTGGTGAGCGCGGCGTACTGCACCGCCGCGTGCGCGCGGTCGCAGATGTGCATCAGATACGACATGAAGCCGACCGTGGCGAAGCCGGTGCAGAGCGACTCCACGAGCGAGGCGACGTAGACGGCGGCGCGCTCGCCGCCGACGAGCGCCGCGCCCGCGTAGCCGAGGTTCGAGCCGACGGCGAGCGCGCCCACGATCCAGAGGCTCCGCACGATGCCCTGGCGCTGGACGAGCCAGCCGCCGGCCGCGGCGCCGAGCAGGGTGCCCGCGAAGCCGAAGCCCGTGTTCACGATGCCGATCTCCTCGCGCGAGAGGCCCGCGTCCACCCAGAACGGGCGCACCATCGGGCCGAGTGCGAGGTCGGGCAGCCGGAACAGCAGCACGAAGCCGAGCACGTGGAGCAGGCGCTCGCGCGAGGTCCAGCTGCGGAACGCGTCGCGCACGAGGCGCTTCTCCGCGGGCGGTGTCTCGACGCGCGGCGTGGCGAGCGCGAAGCCCGCGAGCGCGAGCGCCGCCACGGCGAGCACCTGGTGCGTCCCGTCCCAGCCGATCCAGCGCGGCAGCAGCAGCACGCCGCCCCCGAAGACGAGGATCGCGACGCGGTAGGCGGCCACGCGGACGCCGTTGGCCGCGCCTTCCTCGCCCGGGCGCACGAGCCCGATCGTGTAGGCGTCGATCGCGATGTCCTGCGTCGCGGAGGCGAGGCAGAAGAGCGCGATCGCGGTGCCGACCGCGAGCAGCGCCGCGCTCGGATCGAGCGCGCCGACGGCGAGGAGCGCGAGCGCGATCGCGAGCAGGGCGCCCGCGATCCAGTGCTGGCGCGCCCCGAAGCGGTCGACGAGCGGCGACCACAGCACCTTCGCGGACCACGCGGCGTAGAGCCCCGCGATCAAGCCGATCGCCGCGAGCGAGACGCCGCGCTCGCGCAGGTACACCGACCAGACGTCCTTGAACACCGCCATCGGGAAGCCCTCGATGACGTAGAGCACCGCGATCACCGCGAGCTTCCTGCGGAGCGACACCCTCCACCCCCGGGCGCGGAGTATGGCGATCCGGGCGGCGGGGGGCGCGCCCCGCGCCGACCTCGACGGAGCGGGGGGTCGGGGCTAGCCTGCGCCCCGGTTCGACGGGACGCAGCGCGAGGAGGAGCGATGCCGGAGGGGGGGATCGGGCCCGAGTCGAAGGGCCCTTCGCAGGGGACGCAGGGGAGACAGGGCAAGGTGGACGCCGTCGCCGTGCTCTACATCCTGGGCGGCATCCCCGCGATCGTGGCGTACGTCGTGATCCTGTTCACGCTCGTCCACCTCTTCCCCAGCATCCCCGGCTAGCAACCCGAACGCTGGAGCGCGCGCCGCCGCAGCGCTTTTGCGTGGCGAGCCGCGGTTGCGCCGTGCGGGCCTCCGGGGGTCCGCTCAACTTCCGAGCCACGTGGGTCGATTCACCCCCGCATGCGTCGCGACCCCCGGCTTCGCAGGCTCGCCCTCTCGCTGGCGTTGGCAGCTGCCATGCTCGGCTGCGCGATCACCAGCGGTGCGCTCGCGGGCCGCTACGACTTCTTCGCGCCGCCTGCGCTCGGCGATCTGTGGAGCGCGAAGATCCGCGGCTGGCAGGCGCGCGAGCTGGCCCACGGCGACACGGAGGCGCTCGCGCTCGCGCCCGCCTCGGTGTCGGGGCGCGGCGCCGGCGCCTCCGCGTCGGGCGCCGAGGAGGACCTGCGCGCCAAGTACTTCGCCTTCCGGCGCGCCCAGAAGCGCGCCATGGCGGAGCAGGTCGCGGAGTGGATCCAGGGCGAGGCGCGCCACCACTACCGCCCGGACGGGCCCATCGACCACTGGGCCACGCTCTCCGAGACGCTCGACCAGAACGGCGAGGACTGCGACGGGCTCGAGCTCCTCGTCTACCACTTCCTGCGCGACCTCGGCTTCCGCGACGACGAGGTCTTCCGCGCGATCGTGCTGCGCCCGAGCGACGGCCAGCATCACATGGTGACGCTCTGGTTCGAGACGCCCGACGATCCCTTCGTGATCGACCCGACCGGCGCGATGACGAACGGCATGCCGCGGCTCTCCGAGGTCCCGGACTGGGTGCCGCTCAAGCTCTTCACCGAGACGGGGGAGTTCACGCCGCAGCAGCTGGCCGCAACCCGGCGCTGAGCGCCCGGCTCTCGAACTCTCCCGGCGCCGCGGGTAGATTGGGCGCGCGAGGGGGAGCCCGAGATGTGGAAGTCGCCGACCGAGCCGAAGCCGGAGCTCGTGCTGCTGCCGCTGGTGAAGCAGTCCGAGCATCCCTGTCACGGCTGCGCGAAGTGCTGCCTGTACGTGGCGATCGAGATCGACTCGCCCAGCTCGCTGACCGAGTACGATCACGTCGTCTGGTACCTCTACCACGAGAACGTCTCGGTCTTCGTCGACTGGGAAGGGCAGTGGTACGTGAAGTTCGACACGCGCTGCAAGAACCTCACGCCGGGCGGGCTCTGCGGGATCTACGAGCGCCGCCCCGCGATCTGCAAGGACTTCGACTGGCGCGAGTGCGAGAACCACATGACGCCCGAGGAGGGCCCGCCCGACAAGTGGCTGTGGGAGACGCCCGAGGCGTTCTTCGCCTGGTTCGCGAAGCAGCGCCCGAAGGCGTTCCGCCGCTACCGCGCCTTCATGAAGAAGAAGCACCGCGGCGCCGAGAAGCCCGAGCTGCTCCGGATCTCGGCGGGGCCGGCGTGAGCACCGGCGTCGATCCCGAGAAGCTGCGCGACTTCGCGCGCCGGCTCTTCGGGCACCTGAACGGCGCCGTCACCTCCGCGCTCGTCTACCTCGGCGACGAGCTCGGCCTCTACCGCGCGCTCGCCGAAGGCGGGCCCCAGACGAGCGCCGAGCTGGCCGGGCGCACGGGCCTCGACGAGCGCTGGGTGCGCGAGTGGCTCTACAACCAGGGCGCGGCCGGCCTGCTCGAGGCGGGGGCGGGCGAGCGCTTCGCGCTCTCCGCGGAGGGGCGCGCCGTGCTCGCCGAGGAGGCGCATCCCGCGTTCGGCGCCGGCATGTTCTCCCAGCTGCCGAAGACGCTCGCCGTCGTGGAGCGGCTGCGCGAGTCGTTTCGCACCGGGCTCGGCCTGCCCTACGACGCCTTCGGCCCCGAGGGCGCGCGCGGCGTCGAGCGCGGCTTCGCGCCGTGGGTGCGCCGCTTTCTCGTGCCGGCGCTGATCCGGCGCGTGCCCGGGCTCGAGGCGCGCCTCGCGGAGGGCGCGCGCGTGGCCGACGTCGGCTGCGGCGCGGGCGTCGCGCTGCTCGTGCTCGCCGAGGCGTTCCCGAAGGCCGAGCTCCACGGCTACGAGCTGTCGCGCTTCGCGCTCGCGCGCGCCGAGGAGAACCGCGCGCGTGCGGGCGCCGCGAACCTGCGCTTCCACGACGTGCGCGAGGAGCCGCTGCCCGAGGACGGGCGCTTCGACCTCGTGCTCTCGCTCGACTGCCTCCACGACATGACCGATCCGGCGCGCGTCGCCCGCTCGATCCGCCGCTCGCTCGCGCAGGGCGGCGTCTGGCTCATCGCGGACATCAAGTCGTACCCGAGCTACGCGGAGAACGTGGCGCAGAACCCGATGGCGTCGCTGATGTACGGCTTCTCGGTGCTCACGTGCATGTCGTCCGCGCTCTCCGAGCCGGGCGGCGCGGGCCTCGGCACGCTCGGGCTCCACGAGGCGCACGCCCGCGAGCTGGCCGCGCAGGCGGGCTTCGCGAGCCTGCGCCGGCTCGAGATCGAGCATCCGATCAACGCGTTCTACGAGGCGCGGCCGTAGCGGGCCTCAGCGCGGCGGAGCCTTCTCGGCCGCGCCGGCCTCCTCGGCCTCGTCCTCGGGATCGGCCTCGATGCGCAGATCGCGGCGCTGCTCCTGCGCGCGCTCCTCCGCGGTCGTGCGCTCGCGCTCGATCTCGAGCTCGAGCGCGCGCCGCACCTCCTCGTTGCGCTCGCGCTCGGCCTCGATGCGGCCGCGCTTCAGGTTCAGCACGCGCTGCTCGAGCAGCTGGTTGCGGAGCGACACCAGCTCGCGCGGGGCCTCGACCGGGCCGCCGCCGGGCACGTGGTGCACCACGACCTGCTCCTTCGCCTCGCTGCCGTCGGTCGCGCGCACCGACACCTCGAGCACGTTCCGGCCCGGCGCCACCGGCACGAGCGCGCCGAAGCCGCCATCGGCCTTCTGCACGAGCTCGGTGGCCGCGCGATCGAGCGTCGCGTTGCGGATGGCGAGCGCGTCGAGGTTCGCGAAGTCCACGTTCTCGATCACCTGCATCAGGTCTCCGGGCTTTCGCACCGGCGTGAAGCGCCCGTCCGTGATGCGCGCCATCTCCACCACCGCCACCGGACCGTCGAGCGCCTCGGGCCCGATCGCGAAGGAATGGATCACGACGTCGGTGCGGCGGGCCTGGTCCGCCGCCCGGAGCACCGAGCGCACGTTGTGGGCGACGGCGCCGCCGTCGTAGGGCAGCGTGGGCTGCCCGTCGGTGAAGAAGAGCACGACCTTGTCGCTGCCCGGGTCGGATTTCGAGACGCTGCCCGAGAAGCCCTTCAGCTCGCGCACCGCGGCGCGCAGGCCCTCGGTCATGTTGGTGAGACCGTCCGGCCCGCGCTCGAGCACGCGCTCGAGCGCCTTCTTCACGCTCGCGTACTCGGTGGTGAGCGCCTGCTCGGTGATCGCGTCGGGGCGCGCACCGCCGCCCCCGATCGTGATCACGCCGGGCGGGGGCAGCGGCGCGCCCGCGAACGTGACGAGGCCGACGCGCGTGTTGCGCGGGTCGAGGCTCTCGAGTACCCGCCGCGCGGCGGCGACCTCGGCGGCGAGGATCGAGTCGCCGGCGTCCGTGGTGGGGAAGATGCCGAGGATGCGGTCCTCGCCGACCACGCCGTTCTCGTTCACGTCGGCGCCCGAGGCGGCGCGCGTGGAGTCCGAGGTGTCGATCACGAGCATCACGTCGAAGCGCCGGAACTCGCCGAGCAGCGCGAGCGCGCGCCCGGCGACGAAGGCGCCGCCGGCGTCGCTCACCACCGCGTCGTCCTGCGGGTAGTCGATCGCGAGGCGCAGCTCGGTCGAGAGCGCGCCCGCACGGCCGAGGAGGGGGCCCTCGAGCGAGACCGGTGCGCTCGCGCCGTCGGCGTCGCTGCCCGCCGCGCCCGGGCCGGGCGCGCGCGGCGGCTCGCCGCGCGCCGCGACGCGGGCGCCGCCGGGCCCGAAGGCCGCGAACGCGCGCCCGAGCCCGCCGTCGAGCGGGCGGGCCAGCGCCTCGCGCACGCCCTCGATCGGGCCCACGCCGACCCGGATGCCGTCCTCCCCCGGCCACTGCGCCTGGAGCAGCCCGATCACGTCGCCGTCGGGATGCCGCAGCACCGGCCCGCCGCCCCAGCCGCGCAGATCGGCCGGCACGTCGAGCTCCACCTCGAGCTGGTCGTCCGCGACCTTCGAGATGCGGCCGAACACGTCGTCCTCGACGTGGGGTGCCACGGCCGGCGCGCCGAAGATGCGCACGCGCTGCCCGGGCTCGGCGCACTCGCGCGTGCAGAGCGGGAGCGTGCGGACGCCGCTCGGCGGGAGATCGAGCGCGAAGATCAGGAAGTCGTCGCGCAGCGTCCCGCCCGCCGCGGAGAAGGGATGGCCGGGCGCCGCCCAGAGCCGGCTCGACACGGTCGCGCGCCCCTTCGCGCGGCCGACGTGGAACGAGACGTCGCGCGCGCGGGCGAGCTCTTCGAGCGGGAACGCGTGCGCCGTGGTGACGGCGACGGCCCCGGGCTCGCGCTCGACCGCGACGAAGAACACGCTGCCGCCGACGCGCGGCTCGGTGCCCGCTACGAAGCGCGGCTTCGCGACGGCCGGCTCCGCGGCGCGCGCGGGCGCGAGGGCCGGGCCGAGCGGCGCGAGCACGAGAGCGAGCAGCCAGGGGGAGGAGCGCGGCGCCATCGCGGCGAGCTTACGCGAGCCGGGAAGGGCTGCCAGAAGCGTCGCTGTTCCGATAACTTGCGCCGGGGGGACGAAGCTTGCTGCCGCGCCTGCGCTGGCTTCTCGCGCTCGCTCTGACCGCGCCGACGCAGGCGGCGTGGGCGGCCGCGCCGGCGGCGCCCGCCGCCGCGGCCGAGCGCTTCGACACGGTCGTGGTCGACGCGGGCCACGGCGGCGACGACCACGGCGCGAAGGGGCCCCGCGGGCTCCTCGAGAAGGACCTCGTACTCGACGTGGCGCGGCGTCTCGCGAAGCGCCTCGCCGCGCAGGACCTCGCGGTCGTGATGACGCGCGCGGCCGACCGCTTCGTGCCGCTCGACGAGCGCACGCGCATCGCGAACGAGGCGGGCGCCGATCTCTTCGTCTCGATCCACGCCAACGCCTCCGCGCTGAACCGCGTGCGCGGCATCGAGACCTTCTTCGCCTCGCTCGAGGCCACGGACGAGTCGGCCCGCGCGCTCGCGCGGCGCGAGAACCTCGCCTTCGGCGAGGCCGCCGCGAGAGCCGGCGAGATCGACCCGGTGCGCGCCATCCTCGGCGACCTGCTCGCGACGGAGCACCTCGCCGACGCGCAGGAGTTCGCGCGCATGACGCAGCGCCGCCTGGCGACGGGGGAGACGAGCCGCTCGCGCGGCGTGAAGCAGGCGCCCTTCGTGGTGCTGATGGGCGTCCAGATGCCGGCCGTGCTGGTCGAGATCGGCTTCCTCACGAACGCGCTCGAGGAGAGCCGGCTCGCCCGCGAGCCCGAGCGCGAGCGCCTCGCGGGCGGGATCGCGGACGCCGTCGCGGCGTTCAAGCGGCGCCAGGACGCGCGGCTCGGCGTGGCCGACGCCGGCAAGCCGAGCACGCAGTGAGCCCGCGGCGAGCGGAGTCGAGAGGGGCCGCGCGATGAAGAAGCGCATGGACGGGCGCGCGGCCGACCAGCTGCGCCCGGTGCGGCTGCTGCCCGACTTCACGGAGAACCCGCTCGCCTCGGTGCTCTGCGAGTTCGGCGGGACGAAGGTGCTCTGCACCGTGTGCCTCGAGGAGGCGGTGCCGCGCTTCCTCCAGGGCCAGGGCAAGGGCTGGGTGACGGCCGAGTACTCGCTGCTGCCCGGCTCGACGGACCGGCGCACCGAGCGCGAGGTCACGCGCGGGCGCGCCTCGGGCCGCACACTCGAGATCCAGCGCCTGATCGGCCGCTGCCTCCGCGCCGTGGTGGACCCGAAGGCGCTCGGTGAGCGCACGCTCTGGGTCGACTGCGACGTGCTCCAGGCGGACGGCGGCACGCGCACGGCGTCGATCACCGGCGCGTGGACGGCGCTCGCGCTCGCCACCTGGCGCCTCCGGCGCCGCGGCGCGATCGACCGGGAGCCGCTCACCGACTCGATCGCGGCGGTGTCGGTGGGGCTGGTCGACGGCCGGCCGCTCCTCGACCTGCCCTACGAGGAGGACGCGCGCGCCGCGGTCGACATGAACGTGGTCGCGACGGGGAAGGGCCGGCTCGCGGAGATCCAGGGCACGGGCGAGGGGGCGACCTTCTCGCGCGCCGAGCTCGACGCGCTCACCGACCTCGCGCTGCGCGGGATCGAGCAGCTCGGCGCGCTCCAGCGCGAGGCGCTGCGCGGAGCCGGCGCGCTCGAATGACGCGCCCGGCGGGCCCAGACGATGCGCGCGGCGGGCCCAGACGATGCGCCCGGCGGGCCCATACGATGCGCCCGGCGGGAGGCCCCGGGCTCGACGCCGACCTCGTGCTCGCGACCGGGAGCCGCGGCAAGCGCGCCGAGCTCGCGGAGCTGCTCGCGCCGTTCGGCCTCCGCCTCGCGAGCCTCGTCGAGCTCGGCGGGATCGCGCTGCCCGAGGAGGGGGACGACTACGCGGAGAACGCCGTGGCGAAGGCGCGCGCGGCCGCCGCGGCGAGCGGCCTGCCCGCGCTCGGGGACGACTCCGGCATCGAGGTCGCGGCCCTCGGCGGCGCCCCCGGCCCGCGCTCGGCGCGCTACGGCGGGCCGGGCCTCGACGACGCCGGCCGCTCGGCGCTCCTGCTGCGCGCGCTCGCCGCGAGCGGCGCCGCGGACCGGAGCGCCCGCTTCGTGTGCGTGGCGGCGCTCGCGTGGCCGGACGGCACGGTGGAGCGCGCCTCCGGCGAGTGCCGGGGCCGCCTGCTCGAGGCGCCGCGCGGCGGCGGCGGCTTCGGCTACGACCCGATCTTCCAGCCGGAGGGCCACGCGGCCTCGATGGCGGAGCTGCCCCCGGCCGTGAAGAGCCGCATCTCGCACCGCGCGCGGGCGCTCGCCGCGCTCGCGCCGGCCCTCGGGCGGCTCCGGGGGGCTACTCCCCGAGCCGCGCGAAGTGCTCCTCGGGCGTGAGCAGGGCCGGGTCGAAGCGCGCCACGTTGCGGGCCAGCCTCGCGAGCCGGGCCTCCGGGACCGTGTGGCCCTGGTGCCGCAGCCAGCGCGGCAGGTCCACCGTGCAGAAGCGCTCGGCCTCGGAGCCGCTCCAGCTCTCGGGGTCGTAGCCAGCGTCCCGGACGGCCTGCCAGAGGGCGAAGCGCGCCACCCAACGGTCCAGCAGGACCGACAGCTCGACGACCAGGCGATCGAAGCGGCGGCGTTTCATCCGGTGCCCCCGGGGTCAGTGAGCCCCGCCGCGGGATGCGTGACGCCCGCCGCTACATTGCGAGCCCGATGCGAGGGATCGCGCTCCGCTTCCTGGCGCTCGCCGGGCTCGCCCTGGCCTGCGTCGCGCCGCCCGAGGTCACGCCGGTGCCCTCCGTCCGGATCCGTGCGCTCGCGGCGCGGGTCGAGTCCGCGCGCGAGCTGCGCTTCCTCGCCCCGGTGCGGGCCGAGCAGGTCGGGACGGCCGGCGTGCCGGTGCTGCTCGGGCGCGAGCTCGACCGCCTCACCCCGCCCGAGCAGATGGCCCGGGAGGGAGCGCTCGCCGAGGCCGTGGGCCTCTTGCCCGCGGACACCGACCTCCGCGCCCTCGTGCTCGGCTGGGGGGCCGAGGCCGTGGCCGGCTTCTACACCCCGACCGCCGGGCGGCTCTACGTCGTGGAGGGCGCCGCCGCCGCCGGCAGCGGCGACCAGAGCGCCGTCCTCGTGCACGAGCTCGGCCACGCGCTCCAGGACCAGCACACGCCGCTCATCGAGGTCACGATCGGGCTCCGCGGGAACGACGACCTGCTCTTCGCGCTCGGCGCCTTCCTCGAGGGCGACGCGCTCTTCACCGAGCTCCGCGACGAGGCGCACACCTACGGCTTCCCGCAGCCGAGCGCGGCCGAGTTCGCAGCGCGTTTCGAGGGCGACGCGCCGGGAGGCGAGAGCGTGCCCCGCCTGCTGCGCGAGTCCTTCCTGCGCCAGTACCCGCTCGGCTACGCGCTCGCCCACGAGCTCGTCGAGCGCGGCGGCGTGGCGGCGCTCACCGCGGCTCTCTCCGATCCCCCGCTCACGAGCGAGGAGCTGCTCCACCCCGAGCGCTACCTCGAGCGCGCGAAGCGCCGGCCGCTCGGCGTCTTCCCCGACGCGGCGGAGGGCTTCGCGCCCGAGCCGGGCTGCGCGCCCGTCGCGACGACGAGCTACGGCGAGCTCGGGCTCTCGATCTGGCTCGCCGAGGGCGGCCTCGACGAGCCGGCCGTGCGGCGCGTCGCGGACGGCTGGGACGCCGACCGCGCCTGGCTGCTCGAGTGTCCGCGCGGGCCGGTGGTGGCCTGGCTGCTCCAGCTCGACCGCACGCTCGACGCGCGCGAGCTCGAGACGGTGGCGCCGCGGGCGGGCTGGCCCGCGCGGCCGGGCCTCGCCGCGCCCGCGCACGTCGAGCGGCGCGGCCGGCGCGTGCTGCTCTCGGCCGGCCTCGAGCCGGCGGGCCGGGAATTCCTGCTCTCGACGCTCGCGCCCGAGCGCTACGCGGGCCTGGCGGCGCTGCTCCGTGCGAAGCCCGAGATCCTGGCCCGCGCCGACGCGATCCGAAGCAGCGCCGAGTAGCGTCGCCGCTCGCCGGGCGGCGTCGCTACCCTGCCGGCCGGTGCTCCGCCTGCTCTGCATCCGCCATGCGCAATCGACCTGGAACGCCCTCGGGCGCTGGCAGGGGCAGGCCGACCCGCCGCTCTCCGACGCCGGGCGGCTCGAGGCCGAGGCGCTCGCCGCACGCCTCTCGCGCGAGGAGCGGCCGCTCGCGCTCGTGACGAGCGATCTGCGCCGCGCCCGCGAGACCGCGGCCGTGCTCGGCGCGGCGCTCGGGCTCGCGCCCGAGCCGGCCCCCGCGCTGCGCGAGATCGAGATCGGCTGCTGGAGCGGGCGCGCGACCGAGGAGATCGCGCGCACGTGGCCGGCGGAGTACGCGCGCTTCCGCGCCGGCGATCCCGAGCTCTGCCTCGGCGGCGGCGAGAGCCGCCGCGCGCTCCGCGCGCGCGCGCTCGGCGCCGTGCGCGCGCTCGAGGCGCGCTTCGGCGCGGGCGAGATCGTGCTCGTGACGCACCTCGGCTGGCTCCGCGCGCTCCGCCCCGGGCTCGATCTGCCGAACGCCGGCACGCTCTGGCTCGAGAGCGCAGGGCTGGCCGAGCCCGCCCTGGAGGCGGCCGGATGAGCCCGCTCGGGGGAGCCGGATGAGCCCGCGCTTCGCGGCGTCCCTGCTGATCGGGATCGGCGCCACGCTGCTCCTCCTCGCGCCCGTCTCGTGGCTCGCACCCGCGCTCGGGGCCTGGCAGCTCGCGGTCGGCTTCGCGCTCCTGCGCCGGCCTGCGCCCGCGGCGGCCTCGTGGGCAGTGGTGGGCGGCGGGCTCGCCGTCGTGCTCGGGCTCGGCCTCGCCCTCGCGGGAGAGCTCGGCGCCGGCTTCGTCGCCGGCGCGCTCGGCGCCGCGAGCGCGTTCGTCGGCGCCCAGCTCTCGCTCGCGTCGCACCCGGGCGTGCTTCCGGCGCCGCATTCGCTCCGCACGAGCCTCGCGGTCGCCACCGACGAGTCGATGAAGTGGGTCTGGCACGCGACCTCGTTCGTGTCGCGGCCGCCCGCGCCCGCCACGTGGATCGAGGCGGTGCGCGCGGCCGCGGAGCGCAACCGCGAAGGCGGCGTGCTCGGCGACCCGGCGCGCGCGCATCCGGCGCCGCCCGCGCTCGACACGTGCGAGCTGCGCCGGATCGAGCTCGCGGGGCTGCCCGCCGCGGATCTGCTCCGCTTCGAGAGCGGGTTCGTGCCGCGCGACCCCGAGATCCGCGACGCGTACCTCTCGCTCGAGCGCAACCGCACGGCGCGGGCCGTGCTCTGGCGTCACGGCCGCGAGCGCCGCCCGACGCTCCTCGTGATCCACGGCTACGGCATGGGGCGGCCCGTGCTCGACGCGCGCGCCTTCGAGGTGCCGTGGCTCCATCGCACGCTCGGCCTCGACGTCGTGCTGGTGACGCTCCCCCTCCACGGCGCGCGCGCGGCGGGCCGGCGCTCGGGCGCGGGCTTCCTCGACGGCCACCCGCTCTTCACGAACGCGGGCTTCGACCAGGCGGTCTGGGACCTGCGCCGCATCGCGGACTTCCTCCGGCGCGACGGCGCGCCCGCGCTCGGCATCTTCGGCATGAGCCTCGGCGGCTACACCGCCGCCCTCCTCGCCTCGCTCGAGCGCGGGCTCGCGTGCGCCGTGCCCTACGTGCCCGCGGTGTCGCTGCCGAAGCTGATCGGCGCCGGCTTCTCGCCCGAGCAGCAGCGGCTGCGCGAGGCGCTCGGCTGCGACGACGCGCTCCTCTCGGCGGCGTGGGCGTCCCACGAGCCGCTGCGCCACCGGCCGCTCGTCGCGCCGCCGGGCCGCCTGATCCTGGCCGGCGCGTGCGACCGCATCTGCTCGCCCGACCAGGCGCGCGCTCTCTGGGAGCACTGGGAGCGGCCCTCCATCCACTGGTTCGAGGGCAGCCACCTCGCGCACTTCGGCCGGCGGGCCGTGCGCGAGCGTCTCGGCGTCCACCTGCGCGAGACGCTCTCGGCGCGAGCGGAGCACCAGCTCCTGACGCGCTTCCGCGGCCGGCTTCAGACGCCGTAGGAGGCGAGCGTCGCCTCGAGGCGCGCCGCGCTGTCGGCGAGGCCGCCGGGCCGGCTGCGCAGGAGCCAGCACGCGCGCTGCTCTTCGATGGCCTCGGCGAGGTCGCGGCGGAGCTCGGCGTCCGAGGGGCCCGGGAAGCCCGCCGCGCGCGCGATGCGGAAGGCGCCGTGGCGCGCGAGCCGCGCGGCCTGCTGGAGCTCGCGCACGACGAGCGCGCCGTCGGGGGCCGCCGGGCGCGCGCCGCCGAGCGCGGCGATCGTCGCGTCGAGCGTCTCGATCACGCGGCGCGTGCCCGCCGCGTCGGCCGCGCCGAGCGCGCCCAGCAGCCCGCCCGGCACCAGCTCGCTGAAGAGCGGGCTGCCGTTCAGGCCGACTTTGCCGGTCCCGGCAGAGAGGCCGCCGAGCGTTTCGAGGCTCGCGCCGAGCACGCCCGTGGCGTCCTCGAAGAGGAAGGCGTCGAGGGCGTCGGCGAGCGGCAGGTCGCGGTTCGCCGCGAGGCTCCATGCGAGCGCCGCACCGTAGGCGAGCGGCGGCAGGCTCACGCTCGGCGGCTGCATGTGGCCGGTGTCGCCCCAGTCCGTGATCAGGAAGCCGGAGGCGCCGCGCGCGAGCCCGGTCTCGGCGGCGTCGAGCAGGTTCGCGCGCGCGTTCGGCAGGCGCCCGACGAGCGAGTTCCAGCTCGAGGTGCCCGGGCACACCCAGAACGGCAGCCCGGAGCGCGCGAACGCCTCGACGTGCGCGGCGAAGCCCGCGAGCCCGGCGCGGTCGATCCCGAACTCGGCGAGGAGCGCGAGCACTTCGTCGGGGAGCGCGAGGTGCGGCGCCTCGTAGTGCCAGGCGCACGCGACGACGCCCTCCTTCGGCAGCTCCGGCACGAGCTCCGGGTGATGCCGCAGGATGTCGCCCCAGAAGAGCACCTCGCAGCCGTCCGCGACGAGCGGCCGCACGATGCGGAGCAGGTGGTCGAGATAGACGCGCCCGCGCCCGCGCCGCTCGACGTCGGCCCGGCTCGCGCCCTGGCCGAGCTCGAAGGTCTCGTCGCAGCCGACGTGGATGCGGCGCGACGTATGACAGGCGAGCAGCTCGCGGCAGAGCGCGAGCGCGAAGGCCGCGTTCTCCGCGCTGGGCGCGAGCACGCCGGGCGGCAGCTCGACGCCGAGCTTCGTGCGGAAGCCGTCGGGCGCCTCGGCGCGCGCCCGATAGGCCGGGTGCCGGAGCCAGCGCCCCATGTGGCCGAACACGTTCTGGTTGGCGGCGAGCTCGATGCCGTGCTCGCGGCAGAGCGCGTCGAGCCAGCGTACGTCGTCGGCCGTGAGCGGCGACGCCTCGCGCCAGACGACCTCGTGCTCGCGATACGCGAAGGTGTGCTCCGTATAGAGCTCGAGATGGTTGAGACGGAGCCGGGCCATCCGCTCGACGAGGAGCGCGAGCGTCTCGCGCGTCGGCACGCGGTCGCGGCTCACGTCGAGCATGAAGCCGCGCACGGGGAAGTCGGGCGCGTCCTGGATCGCGAGGGCGGGGAGCGTGGCCCCCGACCGCACGCGGAGCTGGCGGAGCGTCTCCTCCGCGTAGCGGCGGCCGTTCGCGTCGCCGTGCCGGATGCGCACGGCGCCGTCCCCGATCTCGAGCGTGAAGGCCTCGCGGCCGAGGCGCGCGTCGGGCCGCACCTCGGGCGCGGTCTCGCGGGCCGCGCCGGGACCCGGGCGGGCCACGAGCCGGCGCGGCCGCGGCAGCAGCAGGGGGTCGGCCTCCACGGCCCGCAGCGTCGCGCACGCGAGGCGCTTTCGCCCGCGCCCGCTCGCCTCGCGCGCCGCGATGCTCGCGCGCTGCTAGCGCTCTCCGGCCCGCGTGCGCCATGCTCCGGCATGCGCCGCTTCGTTCCGGGCTTCGAGCTCTACACGGTGCGAAGCCTCCTCGCCCGTGACTTCGACGGCACGCTCGAGGCGCTGGCCGCGATCGGCTACCGCGAGGTCGAGGGCTCGGAGCTGTACGGGCGCTCGCCCGGTGAGGTGCGCGCGCGCCTCGCCGCGCTCGGGCTCGCGGCGCCCGCGTGGCACGCCTTCCTCGATCCCGAGAGCGACGCCACGCTCGACGCCGCCATCGACCGCGCGCGGGGGCTCGGCGCGCGCTTCCTCGTCGCGGCCACCGCGAAGGAGCTCGTCACGCTCGGGCCGAAGGGCATCACGCTGCGCGCCGACCTGCCCGCGGAGGGCTACCGCGGCATCGCCGCGTACCTGAACCGCGCGGGGGAGCGCTGCCGCCGCGGCGGCGTGGCCCTCGCCTATCACAACCACCCCGTCGAGTTCAGCTTCGTCGAGGGACGCCGCACCGGCTACGACCTCCTGCTCGAGGGCACCGATCCCGCGCTCGTCTCGTTCGAGATCGATCTGGCCTGGACGGTGGCGGGCGGGGCCGATCCGCGCGCGTTCTTCGCGAGGCACCCGGGCCGCTTCCCCCTCTGGCACGCGAAGGACGTGAACGAGCGCGGCGAGGACCTCGACCTCGGCCACGGCGTGGTCGACTTCGGCGCCCTCCTCGCCGAGGCCGACCGTGCGGGCCTCGAACACCTGTTCGTCGAGCGCGACACGGAGGACAATCCGCTCCGCACGGCCCGGCGCGGCTACCGGCACCTCGCGCGCTGGTGGCAGCCCGGCTAGCTGTCATCTCCAAGAGCGTTGGTACACGTCGAGCCGGGAGCCTGGGCCGGCGGAGCCCCCACTCTGCTGCGGGTACCGGTCTCCAGCGGCCTCCTCGAGCCTGACCCACCCGCAGCTGTGACGAACGTGCCTGGACCCGACAGCCAGCGTCCGCGGCGGGCGCCGCCCGCTCAGTGGGACGGCTGCACGATCCGGACGGGCCGGGCCTCGCCGAACGCGACACCGGGGTCGAGCTCGGCGACCTTGAAGAGCCGCGTGAAGCCCTTGAACTCACGCTCGACGAGCGCGCCGTAGCGGTGCTCCTGCCGGGTGAGCGCGTAGATCGGGTAGCTGACGAGAATGCAGCCCGGCCGGCAGGCGCCCTCGAGCCGGCTCGCCAGGTTCACCGCCGCGCCGATCGCGGCGTACGACATCATGTGCTCGGAGCCGACGTTTCCGACCGTCGCATAGTCCTGATGGATGCCCATCCGCACCTGGATGTGATGGTCGAGTCCGCTCTCGCGCCAGCGCTCGCCCAGCCGCGCGACCTCGCGCTGCATCGCGACGGCCATCCGCACCGCGCGCTCCGCCTGCTCCTGCGCCGGCGCGCTGTCGGGGGCGCCGAACAGCGCCATGATGCCGTCGCCGATGATCTGGTGGAGCGTGCCGCCGTGCTCCTCCACCAGGCGGGCCATCGCGGAGAGGTAGTCGTTCAGCATCGCGGTGACGCGCTCGGGCTCGTTCTCGTCCGTGAAGTCCGTGAAGCCCGTGAGGTCCGAGAAGAAGATCGTGATGTTCCGGCGTTCGCTGGCGAGGGAGACGTGCTCCTTGTCCGACATGATCCGGTCGACGAGCTTGCGCGGGAAGTAGCGTGCCAGGCGCTGGCTCGCCTGCATCAGCGCGAAGCTGCGATCCCGCTCCTCGGTGAGCAGCCGCACCCGGTTCGCGAGCGCCCACGACAGCAGGCTGGCCGTCACCACGAAGGCGAACTGGATCCCGTAGCGCACGATCACGTCCGTCTCGAAGAGGCCGAAGCGGACGTCCGCGATCCAGACGGACATGATGAGGAAGATGGTCGACCAGGCGATCAGATAGTCGCGTGCGGGTTGCCAGCCCTGCCGCCAGCTCCGCACGGCGGCCGTGAGCGACGTCGCGAAGATGGCGAGGAAGATCGGGCCGGCGGCGAGCAGCGCGTGCGTGACGCTCAGCAGCGTGAGCGCGACGAGTCCGAAGGCGCTGCCACCCCACGCCAGGACGCGCAGGATGTCGTCGAGCAGCGGGGCGCGGGTCCGCGTCACCAGCACGTTGCGCGTGAGCGCGATGAACGCGACCCCGCCGATCAACGGCAGCAGGTTGATGATCATGTTCGAGAAGCCGGGCTCGTCGGGCCACAGGTGCTGGTAGGCGAAGCCCCAGATGCAGAGATTCCAGGCCGTGAACGACGCGAGCGTGAGGACGTAGAAGAGGTGGCTGTGGTCGCGCAGGGTGAAGTAGTTCAGCAGGTTCGAAAGGATCAGGATGAAGAGGATCCCGAAGTAGAAGCCGAAGCCCCAGTTCTCCCGCGCCGTCTTCTGCGCGAACGCCTCGGGCGTCCAGAGCACGAGCGGAACGAGCAGGGCGTCGCCCGCCGCGAGCCGCAGCGTGTACGTCGCGCTCGCGCCGGGGGCCAGCACGAGCGGGAAGGCGGGATTGCGGTGCGCCACCTCCCAGCTCTCGAAGGGGAGCCGGTCGCCCGACCGCCGGACGCGGACTCCGCCGCCTGCCTCGTGCTCGTAAAGCTCGATCGAGTCGGTGATGGCCCAGTCCGCCTCGAGGATCCAGGAGGCCTGCTCGCTGGTCTCGTTGCGCACGTGGAAGCGCACCCACCAGGCGGACGAGGAGATCCCGAAGTTCAGCGTGTCGGAGCGGCTCGGGGTCCAGCGCGCCGTGTCCGGAAGCGATTCGAAGCTCTCGCTCGCGCCGGGATCCTCGAAGAACGCGACGCGACGCCCGAGGCGCACCTCGGCATCGCCGTCGCGCAGGACGACCGGCTCGAGAGCCTGGGCGGTCGTCGCCTGCAGCGGCAGGAGGACGAGGAGAAGGAGCGGGACGAGCCGTGTGCGCGCCACGGTGCCGCGCATTGTACACGCGCGTCGGGAAGCGCTCTGCCCCCGACGCTCCGGTCGGCAGATGGCGCTTGACCCGCCGTCGTCCACGGGCATAGGATCGTCTTCACCGCGCGCGACGCGCTCTCTGCGAGGTGCCCCGCATGCGCCGACGCCGCCACGCTCGTCTCTCCTCGACCGCGACGATCGGGACGCTGCTCTTGCTCGGCGTCCTCGCCGGGATGAAGTGCCCCGCGAGCCCGCCGGGTCCCGGCGCTCGCGCCGGCGTGTGCCAGCGCGACATCACGCCGGTCAGCCCGAACCTCAGCGACGAGTACGCGGCGGCGTTCGGGGTCGCCGCGGACGTGAACCACACCGACCCGGTCTTTCTCGCCGGCTTCGGCGACGACCGGCGCGCGACCGACTACCACGACCGGCTCTGGGCGCGCGGCCTCGTGATCGACGGGGAGGGCGGGCGCATCGCGATCGTGGCGCTCGATCTGGTCGGCTACTTCAACCAGGAGGTCCAGACGATCCGCTCGCTCGTCGATCCGGCGTCTGCGCTCGACTACGTCGTCGTCCACAGCACGCACCAGCACGAGGGGCCCGACACCATCGGCATCTGGGGTCCGAATGCGCTCACGAGCGGCACCGACCCGGCGTACCTCGACTTCGTGAATGCCGCGGTCGCCGACTGCCTCGACGAAGCGGCGGCGAACCTGGTGCCTACGCGTCTGAAGTTCGCGACCACGGATTCGAGCGGCCTCTCGCTCGGCCTGGACGCGGAGGACGACGGCTTCGGCGTGGGCGACGGCAAGGTGTTGGTCGGCGACGAGCTGCTCGCCCGGGACACGGACGGGCTGATCGTGAACCCGCGTCTCGTGGTGCTCCAGGCGACCCGCCTGGGCCCGCCGCACGACGTGCTGGCGACGCTCGTCAACTTCGCGAGCCATCCCGAGAGCCTCGGCAGCACCAACACGCGCGTCACCTCCGACTTCCCGCACTTCGCGCGCGAGGCGATCGAAGCGTCCGAGGGCGGGATGGCGATCTGGGTGAGTGCCGACCTCGGCGTCCTCCAGGGCCCGCTCGACATCGACGTGCTCGACCCGGAGACCGGCGCGCCGGCGCCGCGGCGCACGTTCCGCTGGGCCGAAGTGCACGGCGAGCAGCTCGCGGAGCGCGCCGTCGCCGCCATTCCGCGGCGTCCCGGCAACCCCCACGCGAAGATCGAGTTCGCGAGCACGGCGCCCGTGCCCGTCCGCCTCGACAACCCCTTCTTCCGCTTCTTCATCGCGATCGGCGTGCTGCCCTCGGAGGGGCTCTTCACGAACGGCGTGCCGGACGACTCCGTGGGCACTCCGTTTCCGGCGCCGTTCGACGGGATCCCGCAGGCGCTCGGCGAGGACCTCCACACCGAGGTCGGGGCGTTCCGGATCAACGAGGCCAGCTTCGCGGTCGTGCCCGACGAGCTCGACCCGCAGATCGGCGAGAGCTACCGCCAGCGCATGCTCGGCGCCGAGCACACCTTCATCATCGGCCTCGGCAACGACGAGATCGGCTACCAGCTGCCCGCGGAGAAGTGGGACGATTCGTGCCACGCCTGTGCGCCGTACATCCTCGCCGGCGTCCCGCAGCTCTGCCCGGATGCGCCCTTCGACTGCAACACCGTGTTCCAGAACAACGTCGGAGCGGACGTGTCGCCGGCGATCTCCGGCGCGCTGCATCCGCTGCTCGACGCGCTCCACGACTAGACGGGCGGTGCGCCGGGCGCAGCGGGCGTGGCTCGGGCTGGCCGCGGCGCTCTTCGCGTCGGTGCCCGCCGCGCGTGCGCACGTCGTGATCGGCTCGAAGACGCTCTCCGCGCTCGTGGCGGAGTCGGACCTCGTGCTGCACGGCCGCATCGTGTCCGTCGAGGATGACCTGCGCTCGCTCGCGGGCCCGCCGGGCACGCGGCGGCCCGGCGTCGAGGCCGAGGTGCGGGAGGTGCTGAAGGGATCCCTCGAGGCGCCGCGCATCCGCTTCGCGCAGCACGGCCACGGCGTGGCCCCCTTCGAGCCGGGCCGCGAGGCGCTCGTGTTCCTGATCGCGATCGATCGCAGCCGCGAGCTCGACGCGCTCGGCCGCGCCGGCACGCACGCCTGGGTCTCGCTCCAGGAGCACGAGGACGCCTACCCGCTCGAGGGCCCGCTCGGCGAGCGCCTGCTCGCGGTGACGCGCGCCTACGTGGCGGCGGGCGCTGCGCCCTCGGCGGAGGCGCGCACCGCGGCGCTCCGCCGCGCGACCCTCGGCGCGCTCCGCTCCGGAGACGCACGGCTCGCCGCCTCGGCGGTGACCGACCTCGCGCTCGCGCCGGAGGCGCCGCTCGTCACGGCGGCGGACCGACCCGCGCTCCAGGCCGTGCTCGACGACGCCGGCACCGCGATGGGGGTGCGCGTGGGCCTGCTCGCCGCGCTCGAGCGCCGCGGCCTCGGGGCGGGGCCGCCGGGCTGGCTCCGCCTCCTCGCGGACGACGTCCCCGCGCCGGACCGCGTCATCGCGATCCGCGCCGCGGGCGTCTCGGGCGGAGACGCGGTGCGCGCGCGCCTGCTCGCGCTGCTCGCGGATCCGGACCCCGCGGTGGCCGCGGCCGCCGCCGCGGCCGTCGGGAACCCGGGACGCGACGAAGCGGTGCCGCCGCTCGCGGCGGCGCTCGAGAGCGAAGCCGCGCCGGTGCGCATGGCCGCGATCCGGGGCCTCGGCCGGATCGCGACGGCCGACTCGCTCCGGGCGCTCGAGAGCGCCGCGGCCTCGCACCCCGACCCGGCCACGCGCCGCCGCGCGCGCGCCGAGCTCGCCAAGCGCCGCGCGACCCGCGCGCCTCCGTGAGCGTGCGGCCTCAGCCGGCCGGCGCATAGTCGAGCGGGCCGCCCGGGCCGAGCGGCAGCCCGAGCCCGACCCAGCCGAGCAGCAGCACGCTCCACGCGGCCGCGAAGGCGAGCGCGTAGGGCAGCATCAGCGCGAGGAGCGTGCCGAGGCCCGCGCGCGGCATCCAGCGCTGGAGCGCGACGAGGATCACCACGACGTAGGGGTTGAGCGGCGTCACCACGTTCGTGATCGAGTCGCCGACGCGGTAGCTGGCCTGCGTGAGCTCGGGCGCGATCCCCACCTGCATGAACATCGGGACGAAGACGGGCGCGAAGAACGCGTACTTCGCCGACATCGAGCCGATGAAGAGGTTCGTGAACGCGACGACCGCGACGAAGCCCAGCAGGAGCAGCGGGCGCGGCAGCGCGGCCTCGACGAGCACGCCGCCGCCCGCGACCGCGAGCATCTCGCCGAGCCCCGACCAGCGGAAGTACTCGATGAACTGGGCGGCGAAGAAGGCCATCACGATGTACGAGCCCATGCCGCTCATGCTCTCGGCCATGAGGCGCGCGGCGTCGCGGTCGCTCCGGATCGTGCGCGTGGCGACGCCGTACGCGACGCCGGGCACGAGGAAGCCCACGAACACGAGCGGGATGATCGAGGCCACCCAGCGCGGGAAGCGGCTGCCCGGCGCCGTGCCGTGGAGCGGCGCGCCCGGCAGCCAGGTCGCCGCGAGCGCGAGTGCGAGCACGGCGGCGGCGGCCGCGAGCCCCGCCGCGAGGCCGCGCCGCTCGCCCGCGCTGAGCCGCGCCGTCTCGGCCGCCGGCGCCTCCGGCGGGCCGCCCTCCGCGGCCGGCTTCGCGGCGAGCCGCGGCTCCACCCAGAGCGAAGTCACCGCCCAGCCCACCGCGGTGAGCACGAAGGTCGAGCTGATCATCAGGTGGAGGTTCGCGGTGGCGGCGACCGCGTAGTCCGCGTCGACGATGCGGGCGCCCGCCTCCGTGAAGCCGGCCAGGATCGCGTCGAGGCTGGTGACGAGGAGGTTCGCGCTGAAGCCGGCCGCGACCCCTGCGAAGACCGCCGCGATGCCGGCGAGCGGCGAGCGCCCGACCGCCGCGTAGAGCGCGGCCGCGACGGGCGGCAGCACGACGTAGCCGGCGTCGAGCGCCATCGAGGACTGCACGCCCACGAACACGACCGTCGGCGTGAGCAGCCGCGCCGGCATCGCCACGAGGAGCGCCTTCAGCGCGGCGCCGAGGAAGCCGCTCCGGTCGGCGAGCCCGATGCCGAGCATGCCGACCAGCACGATCGCGAGGGGCGGGAAGTTCTTGAAGTTGTCGACCAGGCTCGAGAACGCGTAGTAGAGCCCCTCGCTCGAGAGGAGGCTCCTCGCGCGCACCGGCTCGCGCAGCGACTCGCGCCGGGGCACGCCGCTGGCGGGATCCACCAGCACGGCGCCGCTCGCGTCGCGGAGCTCGCGCGTCACGGTCTTCTCGACCTGCCAGTCGAGGCTCACCGCGAGCTGCGAGAGCGCCATCACGAGGAGCGCCCCGACCGCGAAGAGCGTGACCGGATCCGGCAGCGCGTTGCCGGCGCGCTCGATGCGGTCGAGGAGCGGCATGGCGCGCATTGATACTCTCCCCGGGCCATGGGCGCCCGGCTCCGGATCGGACTCGTCTACGACCTGCTCGGCAGCGCGCCGGCGGGCCCGCCGGACGCGGACGCCGAGTACGAGCCGATCGAGACGGTCGAGGCGCTCGAGGGCGCGATCCGGCGCGCGGGGCACGACCCCGTCCGCCTCGGCAGCCCGCGCGAGCTGCTCGCCGCGCTCGGGCGCGGCGCGCTCCCGAAGCTCGA
>Ga0075327_1000020_pt1 | contig 32299 bp, 30 predicted proteins | sample MayberrySE_Catta_2_FD_120056 | JGI IMG/M metagenome (GOLD analysis project Ga0075327, IMG submission 120056) | Natural and restored wetland microbial communities from the San Francisco Bay, California, USA, that impact long-term carbon... | ecosystem: Environmental > Terrestrial > Soil >...
AGCTACCGCCCCTTCGTGAGCCGGTTCTGGTCGATGTAGCGGCGCAGCGCGCCCTTGCTGTCGAAGGGGGTGCCGTTGCGGTCCCAGTACTCGATGCGGTTGCCCGTGCCGGTCTGCACGTTCACCACCACGTCGCTCACCGGCGTGATGTCGCGCGGCGGGTCGACGCCCGGCCAGCCGTCGTACTCGGGGAAGCCCGGGTCGTCGCTCCAGCGGTGGTTGTGCCAGATCAGCTTCCAGAGCTCGCCCTTGCGGTCGTACGCGAAGCTGTAGAGCGGCTCCATCGACTGCTCGTCGATGTAGATCACCTTCTTCGAGTACGGGTGATCCGCCGCCCGCGGCTGGAGCTCGATCACGACCGACTTGCGAAGGTCCCAGACGTCGTCCGCGAAGGAGAGGCCGAAGGGGCCGAAGTTGTGCTCCTCGTTCAGCGGATAGCCCTTCACCTGGCTGTTCATCGGCGCGAGCACGTCCTGATTCCCATTGCACTTCCAGGTGTACTGCGGGACGATGCCGTCGAAGCTGAAGAGGTCGTCGAACGTGAAGTCGGTGCCCGCGACCGCGTCCGAGCGCTGCGCGCTCGAGATGCGGCGCACGCGCCGCAGCGACGGGGAGTACACCCAGGTGTCGTCGTTGTGCGACTGCGCGAGCGGCTTCTCGGAGCCCTTGTAGCGGTACGTGAGCAGGGTGAGCCCGCGCGAGTCGAAGGGGGCCTCGACCTCGATGCCGAAGACGCGCTTGCGCTGCTCGCCGCGGAACACGTCGCCGTTCGTGGCCTGGTACTCGGGCTCGATGCGTCCCGACAGCCAGACGCGCCGGCTCTTTCCCTCGTAGTAGAGCGGCAGGCGCTCGCCGCGGTCCCAGTACGAGTAGATGAACTTCGCGGCGCCGCCTTCGCCGTCCCAGCGCCGGTCGAAGTTCCAGGCCATCTTCACGGCCGCGTCCGGATCGCCCTTGCAGTCGATCTGGTCCATCGGGAAGGGCTGGCCGCTCACGTAGCCCGAGAGGCTCCCGTCGGCGCCGAGCTTCGCCTTGCCCGCATTCGCGCGCGTGGCGGCCTGGTAGGCCTCGGCGGGCGCGTAGTCCGCGTGCGCCGGCCCGATCCGCAGCTGCATGCCCTCGTAGAAGAAGAAGTCGCGGTTGTCCCAGAACTCCTTCGGCAGGTACTTCTGGAGACGGTCGATCTGCTCGTAGCCGATCACGTCCCCTTCCTTGAAGGACGGGCCGCTCACGTCCTGGGCGAGGAGCGCGGCCGGCGCGAGGAGCAGCCCGAGAGCGGGGAGGCAGCGGAGGAAGCGGCGCATCGGACGTCTCCTACTTCTTCTTCTTCGACAGCTCGGTCGGGCTCCGCGCGACGCGCTTCGCCACCACGATGGTGCGCCGCCCCTCGGGCAGCGTGAAGCCCTCGCCGACGAGCGTCGAGCGGATCTCGAGCTTGAGCGAGCCGTCCGCGAGCACCTCGCCGTTCGCGGTGGCGTCGAGCACCGGGCCGGCCGTGCGCGGAGCGAAGGGCACCGCGACGTCGAGCTCCGGCACCTCGCTCACGAGCGACTGGAGCTCCGACTTGCCCGTGAACTTGCGTCCCTCGAGCGTCGCGGTGCCCGTGCCGATCAGGGCCGCGCTCACCGGGCCGGAGGTGCCCGCGGCGCGCCGGATCGCCGCCTCGGTGATCGTGGTGCAGTTCACGCCGTCCTGCTTCACGACCAGCTTGCCCGTGATCATGAAGCGGTCGGGCGAGCCCTCGACGGTCATCTCGCCCTGCATCTCGTAGATGCCGGCGATGTCGGGGACCTCCTGGGCGGCGGCCGGCAGCGGGGCCGCCGCGAGGGAAGACAGCGCCGCGGCGCCGATCCAGGCGAGCGTCGCTCGGCGATGGGTGCGTCCGGACATGGAGACCCTCCTCGACCCCTGCGGATGAGCCCGCCGGTCCGCCCAGCTTGGAGCGGCGGCGGGCCGAGTTCAAGCAGAGTTTGCGTGGGGGGGGCGAAGGGCCCCCGGACCCGGCCTCAGGGGCGCTCCAGCATCTCCCGGAGGCGCCCGAGCACGTCGGGCGCCGCGCGCACGCGGAGCCGCGTGCCCGTCTCGTCGTGGCTCTCCGCGAGCACCCGCGCGGCGGCGTGCGCCTCGGCGACCACGCGCTGCCGCGCATAGGGCACGACCAGCTCGGCCTCGACGTGGCCGCGCTCGAAGAACGCGACGATGCGCTCGCGCAGCGCCGCCACGTCCGCGGCGTCGCGCGCCGAGAGGAGCAGCGCGTCCGGCCACTCGCCGGCGAGGCTGGCGCGCGCCTCGGCGTCGAGGCGGTCGGCCTTGTTGAGCACGAGCAGCCGCGGGCTCTCCGCGGCGCCGAGCGAGGCGAGCACCTCCCCGGTCACCTCGATCTGCGCCGGGAAGCCGGGATCCGCGGCGTCCACCACCTGCACGAGCAGGTCGCACTCGCGCACCTCGTCGAGTGTCGAGCGAAAGCTCGCGACGAGGTCGTGCGGCAGCTTCTTGATGAAGCCGACCGTGTCCGAGACCAGGATGCGCGGCGACGTCTCCGGCTGGAGCGCGCGGACCGTCGTGTCGAGCGTCGCGAACAGCTTGTCCTCGACGCGCACCCCGCTGCCCGTGAGCGCGCGCATCCAGGACGACTTGCCCGCGTTCGTGTAGCCGACGAGCGCGACCGTGGGGAGGTCGCCGCGGCGCTTCCTGCGCGTGCCCGACTCGCGCTCGATCGCGCCCAGCTCGAGGCGCAGCTCCGCGATGCGGTCGCGGATCTTCCGGCGGTCGAGCTCGAGCTGGCTCTCGCCCGCGCCGCGCCCGCCGATCCCGCCGCCCTGCCGATCGCCGCCGCCGGTCTCGCGCAGGCGCGGCGCCCAGTAGGCGAGCCGCGCGATCTCGACCTGGAGGCGCGCCTCGCGGCTCCGCGCGTGGCGCTGGAAGATGGCGAGGATCACCGCGCTGCGGTCGAGCACCTCCGCGCCCGTCGCGCGCTCCAGGTTCCGCCCCTGCGAGGGCGAGAGCTCGTGGTCCACGAGCACGACCTCGGCTCGCGGAGCCGCAGGCTCCGCGGCCGGGGTCGCGGGCTCCGCGTCCGCGTCGTCGCCCGGCTCGGCGTCGCGCCGCCTCGCGCCCGGCGGGCCGACCGGCACGACGCCCGTCCCGTCGGTCCAGCCGGCGAGCTCGCGGAGCTTGCCCTCCCCGACGACCGCGGCGGGCGCGAGCCGCGCGCGCCGCTGCGTCACGCGGCCCACCACGTCGAGGCCGAGCGTCTTGCCGAGCCGCGCCAGCTCGCCGAGCGACGACTCGTGCTCGGCGTCGGAGACGCCGGGCAGCTGGACGCCGAGGAGCACGGCGCGCGAGCGGGGCGGCGGGGTGGGGGTCGACATGCGCGTCGCTCCGATCGGGGCCGTCTTTAGCGAAACCGGCGGGCGCGGGGTATCGGTGTCCGCCGGAGGCCCCCCATGCCGAGCGCCGAGTTCCTGGCCGCCCTGGAGCACTTCCCGAAGGGCCTGGCCCGCCCCGGCGACACGTACGAGGACGTGCGCCGCAAGTTCGCGCCTGCGCACGGCCACGATCCCGGGCCGGACGTCGCCGTCGAGCCCGCGAGCTTCGGCGGCGTGGGCGGCGTCTGGGTCACGAAGCAGGGCGAGCCCGCCTCGGAGCGGACGCTCTTCTTCGTGCACGGCGGCGCGTTCGTCTCCTGCCCGGCGCCGACCTACGCGTTCTACGCGGCCTGGTTCGTGCGCGCGACGGGCGCGCGCGCCTTCGTGGTCGACTACCGGCTCGCGCCCGAGCACCGCTACCCCGCGGCGCTCGACGACTGCGCCGCCGCGTGGCGGGGCCTGGTCGCGGCCGGGGTCGCGCCCGAGCGCGCCGCCTTCGTGGGCGATTCGTGCGGCGGCGGCCTCGCGGTTGCGACGCTGCTGCGCCTGCGCGACGCCGGCGCGAAGCTCCCGGCGTGCGCCGTCTCGCTCTGCGGCTGGATGGACCTCGAGGTGAGCGGCCTCTCGGCGAAGCATCCGGTCGGCGACGATCCCTTCGTGAACCCGGAGTGGATCCGCGCGCGCGCCCGCGACTACCTCGGACCGCGCGGTAACGCGCGCGATCCGTACGCGTCGCCGATCCACGCCGAGCTCGGCGGGCTGCCGCCGCTCCTCCTCCAGACCGGGCAGGTCGACACGCTGCGCGACGATGCGGTGCGGCTCGCCGAGCGGGCCGGCCGCGCCGGCACCGCGGTCACGCTCGAGATCTGGCCCGGCATGATCCACGGCTTCCAGGGCATGCACGGCGCGATCCCGGAGGCGGAGTGGGCCGTGCGCCACGCGGCCGAGTTCATCGCCCATCACACGAACTAGAGAGGAGTCCCGATGGCCACCGCACGCGTCACGCGCGAGCTCGACGTCCCCGCCGCCGCGCTCTGGAGGCTCGTGTCGAGCTTCGGCGACACGAGCTGGATGCCCGGGGGCGCACAGGTGACGCTTCACGGCTCGGGCCCCGGCATGGAGCGGCGCATCGCGGCCGGCCCCGACAAGGTGATCCGCGAGCGCCTCGAGTCCGTCGACGAGCGGAGCCGCACGCTCGTCTACACCATTCCGGAGAACGTGCCCTTCCCCGTGAAGGACTACCGCGCCACGCTGCGCGTGCGCGAGAAGGGCGCCGCGAGCGAGCTCGACTGGAGCGCGAGCTTCGAGCCCGACGGCGTGTCCGAGGCGCAGGCCGCGCAGGCGATCGAGGGCATGTACGGCGTGATGGTCGGCTGGATCCGCGACCGGGTGAAGGCGGGGGGCTGAGCCGCGGGCGACACCTTCAGCGTGCGCAGCTCGTCGAGGCGGCGGCGCAGCAGGCTCGCCCACGCGCGGAAGGTGCGGCGGATCTCCGCGCGGTTGTTGATGGAGTTGCTCTGCATCAGCTCGGCGCCGACCGGCTCGAAGTCCCCGTGGTCGGCGACGCGCGCGAGCGCCTCGCGCGTCACCGAGTCGTGGAGCTCGAGGACGAGCACGGCGCTGCCGGCGGAGTCGATCAGCACGTCGTCGCGGCTCGAGGACGGCTCGGGCGGCGCGCTCACCACGACGTCGATCAGCGCCACGCGGAGCAGCAGCGCCTCGGGGGCCGCCACCTCCGCGACCCTCCAGGCACCGTCGTCGAAGAGCGCCTGGACGAAGGCCGTCCGCAGCTCCGTCTCGAGCGCCTCGCGCTCGAAGGGTGCGAGCGCGAAGGCGAGCGCGCGTCCGGCGGCGGGCGGCCGCTTGTAGTGGATGCCGTCCGACACGAGCAGGATGCGCCGGTAGCCGGAGAGGTCGAGGCCGGGGCGCGCCCACGCGCGGTCGAAGGAGGTGTGCTCGAGCCGGTGGAGCCCGTCGTGCGTGACCTCCGCGTCCGGGCCCGTCTGGAGGTGCGGCGGGCCGCCGGCGCAGGCGAGCGCGAGGAGCGCGGCCGAGAGCGCGGCACCCCGCGCCGGCGCCCTCAGCGGGCCCACGCCGGCACTTCGAACCGGAAGATGCGGGCGGCGTTCAGTCCGAGGATCTTCGCGCGCGCGGTCTCGTCGAGCCCGCCCATGGTGCGCTCGATCGCGGCGGCGGAGTGCGGCCACGTGCCCTCGTGGTGCGGGTAGTCGTTCGCCCAGAGGAAGTTGTCGACGAGGCGGTGCTCGGCGGCGAGCGCGAGGCCCGGCGGGTCCTCCTGGAACGAGGCGAAGCCGCGCTCGCGGAACGCCTCGCTCGGGAGCTGCGCGAGGCGCGGCCGCACCCACATGTGGTGCTTCACGTAGGCCTCGTCCATCGCGACGAGCGCCCACGGCACCCAGCCGATGCCGGCCTCGATCGAGCCGAAGCGGAGCGCCGGGAAGCGCTCGAGGATGCCCGACGAGCAGAGGTGCGCGATCGGCTCGATGGTGGGTGCGAGGGAGTGGCACACGTAGTTGATCACGGCGCCGCCGTGGCCGCGCGCGGCGCGCGGGTCGCGGCCGGTCGAGACGTGGAAGGTGATGGGCAGATCGTGGTGGACGATCGCGGCCCAGAGGCGGTCGTACTCGGGCCAGTTGTAGTTCGGGACGGCGGCGTCGTGCGCGCCCCAGTGCGGCTTGGTCGGCAGCGTGAGGCCGCGGAAGCCGAGCCGGGCGACGCGCTCGACCTCCGCGATCGAGCCGTCGAGGTCGCCGGTCGCGAGGCAGGCCAGCGGCGAGAGGCGGTCGTTGTACGGGCCGAAGGTCTGCCAGGCCCAGTCGTTCCAGACGCGGCACATCGCCATCGCGAACTCCGCGTCGGGCGTGGCCCACATCGAGAGGCCCTTGTTCGGGAAGATGATCTCGGCGTCGATGCCGTCGCGCGCGTGGTCGGCGAGCCTGCCCTCGGGCGTCGCGCCCGCCTGGTTGCGCTCGAGGTCCTCGCCCTCGAGCAGGTGCTCGCGGAGCTTCACGCGCCGGAAGCCCTCGCTGATCTGCCAGCGCCCGCCGTGCTCGTCGACCTCGACGCGCGGGAGCCGCTCGCGGTACCTGGCGTCGATGCGCTCGCGCCAGAGGCCGCCGGGCTCGTTCGCGTGGCAGTCGGCCGAGACGATGAAGTACTTGCTCGGGTCGCCGGGGCGCGCCGTGCGCGTCCAGCCCGCCCTGCCGGGCGTCTCGCTGCGCCACGCGTTGTTCGGGTCGGCGGCCATGCGGGCAGTATACGACGGCACTTCTTCACCTCTTTCACGAACGTCCCCGCTTCACTCGCTTCCCCAGCCGCCGGGGACGCCGGCGTCCTTGGTGACCTGGCGGCGCCAGAACAGCCAGCGGCCCTCGATGCGGCGGTACTCGTCGAGGTAGCGGCCCCAGTGGTCGAGGCCGCGCTCGGTGAGCACGGCGTAGTAGCAGCGGCCGCGCGCCTCCGTCTCGGAGACGAGGTCGATCTGGTGGGTCGCCGTGAAGTGCCGGATGAACGCCGCGGCGCCGCTCGCGCCGGTGCGCTGCGAGACGTCGCTGAAGAGCGCGCGGAGCGCGGCCTTGCCGCGGTGCACGGAGCCCGGGATCTCGAGCACGGCGTCCTCGGCGAAGAGCTCGAGCATCGGGTCGAAGCGGCCGGCGTCGCCGTTCGCGTTGTAGCGCGCGACGAGGTCGCGGATGCTCTCGCGGGCGACCAGCTGCCAGGGCTCCATGCCGCTCGTCTCCCTACTCGCCCGCCGGCGGAGCGCCCCTGCCCATGCGGAGCGACTCCCAGCGACCCTCCCAGAGGGCGCGGACCTCGTCCTCGCGGAGCCCGAGATCGTAGGCGGGCGAATCGATCGGCTGGGCCCTCTCCACCCGCACCAGGACCACTTCGCGGATCGCGCTCCGCGAGCCGCGCTCGCGGTAGAAGGCGATCGCCTCCTCGTGCCGGGGCCCCGACTCGAGGATCGAAGCCACGCCCTTGAAGCGGTAGCCCTTGCGCAGGAAGGGATCGACGACGTTGATCTCGACGCTCGGGTTGCGCCGCAGGTTCGCGAGCGTGCCGGGCGAGCGGACGTTCGCGAAGGCGAGGTGGTCGTCGTCCCAGACCGCGGTGGTGCCCTTGGGTGACAGGTTCGGCGTGCCGTCGGGGCAGACGGTCGCGACGAAGCCGAGGCGCTGCTCCTCGACGATCCGCTTCATGTCCGCGGTGAGGATCCCCGTCGCGTCTCCTTCCCCGCCTCGCTCACTTGATGGCGAGCGGGTTGATCGGCGATCCCACCGCGCGCGTCACCTTGAGCGGCGGCGCGGTGAAGAAGAAGTCCCAGACCCCGTCCGCCTCGCAGTCGGCTGCGAGCTCCTCGAGGTCGAAGATCTCGCCGAGCGTCATGCCCATGTCGCGGATCAGGATCATGTGGACGGGCATCATCACGTTCGGATCCTCGTTCGGGATCACCTCGATCGCGTAGTTGTCCGAGCAGACCGCGGCCACGTCGCGCTCGCGCAGCCACTCGCAGCACGCGATGCCGAGCCCGGGCTCGGGGCCCATGAACTCGGCCGCGTTCTTGCGTTCGAGGTACATGCGGCGCCAGCCGGTGCGGAAGAGCAGGATGTCGCCGGGCCCGACCGCGACGCCGCCCTGCCGCCGCATCGCGGCCTCGAGGTCGGCCGGCCGGATCACGGTGCCCGCCGCGAGCCAGGGCACGCCCGCGAGCGCCGCGACGTCCAGCAGCACGCCGCGCCCGGCGATGCCCTTCGCCTGCTTGTCGATGGCGTCGTGGAGCGCGCCGTTCGGCGTCACGTCGCTCGCCGGGAAGCCGTTGTAGAGCCGGTCGCCGTAGTAGACGTGCGCGAGCCCGTCCCACTGCGTCGCGCTCTGGAGCGGCATGAACACGTAGTCGTCGGCGTAGCGGAAGCCGCCGGGGAAATCCTGGTTCGCGCCCGTCGCCGACATCAGGTGCACGGGGTTCACGCGCGGCCCGCCGGGCTGCGGCCCGTCGGCCGCGAAGGGGATGCCGAGGTCGAAGATCCGGCCCTGCTTCACGAGCTGCGCCGCGGCGACGAGGCGCTCGGGCGTGATCAGGTTCGTCGTGCCGCGCTCGTCGTCCTTTCCCCAGCGCCCCCAGTTCGAGAGCCGCTTCGCGAGTGCGGCGAAGTCTTCCACTGCGGTTCCTCCCATCGCCGAACGAATCAACGAGTCAATGAACGTCCCCGCTCACCGGACGCGACTCAGAGCGGCGCCACCGGGATCCGCTTCACGGCCGGGAGCGCCTCGGCGGCGAAGAGGCGCAGGCTCGCCTCGGCCTCGGCGAGCGGCATGCCGCCGTACTTCATCACGGCCACGAAGTGGTCAGGGTGCATCAGCCGCTCGATCTCGGCGATCTTCGCGACGCACTGCTCGGGCGTGCCCCAGACCTGGTTCCCGAGGTACATCGCGCCCATGTCGTAGCCCGAGCCCGTCTCGGACATCAGCGCCGACATCGAGGCATAGTGCTCGTAGCCCTTCGTCGTCGCGAAGTGGTCGCTCGCGAGCTCGTAGTGACGCGCGGCGGTGTTCGCGTAGCCGGGGATCCAGCGCCGCGCGCCCTGCCACGCCTCCGCCTCGGTCGGCGCGCAGTAGACCCAGCACACCACCGTCGGGTGCGCGGGCGCGAAGCCGGCCTCGGCGCGGAGCGCCGCGAAGCGCTCCATCTGCTTCGCGTAGTCGACCCACGTCGTCTGCGGGATGAAGAGCGCCTTGAGGCCGGTCGCGGCCGCGATCGGGATCGTCTGCGGGCTGCCCCACGCGCAGTACATGCGCTCGAGCAGCTCCGCGGAGCGCGGCTGCGGGCGGAGCGTCGTGCGCGGGATCCGGTAGTGGCGCCCCTCGTACGAGAACCACTCGCTTCCGAGCGCGCGGCGCACGATCTCGAGCGACTCGAGGAAGCGCTCGCGCGACTCCTCCATCGGGATGCGGAGCGCGCCGAACTCGCGCCGGCCGAGCCCGCGGCCGAAGCCCACGTCGAGGCGGCGCCCGCCGAGCATCAGGTCGAGCGTGGCGATGCCCTCGGCCACGCGGATCGGATCGTGCCACGGCAGCACGACGACCATGGTGCCCAGGCTGATGCGCTCGGTGCAGCCCGCGAAGTACGCGAGCAGCTGGAGCACATCGGGCACCATCGTGTAGGGCGTGAAGTGGTGCTCGACGCTCCAGAGCGAGTCGAAGCCGAGCGCCTCCACGAGCCGGCCGAGCCGGAGGTCCTCCTCCCAGACCCTCCAGTCGGGGATCTCGGCCGGGCCCGTCGTTGCGCCGCGCTCGGCGCTCTCGAAGCGGTCCCAGTCGCCCGCGTTCTGCATGAACAGGCTGACGCCGACCTTCATCGCGGGCTTCCCGACGGCTGGGGGTTCACGACGATCGTCTCGAGCGAGACGCCGGGCGGCGCGGTCACCGCCGCGCGGACCGCCGCCGCGACGTCCGCCGCCTGGAGCACGGCGCCCTTCACGAGGCCGAGCGCGTGCCAGTACGCGACGTCGGCGAACTCGGCCGGCGTCCACGAGGCGCCGAAATCCGTGACGGTGTCGCCCACCCGCACCACCGCCACGCGGACGCCCGTGCCCTCGAGCTCGACGCGGAGCGCCGCCGCCGCGCTCTCGACGCCCGCCTTGGCGGCGCCGTAGTGCGCGTTGCGCGGCCACGGCAGCGCGGCCGCGCGCGACGAGACGAACACGACGTCCCCGCCCGCGCCGTTCGCGAGCATGCCCTGGAGCACGCGGCGGGTCGTGAAGAGCGAGCCCAGCAGGCTCGATTCGACCGCCGCCCGGATCGCTTCGATCGAGAGCTCGTGGAGCCGGCCCGGGTGCGCGCTGCCCGCGTTGTTCACGAGCACGTCGGCCGGACCGAGCGCCTTCTCGGCGGCGCTCACGAAGACGTCGATCGAGTCCGGGTCGGTGACGTCCATCACGTGGCCGAAGCCGTGGCCCCCGGCGCGCGCGACCGCGGCGAGCGCGGGCTCGAGCCGCTCGGCGCGCCGCGCGCCGATCGCGACGCGCCAGCCGAGCGCGCCGAACGCCTCGGCCGTCGCGAGCCCGATGCCCGCGGTGCCGCCCGTCACGATCGCCGTTCGAAGGGAAGTCACGCGCCGGCCGATTGGACCGGAGGCGCCTGCGCGCGTCAAGACGCGAGGCGCCGTTCCGCTCGGCCCGGGGCTGCACTACGGTCTGTCGTTCCGGGGGGCACTGGAGGAGTGCCCGTGAACGAAGTGGCCTGCGTCTTCGGCCCCGTGGTGGACGAGGTCCGTGCGCGCGGGATCCCGCCCGAGCGGCTGCTCGGCGACCTTCCGCTCGCGCTCGAGGATCTCGGCAACCCGCGCCGGCGCATCTCGTGGGACGAGTTCGCGGAGCTCACCGAGCGCTGCGCGGCGCTCTTCGGGCCGGACGCGTTCGAGGAGCTCGCGGCGCGCTCCGCGGAGCGCGCGCTGCCCGCCCCGGTGCGCTGGCTGCTCGCGCGCGCGGGAGGCGCGCGCCACGCCTATCGCATCGCGCCGTTCTGGGGCTCACGCGTGTTCCGCGCGACGCGGGCCGAGGTCGCGACGCTGCCGGACGGCCGGATCCGCGAGGTCATCGAGATCCTGCCGCCGTATCGCGAGTGCCCGCAGTTCTTCCGCGGCGTGCGCGGCCTGCTGCGCGCCGCGCCGCGCCTCTTCGGAGAGCCCGAGGCCAGCGTGGAGCTCGTGAGCGACGGCCGCCGCGGCGAGTTCCTGATCGAGCCCCCGCCGCGGCCCGCGCTGCGCGCGCGCTTCGAGGGCTTCCGGCGTGGACGGCCGGAGGGCGACGCGGCTCCGGCGGAGCGTCTCGCCCGCGCGCTCTCCTCCGCGCGTGGCTGGCGCGAGATCCCCGCGGTGGCCGCGCGCGTGCTCCAGCAGGAGCTCGGCGTCCGCGGCGTGGCCCTCTCGCTCGCCGAGCCGCCCCGCCACGCGCGGGAGATCGCCGGTGCGGCCGGCGACCGCGCGGGCCGGCCCGCGACGGTGCGGCCGCTCGCGTTCGGCGGCCGGGCGGTCGGCTCGCTCGTGCTCTGGACGCCGGACGGCTCTGCGCTCGGCGAGGCGGCGGAGCGGCGCCTCCAGGCGCTCCGCCCCCAGCTCGCGCTCCTGCTCGAGAGCCTGCATCTCGATGAGGCGAACCGGCGGCTCATGGACCTGCTCGAGCGCAACCTCTCCGACTGGAGGCGCGTCGAGGCGAGGCTCGAGCGGATCGCGGGCGCCGGCGAGTCGTGCGATCCGCTGCTGCACTCGGCGCTCCCGCCCTTCGAGGGCACGGTGCTCGTGATCGAGGACGACGAGCTCCTGCGCCGGCGCACCGAGCGCCTGATCGCCGCGCAGGGGCACGCGGTGCTCGGCGTCTCGAGCGATCTCGCGCAGCTGCCGGAGGCGGATCCGGCCTCCGGGCCGATCCGGCTCGTGGTCGCGGACCTCGAGAGCGCGGCGTCCCTGCCCGGGTCGCTCGGCCGGATCGCGGCTCGGCACCGCGAGCTGCGCGGCGTCCTGCTCGTGCGTCTCCGCGCGCACTGAACGCGAGGCGCGGCCGAGCGTGTCGCGCCGCACACTCGCGCGGCCGCGGGGCGTCGAGAAGAGCGGGGCCGGAGAAGACGCTTCCCCCCATGCCCTCTGCCTCGGATCTGCTCGACGCCTGCGACGTGGTCGGCGGCCTGGCCCGCGAGCTCGGCCTCGGCCTCCTGCAGGCCGAGGACGAGCGCCTCGACGGCCGCCACGTCCGGGTCGGCGGCGAGCGCCTCCTCCACTTCTGCTCGTGCAGCTATCTCGGCCTCGAGCTGGACCCGCGCCTCGTCGCCGGTGCCATCGACGCCACGCTCCGCTTCGGCACGCAGTTCTCCGTGTCGCGGGCCTTCCTGTCGGCCCCGCCCTACGCCGAGCTCGAGGCGCGCCTCGACGCGCTCACGGGCGGCTGCTGCCTCGTCACGCCGAACACGACGCTCGCCTCGGCCGCGGCGCTTCCCTCGCTCGTGCGCGAGGACGACGCCGTGCTGGTCGACCACCAGGTCCACATGACCGTCCAGCAGGTCGTGCCGCTGCTCCAGCGGATCGGCGCGAGGGTGGAGCTCGTCCGGCACGGCGCGCTCGAGCGCGTCGAGGCGCGGCTCCGCGCGCTCCGGGGTCGACACCGCCGTGTGTGGCTGCTCCTCGACGGCGTCTACAGCATGCACGGGGACCTCGCGCCGATGGACGCGCTCGGCTTCCTGCTCGGGCGCTACGAAGAGCTTCGGCTCTTCGTGGACGACGCGCACGGCGCGAGCTGGAAGGGGCGGCACGGCCGCGGCCACGCGCTCGAGCGGCTCTCGGCACGGGAGCGTGAGCGCGCGGTCGTCGCGCTCTCGCTCAACAAGTCCTTCGGCGCGGGCGGCGGCGCGCTCGTGCTGCCCGACGAGGCGACGCGCCGTCGCGTGCGCCACACGGCGGGTCCGCTCCTGTTCACGGGCCCGCTCCAGCCGCCGATGCTCGGGGCGGCGCTCGCCTCGGCGCGGATCCACGCCTCCGCCGAGCTCGAGCGGCTCCAGGCGGAGCTCGGGGAGCGGATCGCGCACGCGAACGCGCGCTGCCGCGAGCTCGAGCTGCCGCTGCTCTTCCCGTCCGAGCGCGTGCCGATCCGCTTCCTCGGCCTCGGCCCGCGCGCGGCCTCGGTCGCGCTCGCGGCCGCGCTCCGCGAGCGGGGGATCCTCGCGAGCTGCGCGCTCTTCCCGGCGGTGCCCGCGCACCAGACCGGGGTCCGCTTCACGCTGACGCGCCATCACCGGCTCGAGGACGTCGACCGCCTCGTCGAGGAGATCGCGCGCGCGCTGCCGCGCGCGCTCGCGGCGGGCGGTGTCACGCGCGCCGACGTGGAGCGCGCCTTCGGGCGCGGCGCGCCGCGGCCGTGCGCCCGGCCCGAGCCCGCGGCGGCGCTCCGCTGCGAGCACGCCGAGTCGATCGACGCGCTCGATGCCGCCGCATGGAGCCGCCGGCTCGGCGCACGCGGCTTCGAGCCCTCCTTCCTGCGCTACCTCGAGCGCACGTTCGGCCCGCACCAGAAGCCCGAGAACCGCTGGGACTTCCACTACTACCGCGTCGCCGACGCCGCCGGCCGCAGCGTGCTCGCGACCTTCTTCACGGTGGCCGCGATGAAGGACGATCTGTTCGCGCCGCCCGCGGTGTCGCGGAGGGTCGAGGCGCGCCGCCGCGAGGACCCGGCCTGGCTCACCTCACGCGTCGTCACCATGGGAGCGCCGCTCGCCGAGGGCGACGCGCTCTTCCTCGAGCGCGGCGCGAGCTGGCGGGACGCGCTCCGGCTCGTGGTGGAGCGCGTCTCGGAGCTCGCGGAGTCGGCCGGCGCCGCGCTGCTCGTGCTCCGCGACCTGCCCGCCGGCGACGCGGCGCTCGACCGCGAGCTTCTCGAGCTCGGCTTCGCCGAGCTGCCTGCGCCCGAGACGTTCGCGCTCGACCTCACGTGGCGCTCCCGCGAGGAGTACCTGGCCGGGCTCTCGCGCCGCGCGCGCCGCCTCCAGCGGCGGGTCGTCGAGCCGCTCGCCGCCGCCTTCGAGACGCGCGTGCTCGCTCCGGGCGAGCGCCGCCCCGACGCGTTCTGGGCGCACCTCCACCGGCTCTACCTCGAGGTCTGGCAGCGGAGCTTCGAGCTCAACACCTTTGCCCTGCCCGAGGACTTCCTGCCGCGCATGCTCGACCACCCGGGCTTCGAGATCGTGACGCTGACCCGCCGCGCGCGGCTCGAAGGCGGGCTGCCCGACGCGTTCTTCGCGGCGTACTGCGGCGCCGAGGCGTACCTCGCGCTCGTCCTCGGGCTCGAGCGGCGCGAGCGCGGCCTCCATCGCCTCTGCCTCGCGACCGCGCTCGCGCGGGCCGAGCACCTCGGCGCCCACCGCGTCCGGCTCGGCATGGGCGCCCCGCTCGAGAAGCGGCGCTTCGGCGCGCGTCCCGTCCCGCGCAAGGTGTGGTTCCAGGCGCGCGACCACTTCCACGCGGACGTGATCACGCTGCTGGCCGGTGACGCGCGGCTCGGGGCCCCAGCCTCCGAGCCCGAGGAGGACGCCGACGGCGCCGCCGCCGAGGACGAGCCAGGCGGCGTTCAGCCGGAAGCGGAGCAGCAGCACGGCGCCGCCCACGGCGAGCCCGGCGGCCGGGACGTCGACGAGCGCGCTCCGTCCGAGCTGCCAGGTGACCACCGCGAGCAGCGCCACCGCGGCGGCGTTCACGCCATCGAGGAACGCGCCCGCGAGCGCCGAGCGCCGCAGGCGCGGCAGCACCGGCGCGAGCAGCGCGACGTACACGAAGGCCGGCAGGAAGATGCCGACCGTCGCGACGAGCGCGCCCGGGCCGCCGCCGAGCAGGTAGCCGACGAAGGTCGCGGTCGTGAAGACCGGGCCGGGCGTGAGCTGGCCGACGGCGATGGCGTCGAGGAGCTGCGCGTTCGTGAGCCATTGCCAGCGCTCGACGAGGTCCGCGCGGAGGAAGGCCAGCAGCACGTAGCCGCTGCCGAAGAGCACGGCGCCCACCTTCAGGAAGAAGAGGAAGAGCGCGCCGAGCGTGAAGGCGGCGGTGCCCGCCCCCGCGGCCAGCGGCGCGACGCCGAACGCGAGCAGCGCCGGCGCCGCCGCCGCGCCGCGCTCGGCGACGAGCCTCGCGGCGAGCAGGGCGAAGCCCGTCCCGAAGAGCACCACGAGCTCGCGCACGCCGAGCGCCGCCGCGAGGAGCGCCGCGGCGCCCGCGAGCGCGAGGCGGGGTGAACGGAGCGCCGTCCCCGCCAGGCGCCAGAGCGCCACCCCGACGACGGCGATGATCGCGGGCTTCGCGCCGTAGAGGAAGGCGGTCGCCTCGGGCAGCGAGCCGAAGCGCACGTACGCCCACGCGGCGGCCAGCGTGATCAGCGCCGCCGGCAGGATGAACGAGAGCCCGGCGACGACCACGCCCGGAAAGCCCGCGCGCTCGTAGCCCACGTGGATCGCCATCTCCGTCGAGTTGGGGCCCGGGATCATCTGGGTCGCACCCAGCATGTCGACGAAGCGCTCGCGGCTGAGCCACCTGCGCCGGTGCACGACCTCGTCCTCGAACATGGCGACGTGCACGGCGGGCCCGCCGAACGCGGTCGTGCCGAGGCGCAGGAACAGGGCGGCGAGCTCGGCGAGGGATCTCGCGCGCGAGGGGCCCTCGGCTGCGTCGGTCACGGCCCCGGGTCCCACGTCCCGCGCGCACGGACCGCGTCGAACGACCACGGCCCCGGACCGACCGGCACTTTCGTCGCGGCGATCGCGACGAGCATGTCGATCACGAGCGGGAGCGCGGCGAGCCGGGCGAGCAGGCCGAGCAGAACGAGCAGCCCGCACCCGATCTCCACGACGCCGACGAAGGGGGCCATGAGCTCGGGCGCCGGGATCCCGATCTTCGTGAAGCGGCCCACCCCGAGCACGTCGGGGAACAGGAACGTCTGGATCCCCTCCGAGAGGAACACCGCGCCCACCATCAGACGGATCAGGACGATCGACTTCTCGACGCCTCGGCCCTTCACGCTTCTCTCCTCCGCCGTGTCTTGCGGAACTGTCAGTCCGCCCCGGTGCGCAGCTCCTCGAACAGCTCGCTGAAGAGCTCGCGCACCTTGCCCTTCGCCTCGGCGAGCGAACGCCGGCCGCGGGCCGTCGCGCGGTACATCCGCCTCCGTCTCCCGCCGTGCCTCCGGACGAACGAACGCAGCTGGCCCCTCGCCTCGAGGCCGTGGAGCAGCGGATAGACGGTGCCGGGGCTGAGCCGGTAGCCGTGCCGGGCGAGCTCGTCGATGATGCCGAGGCCGAAGATCGGCTCCTGGGCCGCGTGGTGCAGGATGTGCAGCCGGATCAGGCCGGCGTAGAACTCGTGGCCCTGCATCGGCTCGCGTCCTCGTCGAGGCGTTTTCCGATATCGGAATCCGATAGGATCTGCCAGGGCGGTCGGGGGAGCGGATGCCGAGGGCATGGAAGGGGGTCAGCGCGGCGCTCATCGTCTGGGCATGCAGCGCCTCCTCGCAGGGAGCGGGGGGCGCCGCGGGCTGGCTGTCTCGGGACCGCGAGCAGCAGGCGGCCCAGCTCGAGCGCCAGCTGCGCGGCTTCGACGTGGCGATGCTCGAGACGGGACATCGCCATGCAGAGCTCCATGCGGCGGGCCGCGCGGCGAACTGGCCTGCCGCGGCCTACCACGCGCAGAAGATCCGTCTCGTGATCGAGAACGGCCTCGAGCGGCGTCCCCAGCGCGCGGCCTCGGCGAGGGCCTTCCTGGCGGGGCCGCTCGCAGCGCTCGAGGCAGCGATCGCGGCCCAGGACCCCGCGCTCTTCGCAAGCCGCTTCGACGAGCTCACCGCCGCCTGCAACACCTGCCACGCGGCCGAGCAGGTCGGCTTCTTCGTGGTGCGCACGCCCGAGGCGGAGCCGCCCCGCTCCGGGCCGCGGGAACCGTGAGGGGTGGCGCTCGGCATCGCCCTCGCTTCGTGCCTCGCCGGGCTCGTGCTGGTCGTCTGGGGCGCGGAGAGGCTCGTCGCGAGCGGCGCGACGACGTCGCCGCGAGCTACGAGAAGCAGACGGGCTACGCGCTGCGCGACCTCGACTTCTACACGCTGCTCGCCGCGCTCCGCCACGGCAACGTGATGTTCCGGATCGCGCGTCGCGCCGCGCACTTCCGCGAGGCCGCGCTCCCCGCCAACGCCGACGACATGATCTCGCATCGCCGCATGCTGGAGCGCATGCCCGCGGGCGAGTGCTGGGCCTGACGCCGTGGATCTCGAGCTGGGCGGGCGAACGGTGATCGTGACGGGCGGGAGCGGCGGCATCGGCCGCGGGCTGGTGCTCGCCTTCGCGGAGGAGGGCGCGAACGTCGCGCTCGCCTCGCGCGACCGCGCGCAGAGCCAGCGCGTGGCGGAGGCCGCGCAGGGGCTCGCGGGCGCGGTCGAGGTGATTCCGACCGACGTGACCGACCCCGCCGCGGTCGCGGCGCTCGTGGCGCGCACGGAGGCGCGCTTCGGCACGATCGACGTGCTCGTGAACAACGCGGGCGGCGTGGCGTACCCGCGCCCGACGCTCGAGAAGCCGCAGGCGGAGCTCGCGTGGGAGCTCGACCTCAACGTCTGGGGCGTCGTGCACACGACGCGGGCGGTGGGCGCGGGCATGCTGGCGCGCGGCCGCGGCAGCATCGTGAACATCACCTCGAACTCGGCCCTCGCGGGCGAGGCGGCCCAGCAGGTCGCGCACTACGGCGGCACCAAGGGCTACGTGATGTCGTTCTCGAAGGCGCTCGCGTACGAGTGGGGGCCGCACGGCGTGCGGATCAACTGCGTCTCGCCGGGCTGGATCGTGCCGTGGCAGAGCGATCACGTCGGCGCCGGGAGCTTCTGGAGGAAGTACGGCTACGACTTCTTCGGCACGCCCGAGGCGCTGGCCGAGCAGGCCGCCACCGGCACGCTGCCCTCGGTCGGCAACCAGCCGCTCCGGCGGATCGGCCGCCCGGAGGACGTCGCGTGGGCGACGCTCTTCCTCGCGTCGGAGCGCGCCGCGCACGTCACCGGGCAGCTGATCAGCGTCTCGGGCGGGGCGTGGATGCCCTGAGCCGCGGGCTACTCGTTCCAGCGCAGGTTGTCGTTCGTGCGGCAGCGGTTCGCGTCGCGCGCGCTCTTCACCTGCAGATAGCCGGGCCAGCCGTAGATCGGGATGAAGCCGAGCCAGAACTTCTTCTGCGGTGCGTGGTCCCAGAAGTCGCCCCACCCCTTCAGGTACCACTCGCCGAGCCCCGGATGGCCGATCGACATCCAGGTGGCCGACCCGCCCGAGCGGCCGCCCGGGCACGTCCGCGCCTCGGCGGCGTCGGCCCCGGCCAGCATCGCGACGGCGGCGGCGAGCACGAACGCGTGGATCCGCATGGCTTTCTCCTCCCCTGCGCGCGGCACGCGGGCCTTGCGCCGCGACAACGTAACGGATGCACCCGCCGGCCTCGCCGTAATCGGCGTCACGGACGCGGGCTCGCGGGGGTCACCTGTGCCACTTCCGGCACGCCCGCCCGCGACGCGGGACGGAACCTCGTGTAAGGTGCGCCGTTCTCGAAACCACCGACGGAGTCCACCGACGAAATGGCCGACACCGCACTGCCCGACGTCTTCGGCGCCAACGTGTTCAGCGACCGCCTCATGCGCGAGCGGCTCCCGAAGGAGACCTACAAGGCGCTGCGCCAGACCATCGACCGCGGCGCGTCGCTGCGCCCCGAGGTGGCCGCGGTGGTCGCCAACGCGATGAAGGACTGGGCGATCGAGAAGGGCGCGACCCACTACACGCACTGGTTCCAGCCGCTGACGGGCGCGACGGCCGAGAAGCACGACTCCTTCATCATGCCGACCGGCGACGGCGGCGTGCTGATGGAGTTCTCGGGCAGGCAGCTGACGCAGGGCGAGCCCGACGCCTCGTCGTTCCCGAGCGGCGGCCTCCGCAGCACGTTCGAGGCGCGCGGCTACACGGCCTGGGACTGCACCTCGCCCGCCTTCCTGCAGGCGGACGGCGCCGGCAACGTGACGCTCACGATCCCGACCGCGTTCTGCTCGTACACGGGCGAGGCGCTCGACAAGAAGACCCCGCTGCTCCGCTCGATGCGCGCGGTCTCGGACCAGGCGCTCCGCGTGCTGCGCGCGCTCGGCGACAAGAGCGCGAGCTACGTGCTCTCCACGGTCGGGCCCGAGCAGGAGTACTTCCTGGTCGACAAGGAGCTCTACCTCGAGCGCCTCGACCTGATCACCTGCGGCCGCACGCTCTTCGGCGCGCCGCCGCCCAAGGGCCAGGAGCTCGAGGACCAGTACTTCGGCGCCATCAAGGACCGCGTCTCGGCCTTCATGCGCGACCTCGACGTCGAGCTCTGGAAGATGGGCATCACCTCGAAGACGAAGCACAACGAGGTGGCGCCGGCCCAGTACGAGATGGCGCCGGTCTTCTCCACCACGAACATCGCGGCCGACCACAACCAGCTCGTGATGGAGACGATGCAGAAGGTGGCGCTCCGCCACGGCATGGTGTGTCTGCTGCACGAGAAGCCCTACGCCGGCGTGAACGGCTCGGGCAAGCACAACAACTGGTCGCTCGCGACGGAAACCGGGGTGAACCTGCTCGACCCGGGCCACACGCCGCACGAGAACGCACAGTTCCTCGTGTTCCTCTGTGCACTGCTCCGGGCGATCGACACGCACGCGGACATCATGCGGGCGACGTGCGCAAGCTCGGGCAACGACCACCGGCTCGGCGCGAACGAGGCGCCGCCCGCCATCATCTCGGTCTTCCTCGGCGACGAGCTGACCGAGATCATGGAGCGGCTCGGCAAGGGCCAGAAGGCCTCCGCGCGCGGCGCGAGCTTCCTGAACATCGGCGTGGACACGCTGCCGGAGCTGCCGAAGGACAACACGGACCGCAACCGCACCTCGCCCTTCGCGTTCACGGGCAACAAGTTCGAGTTCCGGATGGTCGGCTCCTCGCAGTCGATCTCGGGCCCGAACGTGGCGCTCAACACGATCGTCGCCGACGCGCTCGACGAGATCGCGACGCGGCTCGAAAAGGCGGGCCGGAACCGCAACGCCGAGATCGCCGCGTTCGTGAAGGAGACCTGGAAGAAGCACGCGAAGGTCGTCTTCAACGGCAACAACTACGCCGAGGAGTGGGTGAAGGAGGCCGACAAGCGCGGGCTGCCGAACGTCCGGAACGCGGTGGCCGCGCTCGAGGCGTTCGTCACGCCGAAGGCGGTGAAGCTCTTCGAGAAGCACAAGGTGCTGTCCCGGAAGGAGCTCCACTCGCGCTACGAAATCTACCTGGAGCAGTACGCGAAGCACATCAACATCGAGGCGCAGACGGCCGTGCAGATGACGCGCCGCCAGTTCCTCCCGGCCGCGATGCGCTTCATGACCGAGCTCGGGAACTCGGTCGCGGCGACGGGGAAGCACGGCGTCGTGCAGCGGGCGCTCCTCGCGCAGGTGGGCGAGCTCCTCGCCTCCGCCCACAAGAAGGCGGACGTCGTCGAGTCCGAGGTCGCGAAGGCGAAGAGTGTCGCCGAGGTGCCGCGGCAGGCCGCCGCGTTCCGGGACAAGGTGTTCCCCGCGCTCCAGAAGCTCCGCGCGGACGTGGACGAGCTCGAGAGCATCGTCCCGCGCGACCTGTGGCCCGTCCCCACCTACAGCGACATGCTCTTCAAGCTCTGATGAGGACGGGGTCGAGGACGGGGTCGGACTTCAGATTCTCAGATTGTCAGATTCGCCCCGCAGGGTGAATCTGAACATCTGAACATCTAAAGTCCGACCCCGCCGTGACCCAGGCCCGCCTCGATCTCTCGCGCGTCTTCGCGCTCGAGCCGCACGGGCCCGACACGTACGTCGGGGAGAGCCCGCGCTACGAGTGGGGCCGCATCTACGGCGGCCTCGTGGTTGCGCAGGCGCTCTGCGCGGCGACGCGCACGGTGGTGCCCGAGCACGGCGTGCACTCGCTCCACGCCTACTTCATCCTGGCGGGCGATCTCGCGGAGCCCGTGCGCTACGAGGTGGACCGCGTCCGCAACGGGCGCTCGTTCACGACGCGGCGCGTGGTCGCGCGCCAGAGCGCGGGCGCCATCCTCACGCTCGAGTGCTCGTTCCAGAAGGAAGAGGCCGGCCCCGACACGCAGTCGGCCGCGCTGCCCGCCGACGTGCCGCGGCCCGAGACGCTGCCCTCGAGCTGGGACGCCGGCATCGAGCGCTGCGACTTCGCGCGCCAGTTCGCCTCGCCGCGCTCGATGACGTGGGCGCGTTTCCCCGCGAAGCTCGGCCCCTCGCCGTCGCTGCACGCGTGTGCGCTCGCGTACCTCTCGGACATGAACCCGATGGACGCGATCGTGGCCTCCCGGCCCGGTGGGCGCGAGGGCGGTGAGGGCTGGAGCGCGGAGTGGATGGGCGTCTCGATCGATCACGCCGTCTGGTTCCACCGCCCCGTGCGCGCCGACGACTGGCTGCTGCTCGACCTCTCCGGCCACGGCCTGATCCGCACGCGGGGCCTCGCCACCGGCCTCGTCTTCGACGGCGCGGGCACGCACGTCGCGACGATCGCCCAGGAAGGGCTGCTGCGGATGCGGAAGCGCGGCTGAAGGCCGCAGGGGCCGCGCGCCGCGGGGCACGACGCCACAACGAACGCCGCCGCGCTCCCTCGCACGCCGCTGTCGGACACCCGACGGCATGCGTGCAAAGTCCCTTTTCGGAAATTCCAGCTTGAACTCGCGCACGCGCTGCGGGCAAGATGCGTGCAACCCGCTCCATCTCGCAGGCAATGCCGATCGCACGCCTCCGCCATGGCTCCTCGCTCGCCGGTCTGCTCTGGCTGCTCGCGCTCGTGCCCGCCGCCGCGCAGCACGAGGGCTACGTGGGCGATGCGGTCTGCCTCGACTGCCACGAGGACGAGGTCGGCGAGTTCCTGTAGACGCGCCACGCGCAGGTGCTCACCGAGAAGAACGCGCGCAGCGAGCTGATGGCGCGCGGCTGCGAGGCCTGCCACGGGCCCGGCGCCGAGCACGTGGAGGAGGAGGGAACCGGCGGCCGGATGATCACGTTCTCGAACGCGAGCCCGCACCGGATCGAGGAGGGCAAGGCCGCCTGTCTCTCCTGCCACGAGCGCGGTTCGCGCGTCCACTGGAAGGGCAGCCCGCACGACTCGCGGGACATCGCGTGCACCGACTGCCACACGATCATGAAGAAGGTCTCGACGCGCGACCAGCTGAGCCACCCGACCGAGCTCCAGCTCTGCGGCTCCTGCCATCTCGTGCGGCGCGCACAGATGTTCCGCAACGCGCACATGCCGGTGCGCGAGGGCGCGATGACGTGCAGCTCCTGCCACGCCGTGCACGGCACGGTGAACCTCGCGCTCGTGCGCCACGATACGGTGAACGACAACTGCTACAGCTGTCACGCCGAGAAGCGCGGCCCCTTCCTGTGGGAGCACGCGCCGGTGAACGAGAACTGCCTCGACTGCCATGATCCGCACGGCTCGACGCGCGCCGCGATGCTGCGCCTCACCCCGCCGCGCCTCTGCCAGCAGTGCCACATCGAGACGCGCCATCCCACCGAGGCGCGGCTCCCGCAGAGCAAGTTCGTGATCGGGCACTCCTGCATGAACTGCCACTCGAACATCCACGGCTCGAACCACCCGTCCGGCTTCGGCTTCACGCGCTGAGCGGCGGCGGAGGAGGCAGGCAGCATGGAGCGACGTAGCGCGGCACGCGGCCTCGCCCTCGCGGCCGCCGCCTGCTTCACGGCGCTCGCCGCGCCCGCCCGGGCCGACGTGCTGGACGCCGAGGTTCGCCTCGGCGGCCGCGTGATCAGCGGCGACACCCACTCGTCGAAGTTCGAGGAGTACCGCGACCTCGAGCCCGGCGTGTTCGGCGGCGCCGACTTCCTGCTCGAGGACGGGAACGGCGTCACGTTCCTGTGGGGCGCCTTCGACGACGTCGGCTACGACGACCAGCGCTACGCGCTCGAGGCGGGCCAGTGGGGGCGCTTCCGCCTGTTCGGCGAGTACTCCGAGCTGCCGCACGTCTTCAGCAACCACGCGCGGACGCTCCATTCGTACGCGGGCCAGAACCTGCTGCTCTTCCCGGACGCGCTCCAGGGCGCGCTCGAGGCCGCGCCCGACGCGGCGACGCGGAGCGCGCTGCTCGGAGCGGGCCTTGCCGACGCCGACCGGATCCCGCTCGAGTACCAGCTCCGCACCACGCGGGTGGGCCTCCTCTTCGACCCGCGCGAGGACCTCGAGTTCGAGACCGCCTACCGCTCGCTCGACCGCAGCGGCAGGAAGCCCCTCAGCCTCGGCTTCGGCAGCCCCGGCGGCACGTTCGTGAACTTCGCGTCCCCGGTCGACGAGCGGACGGACGAGGTGACGGCGGACGTGCGCTTCGCGCGCGGCCCCTGGAACCTCGAGGTCGGCTACCTCGGCTCGTTCTTCGGCAACGACCTCACGCAGGTGACCGTCGACAACCCGCTGCGCCTGACCGACTCGGCCACGGCGGGGCCCGCCCAGGGCCGCATCTCGCTCGCCCCCGACAACCGCATGAACCAGTTCCGCGCGACGGGCGCCTACGAGCTGCCCTTCGGGTTCCCGGCGCGCGTCGCCACGACCTTCTCCTACGGCCTGCGCGAGCAGGACGAGAACTTCCTGCCCCACACGGTCAACTCGCTCCTGGCGGGCGACCCGAGCCTCGTGCTCCCGCGCGAGGATCTCGACGGCAAGGTGCAGACCTACCTCGCGCACGTGCTCGCGACGGCGCGGCCGCTGCCCGAGCTCGACCTGCGCGCGCGCTACCGCTTCTACGACTTCGAGAACGACACGCCCGTGCTCGAGTTCCCGGGCCACGTGGTGAACGACCAGACGCTCTCGACGGAGCTGCGCAGGAACGTTCCGAACGACTACGAGCGCCAGCAGGCGAGCCTCGACGCGTCCTGGCGCTTCACGCGCGGCGTGAAGCTCCAGGGCGGGCCCTTCTGGGACCAGTGGTCGCGGAGCCGCGATCGGGAGGTCTCCCGGCTCGACGAGTACGGCGGAAAGTTTGCGCTCGACCTGCGCCCCGCGCGCTGGGCCCTCGTGCGCGCCGACTACCTGCTCGGAATCCGGAAGGGCACCGCGTACCAGCCCTGGGACTTCCTCGAGGCGACGCTCGACCCGGCGGAAGTCGACGGGGCGATCCCGACCGGCCAGCTCGCGGAGCTCCGGAAGTTCGACGAGGCCGACCGCACCCGCAACGAGATCCGTCTGCTCACCCAGCTGCTCCCGCGCGAGGACCTCGACCTCAGCTTCAGCGCCGGCTGGGCGCACTACGACTACCCGCACAGCAGCTACGGCGTCCGCGACGACGTGCGCTGGAACGCCGGCACGGAGATCGGCTACCAGCCGCTCGAGTGGCTCGCGCTCTCCGCCTGGTACAGCTTCGAGCACCTGAGCCTCCAGCAGAAGTCGCGCTGGCGCCCCGTCGCGGGCGCGGCCACGGTGACCGACGACCCGGTGAACGACTGGAACAGCGAGTCGACCGATCTCGTCCACACGCTCGGCGTGAACCTCGACCTCGTGATCGTGCCCGAGAAGCTCGACCTCTCCTTCCTCTACACCTTCGAGCGCGGGAACGGGCAGACGCATGCGGAGGGTGCGGCGGGCTGCAACGGCTCGCCGCCCGGGGACCTCTGCATCCCGGCCGGGCCCGACGCCGACGGCGGGAACGCCCCGAACTTCCCCGACATCGAGGACCGCCTGCAGCTCTTCGCGGCGATCCTGCGCTACCACGTGGGCGAGCATCTCACCCTCGAGGGCATGTACGCGTTCCAGAAGCTCTCGCTCCAGGACTTCCGCGTGGACGGGCTCGACCCCTTCGAGCCGGGCTCGAACGTGAACGGCAGCGGCGTCGTCTCGCCCTCGCTCGACGTGTTCCTGGGCGACCGCCTCGGCGACTACGACGCGCACATCTTCGCGCTGAGCGCGATCTACCGCTTCTAGGAGGTGACTTGCTTTCCGTCGAGAGCCTGATGAAGCGCGACCCCGTGAGCGTCGACGCAGGCGCGAGCGTCGCAGACGCCGCGCGGCGCATGCGCGAGGCGCGCGTGGGCGCGGTGCTGGTGCTGGAGCGGGGCCGCCTCGCCGGGATCCTGTCCGAGCGCGACGTGCTGAACCGGGTCGTGGCCGAGGGCCGGAGCTCCGACGCGACGAAGGCCGCGGACGTCGCGAGCCGCCCCGTCGTCACGGTGCCGGCCGGCGCCTCGCTGCGGCAGTGCGCCGAGACCCTGCGCGACCGGGGCGTGCGCCACCTGCCGGTCCTCGACGCCGCCGGCGTGCCGGTCGGCGTCCTCTCCGCCCGCGACTTCTTCGAGGCCGTGGCGGGCGGGCTCGAGCGCCTGCTCGAGCGCAGCCGCTACGACGAGCAGCTGCGTGCGAACGTCGATCCCTACGACCATCTCGGCGGCAGCTACGGCCGCTGAGCGCCCGCGGCCTCGCGGCGACGGGGCCGCGCCGGAACGCGGCGTCCGCGGCCTCAGCAGCGAGGAGGCCCGCGCGCGTCTCGCGCGCGTCGGCCCGAACGCGCTGCCGCCGCCCGAGCCGGTGCCGCTCTGGCGGCGCGTGCTGCACCAGCTCCAGAGCGCGCTCATCTACGTGCTGCTCTTCGCGCTCGCCGTGGACCTCGGCATCTGGCTCCACGGCGGAGCGCTCGGCGTTCCGCTCGAGTCGCTCGCGATCGCCGCCATCCTCGTGCTGAACGCCGCCCTCGGCGTGTGGCAGGAGTACCGCGCGGAGGACGCGCTCTCGAAGCTGCGCGAGCTCGAGGCACCGCAGGCGCAGACGCTGCGAGATGGCCGGCTCTGCCTCTGCGCGACGCGCGAGCTCGTGCCGGGCGACGTGGTGCGCATCGTCTCCGGCGGGCGGATCCCGGCCGACGGCCGCGTGGACGGCGAGGGTGGGCTCCTCGTCGACGAGTCGATCCTGACCGGCGAGTCGGTGCCCGTCGAGAAGAGCGCCGGCTGCGAGATCTTCGCGGGCACCCTCGTGGTGCGGGGCTCCGCGTACTGCGAGGTGACGGGCACCGGCACCGAGAGCGCGATGGGACGCATCGCCGGCATGCTCGGCAGCGTGCGCTCGGATCCGACGCCGCTCGAGCGCCGGCTCCAGGCGTTCGGCAACCGCATCGCGGTCTGGGTGATGGTGCTCGCGCTCGCCCTCGTGGCCGGGGGCGTCTGGGTCGAGGGTTTCGGGAGCCTCGACGACGCCTTCGTGTGGGCGGTCGCGCTCGCGGTGGCCGCGATTCCCGAGGGCCTGCCCGCCGTGCTGACGCTCACGCTCGCGCTCGGCGTCGAGCGCATGTCGCGCCGGCAGGCCGTGGTCCGGAAGCTCGCCGCGGTCGAGGCGCTCGGCTCGGTCACGGTGATCGCCACCGACAAGACCGGGACGCTGACCGAGAATCGCATGCTCGTGCGCGAGGTCGACACGCCGGACCCGGCCCGCGCGCTCCGCGCCATGGTGCTCGCGAACGAAGCCGAGCCCGACACCGGCGCGGGCGATCCGCTCGAGAACGGTCTGTTCGCGTACGCGCGCGAGCAGGGCGTCGACCCGATTTCGCTGCGCCAGGCCGCGCCGCGCCAGAGCACGCGCGCGTTCGACGGCGCCTGGAAGTTCATGCGCGTGACGGTCGCCGAGGACGGCGGCGTGGCGAGCTACTTGAAGGGCGCTCCGGAGGTGCTGCTCGCGCGCTCGGCGCTCGCGGACGAGGCCCGGCGGGAGTGGGCCGCGCGCGCGGAGGCGTCGGCGGCGCACGGCCTGCGCGTGCTCGCGCTCGCGTGGGGGCCGGGAGAGACGGAGCAGGGCCTCGCCTGGCTCGGGCTCGTGCTGTTCTGGGATCCGCCGCGCGCCGAGGTGCCGGGCGCGGTGCAGGCCGCGCGCGCCGCGGGCGTCCGCGTCGTGATGGTGACGGGCGACCATCCCGCCACCGCGGCCGCGATCGCGCGCACGATCGGGATCGACGCCGAGCGCGTCACGACCGGCGCGGAGCTCGACGCGCTCGGCCCCGGCCTCCTCTCCGACCACGTCGCCCGGACGAACGTCTGGGCGCGCGTCACGCCCGAGCACAAGCTCCAGCTCGTGGAAGCGCTCAAGGGCCGCGGCGAGGTCGTCGCCATGACGGGTGACGGCGTGAACGACGCGCCGGCGCTGAAGCGCGCGGACGTCGGCGTCGCGATGGGGCGGCGCGGCAGCGACGTGAGCCGCGAGGTGGCCGACCTCGTCCTGCTCGACGACAACTTCGCGACCATCGTCTCGGCCATCGACGAAGGCCGCAACATCTACGAGAACATCCGCAAGTTCATCCACTTCCTGTTCTCGACGAACGTCTCGCTCGTACTCCTCGTCTCGCTCGGCGCGGTCGGCTCCGCGCTCCTCGGGCTGCGCGACGCGGACGGCTCGCTGCTCGTCCCGCTCACCGCCGTGCAGCTGCTCTGGATCAACATCATCTCGAACGGTCCACCGGCGCTCGCGGTGGGCCTCGACCGCACGCCGGGCGTGATGCAAAGCGGCCCGCGCCCGCGCGACTCCGCGCTGCTCGGGCGGCGCGCGCTGCGCTTCGTGCTCGTCACCGGCTCGGCCAAGGCCGCGGTCGGGCTCGCCATGCTCGGGCTGCTGCCCTTCCTCGGCTACACGACGGGCGCGACGCGCACCGCGGTGTTCCTGTTCGAGTCGATCGCGCAGCTCGCCTACGTCTATCCCTCCCGGCGCCTCGACGGCGAGCCGCTGCCCAACCGCGCCCTGAATGCGATCGTGGCGCTCTCGGTGCTGCTCCAGCCGCTGCTCGTCCACTTCCCGGCCACGCGCCGGCTGCTCGGGCTCGAGCCGATCGACCTCACGGCGTGGGGCGTGCTCCTCGCCGGCGTCGCCGCCTCGTGGCTGTTCGCCGACCGCACCGGCCGCCGTCTCCGCAGGTGAGCGGCAAGAGCGGCGCAGCGCGCGCGCTCTGATAGCGTCCGGAGCGTGACGCCGGAGCGGGTGGCCGAGATCCTGCTGGTGCAGGCCGCCGAGGAGGCGCAGCCGGCGGCGCTTCCGCCCGAGGCGCGCATCGACGCGCTCGAGGCGGCCGGCGATCTCGACGACGAGGCGAGCTGGTTCGCCCGCCGGGCGCGGTACCTGCTCGTTCACGAGCTCGCGCGCTTCCGGCCGCTCCTCTCCGTGCGCGACGCGTTCGCGCCGCCGCTCCTTTGGAACCTCGCGCTCCCCGCGCTCGTCGGGCTCTCGAGCAATGCGCTCGGGCCGCACGAGCAGATCCACGTGCTCTACAACCCCGTCGTGCTGCTCGTCGCGTGGAACCTGCTGATCTACGCCGGGCTCGCCGTGCTCGCGCTGCGCTCGCCGCGGCGGCGTGCGGCGCTGCCGCGCGTCCCGAGCGGCGCGCTCCGCGTCGCTCCGCCCTCGTGGGGAGGGGGCGGCTGGATCGCCCGCTGGCTGCGCCGGAGCGCGGCGCGCCTCTGGCTTCGCGCGCTGCGCGCGAGCTCCACGGCGCGCGTCGAGTCCGCGGCGTGGCTGGCGGTGGGCCGGCGTTTCGTGGAGCTCTGGGAGCGCGCCGCACGCCCCTGGTTCGTGCTGCGCACGCGGCGCATCCTCCACCTCGCTGCGCTCGGCCTCGCGCTCGGCGCGATCGCGGGCATGTACGTGCGCGGCCTCTTCTTCGACTACGCGATGGTCTGGCGCAGCACGTTCCTGCGCGAGCCGGAGAGCGTGGCGGGCGTGCTCGCGATCCTGCTCGCTCCCGCGCGCGCGCTGCTGGGCCAGCCGCCGGTCACGGGCGCGGACGCGAGCGCGCTCCTCGCGCCCGGGGGCGTGGCCGCCGCGCCCTGGATCCACGCGCTCGCCGTGACGGCCGGGCTCGCCGTCGTGCTGCCGCGCGCCCTCCTCGCTCTCCGCGCGAGCTTCCGGCTCACGCGGATCGGGCCGCGCCTCGAGCTCGGCCTCGAGGGCCCGTACTTCGCCCGCGTGCTCGGCGAGGCGCGCGAGGTCCAGGTCGGCCGCGTGAAGCAGGCGATCGAGGGCGCGGTGCGCGAGGAGTGCGCGCGCTTCGCCGACGGCCTCGCGAGCTTCGTCCGCGCGAGCCTCTTCGACGCGCGCATCGTGCCCGAGCTCGAGCGCTTCCGCTCCGAAGGCGGCAGCGTCGTCGAGCTCGAGGCGCGCATCCAGGCCGCATGCACGGCCTTCGAGCCGGAGCTCGCGGCGCATCTCGACGCGGCCGAGCGGACCTTCGAGGAGAGCCTCGCGCGCGACGTGCTCGAGCGCGTGCGGCCCGACCTCGAGCTGCCGCCGGCTCGCGAGGCCCGGCTCGGCGAGGCGGCGCGCGACCTGCCCGCACGCAGCGTGGGCCGGGTCGGCAGCGACGTGTCGGGCAAGCTCGGCCGCGACCTCGCGACGGCGGTCTCGCTCGCGGCGGGGGCCGTCGCGGGGACCCTCTCGGGCGGCTTCGGCGCGCACCTCGGCGCCGCGATCCTGGTCACGCTGCTCCACACGAGCGGCCCGGTCGGCTTCCTGCTCGGCGCGCTGGGCGGCGCGCTCGTCGCGGCGGGCGCCTTCGTCGCCGGCCGCGGGCGCGTCGACGCCGTGGTGCGGAGCGCGTCGCTGCCGGGCCCGGTCGTGCGCCTCGCGCTCCGCCGCGCGCGCTTCGAGCGCCTCGTGGCGAGCGCGCGCGAGCGCTGCGCGGAGAGCGTGCGCACGCTCGTCACCGGCAAGCTCGAGCCGCTCAGCGACGAGCTCGCGGACCAGGTGTGGGGCCGCGTGAAGCCGCTCCTCGCCCGCGCTACACAGGCGGCATGGCCATCACCGACGGAAGCGAGCTGATCGATCCCCACGCCTATGCCCGCTCGGGCTACCCGCACGAGCTCTGGGCGAGGCTCCGCCGCGAGGCGCCGCTCCACTGGTGCGAGCCTCCGGTCAACGTGCCGTTCTGGGCGGTGACGCGGCACGCGCATGTCTGCGAGATCTCGAAACAGCCGGAGCTGTTCCTGAACGGGAAGGGCATCGTGCCGGCCACGCGCGAGATCGCGGAGCGCATCGCGCGCGGCGAGAAGGGCCCCTTCGACGCGATGCAGACGATCATCACGATGGACCCGCCGAAGCACCGCAAGTTCCGGAAGGTGGCGAGCCCCTGGTTCACGCCGCACGCGATCGGGCGGATCGACGAGGCCGTCGAGGCGAGCGCTCGGCGCCTCGTGGACCGGCTCTATGAAAGGCAGACGGGCGGCGAGGGCAGCTGCGACTTCGCGACGGAGATCGCGGCGCAGCACCCGCTCCGCATCCTCGCGACCATCCTCGGCGTGTCCGAGGAGGACGAGGAGCGGATCCTCCGCCTCACGCAGCAGCTCTTCGCCGGCGACGATCCCGAGTTCCAGCGCAGCGAGGCCGACCGCGAGGTGGCGATGCGGAACCTCGGCATCGAGTTCCTCCAGTACTTCGGCAAGATCGTCGCGGACCGGCGCGCGCGGCCGCGCGACGACCTCGCGAGCGTGCTCGCGAACGCCGAGGTCGACGGCGCGCGCATGGGCGACGTCGAGACGCTCGGCTACTACCTGATCGTCTTCACCGCCGGCCACGACACCACGCGCAACGCGCTGGCCGGCGGAATGCATGCGCTGGTCGAGCACCCGGACCAGCGCGAGCAGCTGCGCGCGGACCCGAAGGGCCGGGTCGCGGACGCGGTCGAGGAGATCGTCCGCTGGACCACGCCGGTGAACTACATGATGCGGACCGCCGCGCGCGACACCGAGCTCGCGGGCACGAAGATCCGCGAGGGCGAGCGGCTGCTGCTCTTCTACGCCTCCGCGAACCGCGACGAGGACGTGTTCGAGGCGCCGTACGCGTTCCGCATCGACCGCCATCCGAACCCGCACCTCGGCTTCGGGATCGGCGAGCACTTCTGCCTGGGCTCGCACCTCGCACGCAAGTCGCAGCGGGCGCTCTTCGCGGAGCTCGCCGGCCGGCTCCGGGACGTCGAGATCGCGGGGCCGGTCGAGCGCCTCGCCGCGAGCTTCGTGGCCGGCATCAAGCACCTGCCGCTGCGCTACCGGCTGCTGGCGGCGCGAACGTGACGGCGCGTGGTCTCGTCGCGGCCTTCGTCCTCCTCGCGCTCGGCCCCGCATTCGCGGTCGGCAAGCCGGTGAAGAACAAGACGAAGAACGTCGAGGTCGCGAATCTCAACCTCCTGCACGGCTTCGCCTGCGATCCGCTCTTCGACGAAGACGGAGACCAGTGCCGGGTCGTCGAGCGCATCGACCTCTTGATGGAGGAGATCGCGGGGGCGGGCTGCCCGGATCTCGTGACGCTGCAGGAGAACGTGACGGCCGAGTTCGTGATGCGAAACATCGGCGAGCTGGTGGGTCCGCTCGAGGACACCACGGCCCTGATCCAGGAGCGTCTGCCCGCGCTCGCCGAGCGCTGCGGGTTCCTCTACGAGGTCGTCTTCGACCCGAGAGCGGCGCGCCCGCCTCCCTTCTCCCGCGGCGTGGACGAGGAGCTGATCCTCTCGCGGCATCCGGTGAGCGCGAGCGAGACGCGGCTGCTCTACGGCCCGCTGCGTCCCTTCTTCAGCCGGCACGTTTCGTTCGCGCGCGTGGAGCATCCCGAAGGCCCCGTCGACGTCTTCACCACGCACCTCGCCTCGGGCAGCGACCTGGCGAACGCGCCGTGCGGGGTCGCGGGGCTGCCGCCTCCCCTCGTGAGCCCCCCGTGCCCGCCCGAGTGCGAGGCCTTCGTCGACACCGTGCGGGAGTGCCAGACCCGGCAGGTCGCCGACTTCGCCGAGAGGCTCCACGACGTCGACGGTCCGGCGATCCTGACGGGAGACTTCAACGCCGAGCCCGGCTCGGGCGAGTACCTGGAGCTCCTGGCTCGAGGCTGGATCGACAGCCATCTCGCGGCCGGCGTTCCCGATTGCGACCCCGTCACGGGCGAGAGCTGCACGTCGGGCCGGGAGGACGAGGACCTGTCGGATCTCGAGTCGCCGGCGCTGAATCAGACCGCGCGCATCGACTACATCTTCGTCCTGCCGCCCCACCCGGCCGCGCAGTGCTCCGGCGTGATCCAGACCTTCTCGCACCCGCAGCGTGCGACGACCACGACCGGGATCTTCGCGGGCACCCCGAGGCTGCCATGTGGGCCGGCGCCGCTGCCGCCCTGCTTCGTGTCGGATCACAGCGGCAACCAGCTGAACCTCCGCTGCCAGCCGTAGGGCGGGCCCCGGCAGCTTGCGAGTACCATGGCCCGCGGGAGGCTCCCATGAGACTCGACAAGCCCCGCGTGGCCCCGCTCTCCGACGACCAGCTCGATCCCGAGCTGCGCGCCCGCTTCGGCACGGGGCCGATCCTCAACAT